>Ga0097691_1001493_pt1 | contig 17121 bp, 14 predicted proteins | sample NGESurdeep072012_8_FD_72858 | JGI IMG/M metagenome (GOLD analysis project Ga0097691, IMG submission 72858) | Arctic peat soil microbial communities from Barrow, Alaska - NGEE Surface sample 210-1 deep-072012 | ecosystem: Environmental > Terrestrial > Soil > Wetlands > Peat ... | reverse complement strand
GACCTCGCCGCTCTTGGTGAACGCGACGACGGACGGGGTCGTGCGCCCGCCCTCCGCGTTGGCGATGATGGTGGGCTCGCCGCCCTCAAGGACGGCGACTGCCGAGTTCGTGGTGCCGAGGTCGATCCCTACCGCACGTGCCATTTTTTCTCTCCTGTATGACGAGTGGTCGGGCTAGCTTTGTTCGCCCGCTTGATGACTGCTGTTTTGCTTCGCCGCCCAATGTGCTCGACATCGGCCTGAGTTGTCAAGCCAACGCTCCGCAAACTTGCGTCTACTGGGCTCAACTTATGCCTCAAGCCGTTTGTTCCCCCGGACTCGACTCATCCGCTCATGGAGCACGTGAGTCATTGATCGAGCATCAACGCGCCTGCGCTATGAGTGACGGACCTGCGCCAGGTGGGGGGCTTCGCCTGGACTGCCGTCAGTCCTTTGCCGAGAGCCAGCCGAGGGCGGCGTCCGCGACGTCCTCCCAGCCCTCCTCGCCGCAGATGTAGTGCGAGCGCCCAGCGAACTCCCGGTAGTCGACCTGTCCCGGCGCGGTTGTGTACTTGTGCGCGTTGCGACGAACCATGGCCACGGGGGTGAGGTGGTCCTGGTCGCCCGTGAGGAACAGCAGAGGTGCGCGCGACGCCGTGAAGTCGATCCGGGCCGACCGCCCGAGGGTGCTCCGCGGCACGTTGCGGCTCTCGGGGACCACGAACCGGTCAAACACGTCGTCGCTGGCGGGACGGCTGAGGGTGTTGGCGAAGGCATAGTGGAACCGCTCGGGCGTCATGAACACCGGCTTGTTCCCTGCCAGCGGGTTGACGTGGGGGAAGTTGGCGCGCAGGAAGTGCGGGCTGAGCGACACCACTCCTTGCGGTGGCGCTGAGCTGATCGCGACCCCAGCGCGGGCGAAGCCGTCGTTGACCAGCCGCTGGACAAGCAGCCCACCGATCGAGTGGCCGACCAGTAGCGGACGCTCCGGCAGAGCATCAATGAGGGCCTTGAAGTGCTCAGTCACGGCACCGAACGTCAGAGCGCCAAGCCCCGGGTCGACCTCCGAACGCAGCGTAGGAGGCTGGCCGTCGTGAAATGGCCAGCTGGGAGAGCTGCAGTGGAACCCCGCCTCGGTGAACCGATCAACCCACGGCTGCCAGCTCTGGCCGTTGAGGTACATGCCGTGGATGAAGGTGACGTGACTGGCCATTCGATGACTGTAGGTGGGTCAGCCGGACATGGCGTACGCCGAAGAGCGGCCTGTCTCCAGGCGATCTGCGGCGCACGTGGTCAAGCGGTCGGGATCACTGCTTGGTGATTCGGTCAAGCGGCAACAGGCTGTATGGCGACACGGTTGGCTGGGAGAAGTACTTCGCGAAGCCGTCGATGTCGAGGCCTCCGATGTACTTGCCGGTGCCGTTCTTGAACGCCGCGAAGTTGTCGCCACCATCGGAGAGGAAGTTGTTCGTGACGATGCGGTATGACGCGGAGCCGTCATTGGCCACCGGAATACCGTTGATGCTGACCGCCGTCACGACCTGCGTGGGCGAGGTGCCTATCCACGAGTAGTGCAGGCCCTTGCTGATCTGCAGGAACTTCGCGGCCGAGCCGGCGTTGGGGCCGGACCACTGCTGCTGCAGGAGGCTCCAGATGTCTGCGCCGGTCACATCCATCGAGACCAGGTAGTTGTTGAACGGCTGGACGGTGAAAGCCTCCTCGTAACGGACGATGCCATCGACGGTCTCCGGCGGATCAGTCTTGGCGAAGGCCAGATCGGCGCGGATACCTCCGGGGTTCATGAATGCCACCACCGGCGTCTTGCCACCGGTGATCACGGACGGGTCGTTGACCTGCGCGTCGGCGATCAGGTCACCAAGCGCAGACTCACCGGCCGAGCTCTGAGCGCGGGTGATGTCGGTCGTGATGGTGCCCAGGACCTTGTTGGCGATCGGCGCGATCAGCGTCTTGTAGGTGTTGATCAGCGAGGTCTCGTCGGCCGCCTTTGGTACATCCCGGGTCACGATCATGTTGGTGCCCTTGACCGATGCGCGCACGATGTCCTGCGTCCGGCGGTCAAAGGTGAGGTTGGTCTCGGTGAAGAGCCGGCCGAAGGACGATGCCGAGGTCACGAGACGCGGCTGGCCCGCGGGATCCTTCACGTCACAGACGTAGGGCTGGTGGGTGTGGCCCGAGATGACCATGTCGATCTGTGGGTCGAGGTTGGCCGCGATCGGCAGGATGGCCGAGTCGGAAGCCAAGGTCCCACCGCCACCGCAGGTGTAGTCGTAGGTGGAATTCACGCCGTAGGTCTTTTGGTCGGGCCCGACCCACTGCTGCACCGCCGGGGTGCCGCCCTGGTGGACGAGCACGACGATCGCCTTGACGCCCTGCCTGCGCAGGGCGGGCACCAGCGCATTGGCGGTCTTGACCTCGTCGGTGAACTCGAGGCCCGCCACTCCGGCCTGAGTCACGATGCTCGGGGTCTCCTTCAGTGTCATGCCGATGAAGCCGATCTTGGCTCCGTTGAAGTTCTTGACCCAGTAGGACGGCAGGATCGTGTTGTTCGTGCCGGCGTACTTCACGTTGGCCGCGAGGATGTGGAAGTTGGCACCGGTGAAGGTGCCAGCGGCGCACGAGTTCTGGTTGTTCAAGCCATCGCCATCAGGCAGGCAGCCGCCCCGCTGCATACGCAGGAGCTCCTGGTAACCCTCGTCGAACTCGTGGTTACCAACCGACGTCGCCTCAAGGCCGAGCTTGTTCATCGCCTCGATCGTGGGCTCGTCGTGGAACGCGGCGGACAGCAGCGGCGAGGCGCCGATGATGTCGCCCGCTGCGACCGTGACGGTGTTGGGGTTTCCGATCCGCGCGTTCCGCAGGTGGGTGGCGAGGTACTCAACACCCCCAGCGGCGTCTTTGCCCGCTGCGTCCAAGAGGTTAACGTCGACGGCTGCCGTGCCCGCTGCATTGAGTGCGTGACCGATGACGACCCGGGCGCTGGACCCCGCCGGCGGCTCAAGGTTCCCGTGGAAGTCGTTGAACGAGAGGATCTGGACCTTGATCGTGGGGCCGTTGGGCGCCGCCTGGGAGGTCCCGCCGGTCATCACCACCCCGGTTGCTCCGGCCAGCACTGCGGCGAGAACTCCGGTAACGCGACGTGTGCGTGATATGGACATGAGACTCCTGCTCATCTGGGTGGCCGGGAAGGGTCTTTCCCCCCGCGGGCTCACAGTAGCGCCGAGTGGCCAATCCCGGACCAACCCACCCGAAAAGGGTGATATGGCAGCGCAAGAAGGCGGGCATCTCGCGCCGGCAGCTAGAGCCGGGTGATCAACAGCGGTATGCCGGCCACGGCCAGCCCCAGCACCAGCATCACCGAGTCGGCGTGCCGCCAGGGCGCCGGTTCAGCCCAGGTTCTGCGAGGGGCCGGGGCGCCGGAGGCAGGGGCAGGGGCGCCGGAGGCAGGGGCAGGGGCGCCGGCGACGCTGGCCGCAGAGCCGGCTGCGGGCGAGAAGCCGCGCGCCTCCATCGCCACCGCCATCCGCCCGGCCTGCCGCAGCGTCTGAATGAGAAGCGCGAAGGTCAGCGCCGCGACATGGCGCCCTCGGTCCAGCGGCGAGCGGCCGGGCCCCAGCCCCCGCACCCGACGGACGCGAGCGAGCTGGTCCCACTGCTCACCCAGGCTCTCGAAGCGGTACAGCGCCGCGACCGCCGCGACGACCGGACGCGCTGGGAGCCGCAGCCGTTGGGCCAGGTGATCGCCCAACGCCGAGGGGTCCATGCGAGATGCGAGCAGCAAACCGGGCAGCACGAAGAACGCGACACGCAGTCCCGCGAGCGCCCCGGTGGATACCTCGTGCCCGGGGCTGAGCAGCCAGTTCGAGAAGCTGACCGATGCGACGGCGAACAAACCCGGCAGCAGCCGGAGCCAATGCGGTCGGCCGATGCCCAGCACAACTGGGGCCATCGCGATCTCGACGCCAAAGGCGATCAGGGCCGTGCGTAGATCGGAGATGAACGGCGCTCCGAGCACCAGGACGATCGAGGCCAGGAGCAACGAGAGCGGCCCGGCCCGGCCCGCGAGCCCTGACCATGGGGCCCGAGATCCGGGTGCACCGATGACCCGCGCTGATCTGATGCCGGGGAGTGTCGCGGGCCGCACGCTCGAAGGAGCAGCTGCCCTACCCGGCGGTGGCGGAGCTGGCGTACCCGGCTGCGGAGCCGGCGTACTCCTGGGCGGGGCAGTTTCCGGTTGAAGCGCAGGGTCGACGACCCGCCCAGCCTGCAACGTGATCCGCCGATCGGCCAGGTCAATCAGCAACGGATCGTGTGTGGCCACAACCACTCCGATCCCGGCGTCGCGGGCGGCGAGCACCACCCCCGCTACCGCCGACCACGTCAACCGATCCTGGCCGACGCTCGGCTCGTCCAGAACCAGCACCGATGGGCCATGGGCGATGGCTCCGGCCAGGGCGAGCCGCCGCTGTTCGCCACCCGAGAGATGGTGCGGATCGGCGTCGGCCAAGGCTGACAGGCCCAGCACCTGGAGCAGGCCGTCGACGCGAGTCCGGGCAGCGTCCTCGTCCAGGCCCAGGATCCGACTCGTCGACAGCACGTCCCCCCGGACGGTGCGCGCGACAACGGCATGTTCGGCCTGCTGGGGCACCCAGCCGAACCGCGCGGCCAGCGTGCGTGAGCTCCAGCGGTGGATGACACTGCGGTCGCTCGTATCGATCCTCCCGCCCGTGCGCATCCGGGAGGTACCGGCAGGGCCGGTCAGGAGTGGGTCGCCGGCCCGAACCGCGCCCCGCGTGGGCGCGTCGACACCAGCGAGCAGAGACGTCAAGGTCGACTTGCCCGCACCACTGGGACCGACGACGGCGACAATCTCGCCGGCGCTGACGGTTGCGCTGACGTCGACCAACGCCTGAACCGCGGTGGCCGGGCGGTTCGCGGACATGACCGACGCCCGGGGCTGGCGGAGGACGGAGACCGACTCCGCCGCCACCAGCAGGTCGCGATCAACACCTCCAGTGAGCGTCCGGGCACTTCCGGTTGGCCCTTTGAGTGTCGTGGTGCCCAGTGTCGGCGCAAACAGCTCGCGGGCAACGTCCAGTGGGCGCGGAGCCGTAACGCCTGGAACCCATACCCCCAGCGCGGCAAGGGCCTGCGCCGATGTGGCAAGTGTCGCCGCAATGGGTCCATCGGCGCTGATCCGGCCGGACGGGTCGAGCACGACGAGGCGGTCGACCTCGTCCACCCAGTCGGACAGCCGATGCTCGACCATCACCAACGTCGCACCTGAAACGCGAACCGCGGACAGGATCGCCCCACGCACCACTGCGGCGGACGAGGGGTCGAGCATTGAGGTCGGTTCGTCCAGCAGCACGAGACTGGGAGTCAGGGCGAGAACCCCGGCCAGGGCCAGCCGCTGTGCCTCGCCGCCGGACAGCGCGGTGGTGGGGTGGTCCTCGTCATACGGAAAGCCAACCGCGGCCAACGCAGACCGGACCCGCGACCAGATCTCGCTCCGCGGCATACCAAAGTTCTCGGGACCGAAGGCCACGTCGCGGCCCACCCGTCCGGCAACCAGCGCATCCCCGGGGTCCTGCATCATGAGGCCCACCGACGAGCCCGCGGGCTGCGCACCGTCGATCAGGACCGAGCCGCTGAGGTCACCGGTCTCGGTCGTGGTCAGGACTCCGGCCAGGGCGCGCAGGAGCGTGGACTTGCCCGAGCCGCTGGGCCCGGCGAGGAGCACTCGCGAACCAGCCTCGATGCGAAGGCTGATGCCGGCGAGCACCGGCTCCTTGCGCCCGAAGGGACGCCAGGTGAGGTCACGAACCTCGACGAGAGCGCCCCCGGACGGAGCGGGCGCCCGGGGGGCCAGGCCCTCAGACAGGGTGCGACTCACGGACTTCCTGACCCGGCGGGAACGCGTTGAGCGCCCCCGCACCGGCCAGCCCGCGCACCAGAGCCCAACCGCCGACCCCGGTGATGATGGCTCCAGAGACCATGCCGCAGGCCAGGTAGATGGCCTTCCAGGCGGTGGAGTACTCGGCGACGTAGGAGTACCACTCGTAGAAGACGATCTCGAAGACAGCGGACAGGGTGCCACCGAGCACCGCCACGACCAGTCCGAAGCGGCGATGCCGGAACAGCGCCAGCGCGAGCTCGACACCCAGGCCCTGGAGCACGCCGGACAGCAGGACCGCGGCACCCCACTTGTTGCCCAGGAAGAGCTCGACGTTGGCGGCCACGAGCTCGGTGAACAGGGCGGCGCCCGGTCGACGGATGACCAGCGCGCCGACGACTGCCGGGACCAGCCAGACGCCGAGCATCAGCTCACCGGCCGGAGGGAAGCCCGCCGTTGCCGTGCCCAGGATCGGATAGATGAAGGTGTCGAAGCCCCAGAACATGACCCCGAACGCCACGGCGAGCATGGCCGCGGTGATCAGGTCGACGCCGCGCCAGCGCATCAGGGGGAGGGTCGCCCGGATGGCGCCCGGTTCCTTGTCAGCGGCCGTCGCGGGGACTGCGGTGGAGTGATGTGCGGTCATGGCTGTGTTCCTTCTCCCGTGGAATCCGTGTGGCTGGATGCCTCGGGGAGGCGAGCACCCGTCATACCGACCTGCCGGTGCCGGAGCACAGCAGGAGTATGGCGAGCGCACACCTGAGATTCTCAACTTCCTTCGCCGGTGCGAACCGGAGCAGGTTCGAGGGTCTGCGGCGAACCGCACTCTCAGCGCTGTAGGGCGCTCCCCTGTTGTTACGAAGATGACGATACACCGGTTGGCGTGGCAGGCTCGAGATCGCAGAGCCGAACGAGATGCAGTGCCGAATGAGATGCGAGCCGAACCCGAGCTGGAGGTCATCGTGGGCGCGTTGGTCTGGAAGGTCCTCGGGACGGGTGCTGCGATCGGCGCGGGGGGCGTGGCCAAGAAGCTCGTCACCAGCGGCTGGACCTCGGCGACGGGCAAGGCGCCGCCGACCAACCCCGAGGACCCCGAGGTCTCCTGGCCGGAAGCGGTTGGCTGGGCCGTGGCCTCGGGCGCGGTCGTCGGCGTGGCACGGCTCCTGGCGACGCGCAAGGCAGCGGCGTACTACACGAAGTCGGCCGGCCACCCGCCCAAGGCCCTGCAGAAGGTCGGCTAGGGCTGCGGCGCGGGCGCGAGGAGATCGGCCCGCTCGAACAGCGCGGCGGTCGCACGCGCACTCGGAGTGCCCAGATCCGGGTCGGCTCCCGCGGCCAGCAGCGCCCGGACCACGTCGTCCTCGCCCTTGACGATCGCACCGCCCATGGGGCTCTGCCCGCGGTCGTTGGTGCGATCGGGGTCAGCGCCCAGGGCCACCAGCGCGCTGACCGTCTCGGCGTGCCCGTGGTACGAGGCCAGCATCAAGAGCGTGTTGCCAGTCGCGTCGGTCAGGTTCACCGGGACGCCCTGCTCGATGTACGCCTGCAGTCTTGCCGTGTCACCTGAGCGCGCCACGTCGAAACAGGCGTGCGCGATCGCCACCAGCTGCCGATCCGGTGGGCTGTCGACGCTTTCGTCCCAGGGCCTGTCGGTGCTCACTTTGTCAGGTTACGTCCAGTCGGCGCCCGGGCCCTCGAACTCATCGAAGACCAGCCAGGTGCGGGTGGACCGGACGCTCGGGATGCCCTGGATGCGGTCGAGGACCAGAACGCGCAGGGCGGCGTTGTCCGGTGCGCGCACGAGCACCAGGACGTCGAAGTCCGCGCCGAGCCTCGAGACGTGCTCGACGTAGGGCAGCCGCCCGAGGTGTGCCGACACCTCGGTCCAGGAGTTCTGCTCGATGGTCAGCGAGACGTATGCCGAGGTCCCCAGTCCCGCACGCTCGTGGGCGATGCGGGCGGAGAACCCGGTGATCACTCCGTCGCTGACCAGTCTGCCCACCCGCGCATACGCGCTGGCTCGCGAGATGTGGACCCGCTCAGCCAGCGAACGGATCGACATACGGGCGTCCTTGATCAGCTCGCGCAGGATCTGCCGGTCGGGGGCGTCCAAAGGCCTGACCGAACGTCCGGCAGCGGGCAGGCCTGATGACGGCTCGTTGGACACATTGCCGTTCATGAGCGCTCCATGGTGCCGATCATCTCCCATTTCTGGCAGATCTTGCGACAGGAGTCTGCTGAGAGGGACCATGACGTACCAGATCGGTCGTCGGCCTCTTCTCTTGACCGGGCCCTTGCCGCCCCTGCCCCGGAGGTCAACGACGTGACGACCAAGCTGAGTACCCCGCCCCCGCAGACGGCGTCAGCCGATCGGCCCTTCTCGCGGGGCCTGATGCCTGCGCCGATCCCGGTGCAGTTCCTGGACGACACCGGCCATCGGGTTCAGGCGATCACCGACGACTACCTTGAGCCGGCGCATCAGCAGCTTCTCGCCGCGTATCGGGCCATGGTCATCGGTCGCCGGTTCGACATCCAGGCCACGACTCTGGCGAAACAGGGTCGCCTCGCGGTCTATCCGCCCTCCCGAGGACAGGAGGCATGTCAGATCGGGTCGATGCTGGCGCTCTCCGACGGCGACTGGGTGTTCCCGACCTACCGCGACTCGATGGCACTGGTCACCCGAGGGCTCGACCCGCTCGAGATCCTTGAGGTGCCGCGCGGCTACAGCCACTGCGGCTACGACCCGATGGCGACCCGGACCGCACCGCAGTGCACACCGCTGGCCACGCAGCTGGTCCACGCCGCAGGGTTCGCCTTCGGCGAGAAGCGCAGGGGCCGCCCAACCGTCGCCATGGCCTTCGTCGGCGACGGCGCCACCAGCGAGGGCGACTTCCACGAGGCGCTCAACTTCGCGGCTGTGTTCAAGTCCCCGGTCGTGTTCCTCGTCCAGAACAACGGGTACGCCATCAGCGTCCCGCTCTCGAAGCAGACTGCAGCTCCTTCCTTGGGATACAAGGGAATCGGTTACGGCATCGCGTCCGAGCAGGTCGACGGCAACGACGCCATGGCTGTGCTCGCAGTGCTCAACAAGGCAGTCGCGCACGCGCGCACAGGCCAGGGGCCGGTGCTGGTCGAGGCGCACACGTATCGCCTCGATGCCCACACCAACGCCGACGACGCAACCCGATACCGCGACTCCCATGAGGTCGATGACTGGATGCGCCGTGACCCGATCGCACGGCTCGAGGCGTGGCTGCACCGCGAGGGCCTCGTTGATGACGCCTTCGTCGCGTCGGTGGCCCAGGAGGCCGAGGCGTTCGCCACCGACGTCCGCGACCGGATGAGCATCGACCCCGTTGTTGACCCGATGTCGTTGTTCGCCAACGTGTTTGCGACGCCCACGCCGCAGCTTCTCGAGCAGCGAGCAATGGTGCAGGCCGAGCTCGACGCCGAGGCCGAGGCCGAGGAGGCCAGCCGATGACCCTCACCGCTGCACCCGTTGCCTCCGCGGCCAAGCTGGTCACCATGTCCGGGGCCATCAACCGCGCGCTGCGCGACGCGATGACGGCTGACCCCGAGGTCGTGGTCTTCGGTGAGGACGTGGGCACCCTCGGTGGCGTCTTCCGGGTCACCGACGGGATCGCCCGCGACTTCGGCGCAGACCGCTGCTTCGACACCCCGCTCGCGGAGGCCGGCATTGTCGGTTTCGCGGTTGGCATGGCGATGGCTGGATACCGACCCGTCATCGAGCTGCAGTTCGACGCGTTCGCGTACCCGGCCTTCGAGCAGATCGCCTCCCACGTTGCCAAGATGCGCAACCGCACGTCGGGAAGGGTCCACCTGCCGATCGTGATCCGGGTGCCGTTCGGAGGTGGCATCGGAGGTGTAGAGCACCACTGCGACTCCAGCGAGGCCTACTACGCCCACACCGCCGGGCTGAAGGTCGTCACCCCGGCCACGGTCGCGGACGCCTACACGCTCCTTCGTGAGGCCATCAACGACCCTGACCCGGTCGTCTTCATGGAGCCGAAGCGTCTCTACTGGTCCAAGGGATCGATCGACTCTGCCGTTGCCGCAACGACATTCGACTCCTTCGGTCACGCCGCCGTACGCCGAGAGGGCAACGACGTAACGCTCGTCGCCTACGGCCCGAGCCTTGAGGTGGCCATGGAGACAGCAGTTGCCGCGCAGGACGAGGGCTGGTCCGTCGAGGTGGTCGACCTGCGCACGATCGTGCCGTTCGATGACGAGACGGTGGTCGCGTCGGTGCGCAAGACCGGGCGCTGCGTGGTGGTTCAGGAGTCCCAGGGCTTCGCCGGTGTGGGCGCCGAGATCGCGGCCCGGGTGCAGGAGCGGGCGTTCCACTCGCTGCAGGCGCCGGTGCTGCGCGTCGCCGGTCTGGACATCCCCTACCCACCGCCCAAGCTGGAGCACATCCATCTGCCGGGGGTCGAGCGTGTCCTCGACGCGATCGCCCGGCTGCAGTGGGACGACAGCCCCGACATCCGGTTCGCGGTCGGCAACGTCAACGGCACCAAAGGCGGTGCCGCATGAGCGTTTCTCTCGATCCCAAGACCTCCAGGACGTTCATGCTGCCCGACCTCGGTGAGGGCCTGACCGACGCCGAGATCGTGGAGTGGCACGTCGCCGAGGGCGATGAGGTGAACGTTGACCAGATCGTGGTGACCGTCGAGACCGCCAAGGCCAGCGTTGATCTGCCGTGCCCGTATGCCGGCCACGTCCTCACGCTTCACGGCGCCGCCGGCGCGGTGCTCGAGGTTGGCAAGCCGTTGCTCACCGTCGGCGTTGAGCCGGAGTCCGGCTCAGGGCGCGTCCTCATCGGATACGGCACCTCTGAGACCAAGCGCAGCCATCGCCGCCGCGTCACCCCAGGGGGCCGGACGGCCCTCGCTAACATGCCTCGGCCGGTCGCCGGTATCCCCACCTCTGCCCCCAAGGTCATCTCACCTGTCGTCCGAAAGCTGGCCAGGGACAAGGGGGTCGACCTGACCCACCTCGCTCCCACCGGCACCGGCCAAGTGATCCGTCGAGCCGACGTCGAGGGCGCCCTGCACGACGGCGAGGTCCCACCGACACACGGTGCGGTGCGCGCTGACCGGACTGGCGACATACGGATCCCCTTGCGTGGCGTACGCAAGGCGATCGCCGACAAGGTGACCACCAGTCGACACGAGATCCCTGACGTCACGACATGGGTCGACGTCGACGCGACCGCCCTGATGGCGACCAGGGACGAGATCAAGGCCGTCAACGCGGGAGCCGGCATCGGCCTGCTGGCGTTGTTCGCGCGGATCAGCGTGGCCGGGCTCAGGAAGTTCCCCGAGCTCAACGCACGCGTCGACGTCGAGGCCCAGGAGATCGTTCAGCTACGCGACATCAACCTGAGCTTCGCCGCCCAGTCGCCGCGCGGCCTCATGGTGCCCGTCGTGCATGGTGCGGGCGACATGACCACGGCAGAGCTCGCGGCTGCCCTGCGCGAGCTGACCGACCTGGCCCGCGACGGCGTGCTCAGCGCCGCGCAGATGACGGGTGGGACGTTCACCCTGAACAACTACGGCGTGTTCGGCGTGGACGGCTCGACACCGATCATCAACTACCCCGAGGCCGCCATGCTCGGCGTAGGCCGGATCATCGACCGCCCGTGGGCACATGAGGGACAGCTGGCCTTGCGCAAGGTGGCCCAGCTGTCATTCACGTTCGACCACCGGGTGTGCGACGGCGGGACCGCCGGCGGCTTCTTGCGGTTCGTGGCCGACTGCGTCGAGCGCCCGACATCGCTGCTGGCCCAGCTGTAGATCCGTCCCCGTCTCGAGCCTGGACCGGCCTTGCTCATCTCAGGCCGCTCCGGAGGGGCAGATCGAACCCGAAAACCGGCCTGAAGTGAGCAAAGGCGACGTGTGGCCGCTCAACTCAGCTCAGGTTAAGCGCACGGGCGATGGGCACGCCGGCACGATAGGACAGGTGCAGGTATGACGGCGCGTCCAGCACCGTCAGATCAGCCCGATACCCGGGACGGATCACGCCAATGTCATTGCGCCGTAACGACTTGGCACTGCCGAGCGTCGCGGCACGCAGCGCCTCCGCCGGGGTGAGGCCCATCTCACGCACCGCCAGGGCGATGGCGAAGGGGATCGAGGACGAGTAGGAGGTGCCGGGGTTGCAGTCGCTGGCGAGCGCGATGCTCACTCCGGCACCCAGCAGGCGGCGCGCATTCGGGTAGGGCGAGCGGGTCGAGAACTCCACGGCAGGTAGCAGAGTCGCAACGGTGGTGCCCGACGCCGCGGCGAGCGCCTCGATGTCGGACTCCGACAGGAACGTGCAGTGGTCGACGCTCGCGGCGCCGAGCTCGACCGCCAGGCGCACGCCGGGACCATGGCCGAGCTGGTTGCCGTGCACTCGCAGGGCGAGACCGGCATCTCGACCTGCGGACAGCACGACCCGCGCCTCCTCCTCGGTGAAGGCGTTCGGGATGTGCGGCTCACAGAACACGTCGATCCAGCGGGCGTGGGGGGCACAGGCCGTGAGCATCTCACCGGTGACCAGCTCGACATACTCGGACCGCCGGTGGGCGAACTCCGGTGGCACCACGTGGGCGCCGAGAAACGTTGTCTCAGAGGTGAACTCGGACGCTATGCGCAAGGAGCGCACCTCATCCTTGACGCTGAGCCCGTAGCCGCCCTTGATCTCGACGGTGGTCGTGCCCTGGGCCCGCATCTCGGCCACGCGTGCGCCGACCAGCGCGCTCAGCTGGTCATCGCTGGCGGCCCGGGTGGCGTTGACCGAGCTGGCGATTCCGCCGCCGTCATAAGGGATACCGGTCATTCGAGCGACGAACTCCGAAGCACGGTCCCCGGCAAAGACAAGGTGCGAGTGCGAGTCCACAAAGCCGGGGATGACGGCACGGCCACCGATATCCCGACGCTCATCCGCTTGCGGTGCGTGCGCCCCGAGGCCGACCCACGCGATGAACCCGTCCTGCACGATGACCGCGGCGTCACTCAGGCGGCCAAGGTGCTCGCTGTGGTCAGCACCCTCCAGCAGCTCGTCGTTCGTGACGAGCTCTGAGATACCGGTGACCAACGTCGAGCTCATGAGCTCTCCCAGAGAGGCTCAATCGCGCGCTGCAGCAACGCCCCCACGTCGCCGATCAGGTGTTGGCCAGCCGACACGACAGTCCTGCCGTCCACGATCACGGTGTCGACGTCCGCGGCGGTGGCCGACAGAATGATCTGTTGCGGAGCGCTTCCGGCGGTCCTGCGGCTGTCGAGCCTGACGGCGACGAGATCCGCACGGGCGCCGACCTCGAGCCGTCCCGCATCGACCCACCCCAGACTCTGATGTCGCGTCGCTGCCGACAAAAGCTCGTCCAGACGGAATCGCCCTCGCTGCAACGAGTCCAGGCGTTCGTCCATCTCCAGTGCTCGGGCCTCCCCGAGCAGGTCTATGACGCCGTGCTGGTCGGAACCCAGCGAGAGCGGAGAGCCAGCGTCGCGCAGCTTTCGGGCCGGTCCGATGCCGTCCGCGAGGTCCCTCTCGGTCGTGGGGCAGAAGCAGACGGTCGTGCGGGTGCGGCCCAAGGTCGCAATGTCAACGTCGGTCAGGTGGGTCGCGTGAACCGCGGACGTCAACGGACCGAGGACGCCCTCGATGTCCAGAAGCGCTGTGGGCGTCATGCCGTAGAACCCTTGACAGGCCTCGTTCTCCGCCGGTTGCTCGGAGAGGTGAACGTGCAACGGCCGGCCCGTGGCCGCCGCGGCGACCACCCCGAGCTGATCACGTGGCACTGCGCGTACGGAGTGGACGGCAGCACCGACCCGCATCGTGTCGGACTCCTTGAGCTCCGTGACACGGCGCGCCCAACGGTCGGCGTCGCCGTCGCCGAAGCGCTGCTGCATGGTATCGAGAGGGATGTGCCCCGTCCTGGTCAGGCCGCCGGCGATGTAGCAGGTGTCGAGCAAGGTCAGCCGGATACCCGCTTCTGCGGCGGCCTGGCGAAGTGCCTCGCTCATGGCGTTGGGATCGTCATAGGGCGCCCCGCCTTGGCCATGGTGCAGGTAGTGGAACTCTCCGACCGCCGTCACTCCCGCCAGCGCCATCTCGGCGTAGGTCGCCGTCGCCAGTGCGAGGTAGGAGTCCGGGTCCAACCGCGCTGCAACGGCATACATCCGCTGCCGCCACGTCCAGAAAGTGCCGCCGCCCTCATGGGTGCGCCCGCGCAAAGCCCGGTGGAAGGCGTGGCTGTGGGCGTTAGCGAACCCGGGCAGGGCCACCCCGGGCAGGACCTGGGCGTCGCCGGCCACAGTGTCCTGGGTGACCGCCGCGAACCGCCCGCCCGCGGCCTCGAAGGTCACGTCCTGCGCGAGGCCGGAGGGAAGCAGCGCGTATGCCGCCCACCACCGTCGCCGCTCCCCCTCTCCACGCGTCATCGAGCCAGCTCCTCGGTGACCCGGGTCAGGGCTTCGACTCCGCGGTGGCAGTCCTCACGCTCGGCGAACTCGGCGGGCGAGTGCGAGATACCGGTGGGATTGCGGACGAACAACATCGCGGTCGAAAGTCCTGCAGCGGCAAGCACTCCAGCGTCGTGGCCGGCGCCGGTCGCCAGGATCGGCGCGTCGTCGAGCAGTTCCGAGACGTGCTGGGCCAGCCCTGCGTCAAAGGCTGTCTCGGGGGTCCACGACTCCTCGACGGCGATGGCACCAGACTGACGCCCCACGGCCTCCACGACTGCCCGAACTCCCGCTTCGCCCGGGCCTCGAGTATCCAGCCAGGCCGTCACCTGCGATGGAATCGCGTTGACACCATTGGGTTGCACGCGCACCTTGCCCACCGTGGCGACGCACCCATGTTCGCTGGCTGCCGCACGAGCTGCCAGCACCGTTGTGGCCAGGGCGATCATCGGGTCGTGACGGTCCTCCAGCCGAGTGGTGCCTGCGTGGTTCGCCTCGCCCTCCAGGTCGATACGCCAGCGCCCGTGGGGCCAGCTCGACGATGCGACGGCAACGGAGCGGCGCAGGTCGATCAGGCCGCGCCCCTGCTCGATGTGGAGCTCGACGAAGGTACCGACCCGGCGCAGCGCCTCGTCGTCCGGGCCCACGTCCTCGGTGGCGTGACCGGCGGCGGTCATCGCCTCGGCCATCGTGACGCCATCAGCATCGCGAAGGCCTCGGGCTTTGTCGGCGTCGAGCCGGCCCGTGATCACACGGGATCCGGCACACGCGATACCGAATCGCGCGCCCTCCTCGTCGACGAAGTTCGCGACGGCGATGGGGCGCGACGGCTCGAAACCCTTCGCCCTGAGGGCATCGACGACGGCCAGAGCCGAGACCACACCCAGGGGACCGTCAAAGGCGCCACCGTCCGGAACGGAGTCCAGGTGGGAGCCGATCACCACTCCGGGCCGGCCGGCCGCGACGGCGGCATCAGGATCACCCCACCACGCCCACTGGTTGCCGGCGCGGTCGGTGGTCAGGTCCAGCCCGCGAGCGGTCGCCTCACCGGCGAACCACTCGCGTAGCGTCGCGTCCACCCGGGTCCACGCGAATCGTCGATAGCCCCCCGTGCTCGCCTCGCGGCCGATGGGTTCGATGGCGGACCACATGCGGTCGAATGTCACGGCGTCGAACGTCATGTTCTCAAGCGTCATAGCCTCAACCTAGGCTGCTCCTCATGGGAGCCGAAGGATCTGACCGGGCGATAGCGGCCGTCACCGCAGCTGGTGTCGCCCACGCGGTGACCCGTATCGGACCTGTGCGCAGTCTGGAGGAGGCCGCCGCGGCACGAGGGATCGAGCCGCGGGACATCGTCAAGACGCTCGTGGTGCGCCGCGACGATGACGACTTCCTGTTCGTCCTCGTGCCCGGCGACCGCGAGATCTCGTGGCCCAAGCTCCGTGCGCTGTTGGGCGTCAAACGACTGTCGATGCCTGACGCCCGGACCGCAAAGGACGCCACCGGGTACGAACGGGGCACGATCACGCCCTTCGGCTCCAGTCGCGCCTGGCCGGTCATTGCCGACGAGACCGTTGCGGGCAGGGCCATCTCGCTCGGTGGGGGCGCTCACGGCGTCGCCCTGACCGTGAACGGGAGCGACGTCATACAGGCCCTTGGAGCTCAGGTTGCCGACGTCACAGACCCTCGCGCATCGGGATCCTGACACCGCGCTCGGCTGCGGTCCGTTCGGCGATGTCGTAGCCCGCATCGACGTGGCGGATGACTCCCATGCCCGGGTCGTTGGTCAGGACCCGGGCCAGTTTCTGTGCGGCCAGGGCCGTGCCGTCGGCCAACGAGACCTGACCGGCGTGGATCGAACGGCCGATGCCGACGCCGCCGCCGTGGTGGATGGAGACCCACGTGGCGCCGGAGGCAGTGTTGATCAGGGCATTGAGCAGTGGCCAGTCGGCGATGGCATCGGAGCCGTCGGCCATGGACTCTGTCTCGCGGTAGGGGGATGCCACGGAGCCGGCATCGAGGTGGTCACGACCGATGACGATCGGCGCATCGAGCTCACCAGACGCGACCATCTCGTTGAACTTCAGACCAGCCACGTCACGCTCGCCGTAGCCCAGCCAGCAGATGCGAGCAGGGAGACCCTGGAACGCGACCTTCTCGCCGGCGGCGCGCATCCACTTCTGGAGGTGGTCGTTGTCGGGGAACAGGTCCATGACCGCCTTGTCCGTCTTGTAGATGTCCTGCGGGTTGCCCGAGAGAGCGGCCCAGCGGAAGGGGCCCTTGCCCTCGCAGAAGAGCGGGCGGATGTATGCCGGAACGAACCCCGGGAACTCGAAAGCCCTTTCGTAGCCCCCCAGCTGGGCCTCGGCACGGATCGAGTTGCCGTAGTCGAAGACCTCAGCACCGCCGTCCTGGAACTCGACCATGGCCTGCACATGTTTGGCCATCGACGCACGGGCCCGGTCCGTGAACTCCTCCGGCTTCTTTTCGGCGTAGTCGTGCCAGTCGGCCAGGTCGATGCCCTCGGGAAGGTAGGACAACGGGTCGTGCGCGCTGGTCTGGTCGGTGACGATGTCGATCTCCACGCCGCGACGCAGCAGCTCGGGGAAGACGGTGGCGCAGTTGCCGACCAGGCCGACCGAAAGGGCCTTGCGGTCCTTCTTGGCCGCAACACACCGGGCGATCGCGTCGTCGATGTCCGCGGCGACCACATCGAGGTACCGGTGCTGCACCCGACGCTGAAGATGTGCCTCGTTGACG
>Ga0097691_1001490_pt1 | contig 17150 bp, 12 predicted proteins | sample NGESurdeep072012_8_FD_72858 | JGI IMG/M metagenome (GOLD analysis project Ga0097691, IMG submission 72858) | Arctic peat soil microbial communities from Barrow, Alaska - NGEE Surface sample 210-1 deep-072012 | ecosystem: Environmental > Terrestrial > Soil > Wetlands > Peat ... | reverse complement strand
TATTCCGCCCATGCCCGGCCCATGCAGTGGAAATACTCCGATCCCACCCGCCGCATCCGCAGTAATGAACTCACTGCGACAGGCCACTAGCTCCTTGAATGCCGAAGTAAACGCATTGGAAATCTCCAGATCGTCCGTGGCCGGAATTCTTCGTACTTGGGCTCGAAATAGAGGTCATGCACGCTGCGGGCAAGATGTTTGGGAGCTTCGAGCTTGCCCTCAATAAAGGCCTCGTAGATGACCACCTTGGCGGCCACGTCCGTCAGTTCGCTTCTCTGCCATGCTTCCACCTGCTTTCGCATCGGCTCGAAGTAGATTGCGTTGGCAAACTGCCGATCCGTTTCATGTGCTTGGTGCCCCACTCGCATAGAGGCCGCGAAGCTTCTGCGAGTGCGCGCCCAAGACTTGTATTTGAGTTCGCTCCATCCGCTATCGCCGATGAAACATCATTTGTGCTAGGATGCCTGGAGTTCTCGGGGGATCGAGGCAGGGTGAACGACAGATTTTTTGAATGCATCTTGCATGCAATAATCGGAGATGTGCCCCCTTTCATCCGTTTTGTCCGTTTTGAGAATCAATAACTTGCGTGTTTGCAATACGTGCAGGGTTCGACTCCCGCCGCCTCCACCATTCCTTAAGGTCGTGGAAAACCCCGCATCACTGTTCATTGGCAGATTGCGCGGTTCATGCAACTGAGAGACCAGCCTTTCCCCCAGCTCCCTCAAAATGCGCCTCGATTTCTTCCAGAGTCTTCCCTTTCGTTTCCGGTAGGAACACCGCAGCCGTGATGAAGTAGATTACGGTGCAGGCAGCAAAGCCAAAAAACATGGTCGAGTAACCATGCTTGCCGACGGTCGGCAGGAACATCGCGGCAATGGTCGTCGAAACGGCCTGGTTGATCAACAGCGCAATGCTCATGCCGTTGGAGCGAATCCGGGTCGGCATCAACTCCGAAAGCGCCAACCACACGCACACTCCGGGACCGATCGCGAAAAACGCCATGAAAACGAAGAGGCTGATGGCCACCAGCCAACCATTGTGAGTGGTCGCCACAGGAGTAATCAGTGCGTTGTCAATTTTCAGCGACGCCTTGCGCGAAGCATCGAGATTGCTGAACGGATTCGAGAAAAACGCTACTACTTTATTGGCAGGCACGCAGCTTTCGCGCGTGATCTCAATGGGCTTGGCGGCCTTGTCGTCGGAACGCGCAACCTTGGTTGCGGCGCGAAAATCTCCATAGGAGTAAATGACGACCAGAGATGTGGGACGGTTGCTGATTGCCTGGCCAGCGTCGCCATTTGCTGCGAGCAGCGCATCCGCCGCCTTCTCGCTGCCCGCCAGCGTCACCAGGCGTTTGCGGGTGTCCGGGTCGGGTTTGTAGGCGACCAGTGAGAGCGCGTACTGGTGCATCGCCTTCTGCCGGTCGCCGCGCTTTTCGTAGATCTGCGCCAGGTGATCGCCGACCTCGCCATGCTGGCCGAGCACCCACGCCGAGCGCACGAAGCCTTCGGCCTTATCGAGCTCGCCGCGCTGGAAGTACACCCAGCCCAGCGTGTCCCAATAAGCGGCCAGGCTCACCACCAGCGCCTGCTGCTCGATCTCCATGCGGTCGGCAGTCAGGTTACGTAAGGTCGCCGCGGTTGCCGCCACCGCCGATTCCGCGTAGCTTTGCGCGCGGTCCAGGTGAACGTTCTTCAGGCTGAGCTGGTACGCGATGTTGTTCCACACCACCGGCGCGGGCGTGATGTTCACCGCCCGGTCGAACGATGCCAGCGCCTTGCCGTCCTGGTTCAGCTCAAGTTGGGCCGTACCCAGGTTGACGTACGAGAGCGCGTCGTCGGAGGCGAGCTGTACCGTCTTCTCCAGTTCGGGCATCGCTTCCGTGTACTTCTTCTGCTCCAGCAGCATCGCGCCCATGTTCCGGTGCGCGTACTTATCGAGCGGGTTCACCTCGATCTGCTTGCGGAACGCCTCCGCCGCCTTGTCGTACTCGCGCCTCTCCCAGTACGCACGGCCCAGGTTGTTGTATGCAAACTCGTGGTACGGATTACTCTCGATCGCCTTATTCAGCGCCTTGATGGCGTTGTCCGTTTGCCGGATCGCCAGGTACGCGCTGCCCAGATCGTTCCACGCCGACTTGTGCTTCGGCTCCAATTCCGTGACGCGTTTCAGCAACTCCACCGCGCCCGTGTAGTTTTGCGCCTGGAACGCGCTGACCGCGGCTTCATAAAGTTCGTCCGCCTTCACGCCCTCCGGAGGCTTGGGCGTGCCCGTTCCCGCCAGCGCGGTTTCCAGCGCCAGCGACTGCGCCTCATCCGCCGCCACCGCGCGCCGGAACGCCGCGTAGTCCCGCAGGCGGCCCGAAGGAATCTCGCGCCAGCGCAGGTTCACCGAGCGCTCGGCCGTGAAGCTGTTTCCTTCCAGCGCATAGGTGGCCTTGTAATCCGCGTAATCGCGCGACATCGAGAACGGAAGCGGCGCGCGCGCTGAAAATCCCGGAGGCAACTCCAGCTTCAGCCGGTACGTGACTTTTCCCGGCGCGCCGATCTCGAACGGTTCGGGCGCGGTCTCGTCGGCATCCGACGATTCGGGCAGGCGCAGCGGCGTCATCGGCAGCGCCAGCTGCGAATTGCGCTTCGACCACTCCAGGAAGTTCGGGACCTCCACCGTGTATTCCAAGTGGTACGGCCCCATCGACTTCGCCGGGTCGTCCGCCGTAACGTCCCTGGCCTCGCCGCGCAAGCCCTGCATGGCCGCGATGGCCTTGCCCAGATCTTTCCATTGCATCTGCGGCGTCTGCCGGAAGGCGGCACGCAGCGGAAGTTCGGAGTCGCCGCTGAAAGTCGCCTTCACCCGCGCGGTAAGTTTCCCGAGTTCGCTGATCTTGCCGTTCACCTCGCTGAGCTGGTCGTTCGGAACCGGCGAATCGGCCGGCGTTTCCATCAGGCCGGGGGCGCCCGAGGTCGGCACGACCAGCGCCTGTTTCTTGCGCAACTGGTACATCAGCAACTGGAAGGGCGCGATCTCGGTGGTGGTGTCCATCCAAAGCTGCTTGCCCCCGAGCGGCACCATGGTGATGACGTGGTCGAATTGCGACGGTGAGGGCACGTCCGGATCGATCTTGCGGCTGGAGTTGATCAGCACCGCGGAAGCGTCGAACCCTTCCGCCTTCAGCAGGCCTGCCAGCAGCGTGTGCTTGTCCTTGCAGTCGCCATACTGATTCGCCAGCACCTCGGCGGCGCTGTGCGGCTGGTAGCGCCCGAGGCCGAACGACAGGCTCACATAGCGGAAGTTTCGCGCCACGTAGTCGTACAGCGCGTGGATCTTGTCCACGTCGGTGGCGGCGGACTTGGTCAGTTCATCGGCGCGCGCTTTAAGATCGGGCGTGACTTCGATCCGGTCCTTCATCAGCCCGGCGTACCAGCGGCCCATCTCTTCCCAGCTTGCGAAGGTCGTCATCTGCACCGCGGGCACTTTCACACGCGGGTTGCGCGTCCGCTTGGCCGCCTCTTTCTTCTCGTCGTCATCTTCGCGCTTGGTGTAGGAAGTCTTCCACGAATAGATCTTGCGGTCGCCTTTCACCGTCTCCGTCGGATCGAAGCCGGCGCCGGTCTTCAACTTCACCGTGCGTCCCTTCGGGATATCGACCTCGAGTTCGTCGTCGAGCACGATGCCGCGCTGGCTGAAGTCGTGCTCCATCCAGAATTGTCCGGGCGCCAGAGGCTGCACCATCTTGGTGAGAAAGTCGTATTCCAGCACCTCGCCCGGACGCAACCCCGGCACGGTGATGTGCTTCTGCCGGTAATCGGTGTAAACCGGATTTTCGCGCGCGATCGGCGCCGTCAGGTCCTGCACCGCCGACTCCGGCGCCGTGATCACCGTCCCGTCCGGCTTGCGCACGCGCACGTACTTGATCTCGACGTTCTCAATGCCCGCGCTGTAGCCCACGACCAACTGGCCGAGGGCCTGCATCGCGGATTCGCTCTGCACGCGGATGCGCGCCGTCACCTCGCGCGTCCCGGTGCCGTCGTTTTCGAAACGGTAGGCGGACTTCTGAAACTCGATGACCCACGGGTCCTTCGAATAGTCGGCAGCCTTGGCATCGGCGTCCGGCTTGGCGGCGCTGGGGGCTGCGGGTAGGGGGATGGGCTGCTGGGCGAACGCCGCCCCCGCAACGAAGAGGGCTAAAACACGAAGAATACGCATGGTGTGAGTAGCTATTGTCGCATGGAAGTAACCAGTACCGAGTAACGAGTAACAAGTAAGGAGAAAAGGACGCCCGTAATTCTTGGACACTGCGTGGCCCTGCAGGTTCCGCACCTTCTGTTAAAAAACGAAGCCTGGCAGATCCAGGCTTTTGCTTACCACTTATTACCTATTACTTATTACTCGGTACTCGTTACTTATTACTCGTTACTCATCCAAGGACTGCCCTCGCATTCACCACGTCGTCTTCCATGTCCATGGCGAGCTTGAACCCGAGCCGGTTGCAGATCGCGCGCATTTCCCGGTTGATGCCCAGCATGGTCGAGCTGACCGCCTTCAGCTTCTCATCCTGCGCCACCTTCATCAGCCGCGACACCAGCTCCGTGCCCAGTCCCTTGTGCTGGAACTCGTCGCGGACCAGTACCGCAATCTCCGCCTCCGAGAATCCGTGCAGCTTGCTCAACCTGCCGACCGCGATGATTTCGTTCGTGCCGTCCGCCAATTCCATCTCCGCCACCAGCGCCATTTCGCGGTCGTAATCGATAAAGCAGATTCGCGTCAGCCGCTCGTGCGCGGTGCGTTGGGTCAGCTTCAGCGGCTGGAAGTAGCGCAGGTACACGCTGCGGTCGCTGAGCTTGTGGTGAAACTCGATCATCCGCGGCTCGTCTTCGGGGCGAATCGGACGAATGGTCAGCCTGGTTCCATCCTTCATCGCCCACCTGCCGGCATACTGCACCGGGTACGGCCGGATCACCGGGCGCGGCAGGTCGGCGTCGGCGACTTCGGCCGGATGCAGCAGCACGCGCGCGTCCAGCGCCAGGAAGCGGTCGCCCGTCGCCAGCAGCGGATTGATGTCCACTTCCTTGATGCGCGGGTTGTCGACCACCAGGTTGCTGAAGCGCACCAGCAGCGTTTCCAGCGACTCCATGTTGACGCCCGGCAGGCCGCGCACGCCGCGCAGCACCTTGACGATGCGCGTTTGCTCGATCATGCGCTTCGCCAGCGTGGTATTCAGCGGAGGCAGCGCGAGCGCGCGGTCGTTTTCGATCTCCACCATCTGCCCGCCGCGGCCGAACAGCAGTACCGGCCCGAATTGCGGGTCCATGCTACTGCCGAAGATCAATTCGTACCCTTCGCGCGCCACCATCGGCTGCACCGTCACGCCCAGGAAATTCCCTTCTCCGGCTTTCTCGCGCACGCCCGTCTCGATCACCCGGTACGCCTCGCGGGCCGCGGACTCGTCGCGCAAATTCAACTGCACGCCCCCGACGTCGGTCTTGTGCGTGACCGTCTGCGAGTGCAGCTTGAGCACCACCGGATATCCAATCTCTTCCGCGCACTTGACCGCGTCGTCCACCGTGCCGGCGATCTTCGTTTCCACCGTCGGGATGAAATAGGATGCCAGCAGCCGCTTCGACTCCGCTTCCGTCAGCAGCGTGCGCCCGCTCTCCAGCGTTTCGCGGAGGATGCGCTGGGCACTCGCGCGGTCCGCCGGAAGGTCGGTGGTGTCGTGCATCGTCGGGGTTTCATAGAGCCCGCGCAGGTTGTAGCTGTAGCGCCACATGAAGGTAAAGGCGCGGGTGGCGGTATCGGGAAACTGGAACGTCGGAATCCCGGCGCGATTCAGGATCTCGTTCCCAGCCACCACTTCCGCTCCGCCCAGGAAGCACGCCAGGATCGGTTTACCGGTCGTGTGCGCGTACGGCTTGAGTAGTTCGGCGATCTGCGTCGGCTCGGTCAGTCCTTGCGGTGCGGTGAGTACCAGGATGCCGTCCGCGTTCGGGTCCTGCAGCGTCGTCTCCAGGGCCTTGCTGTACCGGTCCGGGCTCGCGTCGCCCAATATGTCCACCGGATTGCCGTGGCTCCAGTGCGGTGGCAGGAACGAATCCAGTTTCGCCAGCGTCTCCGGCGATAGCTCCGCCAGTTCGCCGCCTTGGAACGCCAGAGCGTCGGCCGCCAGCACGCCGGGTCCGCCCGCGTTGGTCAGGATCGCCAGCCGCGGTCCCTTTGGACGCGGTTGCTTGGCCAGTACCTCCGACATGTAGAAGATGTCGGAGATGGCGTTGACCCGCAGCACGCCGCTGCGCCGGAAGGCCGCGTCCAGCACTTCATCGCTGCCGGTCATGGCGCCCGTGTGCGACGACGCCGCCTTGGCCGCCGCCTCCGTCCGTCCCGCCTTGATTACGATGATCGGCTTGTTCAGCGACACCTCGCGCGCCGCCGACATGAACTTCCGCGCGTCGCCGATCGATTCCATGTAGATCACGATCGACTGCGTCCGCGAATCGTTGCCGAGATAATCGATCAGGTCTCCCCAGCCGATGTCGAGCATCGAACCCACCGACACGAACGCGCTGAAGCCCACCATCTCGCGCAGGCTCCAGTCCAGGATCGCCGTGCACAGCGCGCCGCTCTGGCTGATGAAGGCCACGTTCCCGGGCCGCGCAATCGTTTGCGAGAACGTCGCGTTCAGCCCGGTCAGCGGGTTCATCACGCCCAGGCAGTTCGGCCCCAGGATGCGCATCCGGCTGCCGCTGACCTTTTCCTTGATCTGCTCTTCCAGCGCCACGCCCTCCGCGCCGTGCTCGCGGAAGCCCGCCGAGATCACCACCGCCACCTTCACGCCCGCCTGCACGCACTCGCCGATCACGCCCGGCACCGCCGCTGCCGGCGTGACCAATACCGCCAGGTCCACCATCTCCGGCACCGCGGCGATGTTCGGATACGCCTTGATCCCCAAAACGCTGGCGCGATCCTTGCTGACCGGGAACACCGTCCCGCCGAAGGGACTGGTCACCAGCGCCCACATCACGCGCCGCCCGATGCTCTGCGGACGTTCCGTAGCGCCGATCACGGCGACGGTCTTCGGATGGAAAAGCGCGTCCAGCGGCTGGCCTTCGGTGTGCAGCACGTCGTGCGCTTTATCGGTGCCGTGCGCCGGTTTCATCACCGTCTGGCTCGTCGATTCCATTCCACACTCCTGCCTGGCTGTTGAACCCTAAATCTTAGTCTTCCCTCCCCGCTCGCGCGCAGGACTGTGCTCACAAGTCTTCGTGACGTCGTCACACCGAAGCAACGGCTCCGCCACGTGGTTGTGACCTGCTGCTCCCGCAAGCTGTCATCCCGAGGGAGGATGAGGGACCCTGCGTTTACGCCTTCCGCACCACGCGACGCTCTTTCACCTCGACAGCGCCGCTCAGCATGATCCCAATTGCCTCCGTGTACGCGATGTGCTCCTGCTCCAGGATCCGCTCGGCCAGCGTGTGCTCGTCGTCGGTATCGAGCACTGGCACCGTCCGTTGCACCACGATCGGCCCATGGTCGAGATGCTCATCCACCAGGTGCACGGTGCAGCCGCTGACCTTCACGCCGTACTCGAATGCCTGCTTCTGTGCGTCGAGGCCGGGAAAAGCCGGCAGCAGCGACGGATGGATATTCAAAATCCGGTTCGGAAACGCGCGCACAAACTCCGGCGACAGCAGCCGCATGTAGCCGGCAAGGCAGACCAGTTCCACCTGCTTCTCGTTCAGTGCTGCGATGACTTCCGCATCGTGCTCTTCGCGCACGCGGCGCTGGGATGGAATCACTCGCGCTTCCAGCCCCATCTCTTGCGCGCGCACGATCCCCGGTGCGTCCGCGCGATTGGAGATGACGATGGCGATCTCGGCGTCAATCCGCCCGGCGCGGCAAGACTCCGCGATGGCCAGGAAGTTCGATCCGCGGCCCGAGAGCAGGATGCCGAGCTTGTGGGGCATGGGGACATTTGAAATTTGAAATTTGAAAATTGCAAATTTTGGCTCATGGCACGAGGCGCATGGCCCATGGAGAACCAGCTTTGCGCCATGAGCCATCCGCCATTTGCCGCCCTTCAGCTATGATGTCGCCCACTCCCGCACCCTGAGGTGACCTTGTGAAACGCTTGCTCATCATCACTGTTCTTCTTTGCTCCGCGTTTGCCTTCGCGCAGCAGCCGCAATTCGACGTGCTGATCCGCAACGGCCACATCATCGACGGCGCCGGCTCTCCCTGGTACTCGGGCGACGTCGGCATCCGCAGCGGACGCATCGCCGCCATCGGCAACCTCGCGGGCGCAACTGCGAAGCAGACCATTGACGCCCGCGGACGCGTCGTCGCTCCCGGTTTCATTGACATGCTCGGCCAATCCGATGCCACCATCCTCGTCAATCCGCACTTGCCCTCCAAAATCTTCCAGGGCATCACCACCGAGATCACCGGCGAGGGCGGATCGGCCGCGCCGCTCAGCGACTACATCATCGCCGCCGACCGCCTCAGTTACGAGCACCTCCAGATCACGCCCGACTGGCGCAACTTCGAGCAGTACTTCGCCCGCCTCGAAAAACAGGGGATCGGCATCAACCTCGCCAGCTACGTAGGCGCGACGCAGGTCCGCCGCATGGTGCTGAAGGACGACAACCGCGCGCCCTCGCTCGCCGAACTTGACCAGATGCGCGCCCTCGTTCGCGACGCGATGCAGCAGGGCGCCGTCGGCGTCTCCACGTCGCTGCAATACGCACCGGCGCCGTACGCGAGCACCGAGGAGTTGATCGCGCTCGCGACCGAGGCATCGAAGTACGGCGGCATCTACGCAACACACATGCGGTCCGAAGGCGCCGGGGTGTTCGCCGCAGTCGATGAAGCTGTGCGAATTGGTCGTGAGGCCAGGATCCCCGTCGAGATTTGGCATCTCAAGGCCGCCGGCAAGCCGCAATGGGGACTGATGCCGCGGATCGTCGCGAAGATCGACTCGGCGCGCCGCAGCGGCGTCGAGGTCGGCGCGAACACGTACGCGTATCCCGCGTGGTTCAACAGCACGTCGGCGTTCATTCCGCCGTGGGCGCACGACGGCGGTGACAAGAAACTGGTCGAGCGCCTCAAGGATCCCGCGATGCGCGCGAAGATCAGGAAGGACATGCTCACGCCGAACGCCGCGTGGGACAACGAGTGGCAGGAGATCCCGGGACCGGAGGCGATTCTCATCGCCGTCGTGCAGAACCCGAAGCTGCTTCCGCTCCAGGGAAAGACGCTCGCCCAGATCGCGAAGGACCGCGGCAAGGATCCGATCGAGACGCTGATGGACATCCTCGTCGAGGACGACGCGTTCACGGAGAACGCGGTGTTCGCGATGTCGGAGCCGGACGTCGCGCTCGCGCTGCAGCAGCCGTGGACCTCGGTCGACAACGACTCGCAGGGCGCGGCACCGGACGGACTCCTCGGCAAGGAGCATCCGCATCCGCGCGCCTACGGGACGTTTCCGCGCATCCTGCGAAAATACGTGCGCGAGGAGCACACGCTCTCGCTCGAGGACGCCATCCGGAAGTTCACCGCCCTCCCGGCGCAGCGGATGCGGTTCACCGATCGCGGTGTGCTCAAGCAGGGAATGTGGGCCGACGTGGTGGTGTTCGACCCCGATTCAATCCGCGACGTCGCGACCTTCGAGCAGCCGAATCAGCTGTCGGTCGGAATGCGGTTCGTGCTCGTGAACGGCGTGCCCGTGATTGCGGATGGGAAGATGACGGACGCGCTGCCGGGAAAGGTCGTGCGAGGCGCGGGGTATCGCGCGGCGAAGAACTGATAACTGAACGCTGTCAGCGGCCAGCTCTCAGTTATTAGCCGTCAGACAACGGCCTCCTTACCGGTCGGCGCGCGCCGTCGGCGAACGAGCTCGTCGACCGACGCGCCTCCTGCGCCGACCGCCGCGAACGTGAGGCACGCGCCCATCAGAGTGAGTTCGAACTCAAAGCCATACGGCGTGAAGAATCCGCCCCCGAGCCGGGCGACGTAGATCGCGATGACCATCTCGACGGCCAGCACCAGTCCTGCCGCTCGCGCATAGAAGCCGAACAGGATCGCAAGGCCGCCGGCCAGCTCGATGATGATCAGCAGGACCGCAAAGAAGGCGGGATAGGCGAACCCCAGCTTGGTCAGCATGTCCGTCACGCCGCTGACTCCGAAGTAGAGCACCTTCTGCCCGCCGTGCATGAGAAACACCAGTGCGACCACGCATCGGAGCGGGAGAAATCCCCACTTTTCGAGATAACCGCTCGTCGCCGAGTTCATCAGTTGTCCTCCGGGGAAGGAAACGATCGGGGAGCCACGGGGCGCGATGGACCGCGGCCGTCCGCGCTGTCAGTACGCAAACCAGAAGTACAGGAACAGCGCGTTGTTGTCCTTCGCACTGCGACCACCCGAGACCAGATCGTAGGACGTCGAGCTGCCGTTGAATCGCTGGTACATGACGTACTGCAGGCCCACGCGCGCGTTGAGCCACGGATTGAGCGTGACCTCGGCCACCTCTCCGTTGGAGCCGGGATCTCCCGTCCGGCTCCCCGTGACGGAGGCGGCCGGATAGAGCCGCGCATCCGTGGAACCGGTCGTCGCGAAGTAGGCCGCGCCGAACGACCAGTCGGAGACCGGCCCGTACGTGGCGTTCAGCCTCCAGCTGTCCAGCGTGTTCGTCGGGTTGGACGCCCGCGTGAACGCGCCGGAGAAGTCCTGGTTCTCGTGCGTATAGTTCGCCCGAGCGACGAAATAACTCTTGCCGAACGCACGCTCGATTTGCGCATCTCCACCGACATCGACGTACCGATCCCACCCGGAGCCCGACGCGCCGGAGCCGGTTCCGCGCGCGAGCTGCGTCACCATGCCGTAGGTGCCGACCATCATGTACACCGGCCCGTTGCGGTTCTGCAGTGCCACGCGCCAGTAGGGCGCCAGGTCGCGGATCGTGCGCGACGTCGAATCGACGAGCCCGCGTGATCCTTGCGGCGCGGACGTGTAGGTCGCGATCTCGGCGTACAGCATGTTGTCGAACCAGCCGTATGCGCCGAGACCGAGCACGGATTGCGCGAGCCCGCCATCGAGCAGCGTGGCGGCGGCAGGATGCGGCGCGAGCGCAGGCGAGGTGAACGGGTAGCTCCACGCCGGTGCGGTGTTCCACACGTCCTGCACCGTGGGGTTGTTGTGCAGCGTCACGCCGTACAGCAGGTCGCGGTCGAGCAGCCGCGTGTGGTTCGCGAAACGCACGTCCGTGTTGTCGATCGAGACTCTGCCGGTCAGGTCCGTGTACGACAGCTCCGCGAGCGCTCCGAGGTGCGGGGCAATCTCGCCGCCGAAAAGCAGCGAGAGCTGCTGCGGGAATTCGGCCCGCGTGCCCGGCGTTCCGGGCAGCGCCTTCGCCAGGCTTGTGGTGGAGACGAGCGCCATCGTCGACAAGCCCGGAATCGTGGCGAGTGCCAGCGATGGCCGGTTGGTGCTGTCGGCTTGTTGCGGGATCGCCGCAAGATGCGACAGGGTGTATCCGTTGAGCTTGAACAGGCGGCCAAAACGGGAGAGCTGCGGGAAACCGCCAAGGTGACACACCGCGCAGTTGAGCCGCGTCTGGCGAGCGAACGTGGGCGTCAATCGCCCGACGAGCAGATGCGCCTCGTGCTTTCCGCTGAACGTGTCGTTCACGGAATCCGCCACACGGGGAGATGAAGGGAACGGGGCAGCCGACGGAGTGGCCGCGCCACCGCCCAGCGTGGCCGCCAGCGTGGCGACGGCGACGACGAAAATCATGGTTTTGCTCTCCCCTGCCCGACCGACCACACGTACGCGGCGACGTTGAGCGCCTCCGCGCGCGAGATGCCATTCGGAAATGCCACCATCAGAGTCCCCGCGACGCCGTGGGTGGCAACGGAAAAGATCGCGGCGAATTCCCCTTTCTTCGCGTCTCGCCACGCGTGGGCTTTGAGCGTGGGCGCAACCTGGGTGCCCTCCAGATTCATGCCATGGCAGGCGAAGCACGTTCCCTTGCCGTGGAAGATCGCCCGTCCCGCATCCACCATCGCGGGGGTGATCTTGCTGGTGTCGGGTTCCTGCCGCGCCGGCACGGTTCCCCGCGGTGTCGTCGCGCCCGCCGAGCCGGCGGCAGTCGCGAGAACCGCGGCGAGAACGGTCAAGAGCGCCGCGCCAATCCGGCGGCGGCGCTCGACCTTGTTCCTGTCCCGTCCCGCCACGTCAGTAGGCAAACCAGAGATACATGTAAAGTGTGTTGTTGTCCTTCGCGTTTCGACCGCCAACGTTGAGGTCGTACGACGTCGAGCCGCCGTTGAACTTCTGATAGGCAATATACTGCACGCCGAGCCGCACGTTCATCCACGGATTCGTGGACCACTCAAAGGTCTCGCCCTGGCTCGACGGACTGCCGGATGCGCTCCCGGTCACGGGCGCGCTGCCGTACAACAGGTTGTCGGAAGTGCCTGAAATTCCGAAGTACCCGACGGTGAGCGTGTGCGTCTGGCTGGGCATGAACGACAGGTTGAACTTGTAGGTGTTCACTGTGTTCGTCGCGTTCTGCGATGCCGGCGGCGAACCGACGTAGAAGGCGGGAAGCTGCTGGTCCTCGTGGATGTAGCTGGCCCGGCCGATGAGCATGCCTGTGCCGACCTTCTGTTCGAGCTGCGCGTCGAAGCCGAGATCCCTGAAGTGATTGGTCGTGCCGGTGACGCCGGTCGGGAAGATGTCGGCCGAGAGACCGAACGCACCAACCATCAGGTACGTCGACGGGGTGATGTCGTGCTGGAAGGCAACACGCCAGTACGGCGAGATCGCCTTCGGTATGTTCGAGGCCGTGGAGTCGAGCGGGAGTGCGGCCCCCTGCGGCGCCGCGACGTATCCCGACAGTTCCGCGTAGATGGCGTTGTTGAAGAGCGTGTACGCGCCGAGTCCGAGCACCTGCTGCCCGAGCGCGCCTTCGACGATCGTGGCCGCGGCGGGCGACGGCGCGATGCTGGCCGTGTTGAATGGGTAGCTCCACGCAGGCGTGGAGTTCCAGACGTCCTGGACGGTGGGGTTGTTGTTGAGCGTCAGCCCGACGATGGCGTCGTGCTCGCCGAATTGCATGTGACGGGCGTAGCGAAGATCCAGGTTGTCGATGCCGATTCGACCGTCCTGGGCCGTGTAGGTGAGCTGGCTGAAGATGCCCATGTTCGGAGACAATGCGGTTGCGGCGAACAGACTGAGCTGCTGTGGAAGCTCGGTCGTCGTAGCGAGCGTACCCGGCACCGGCGTCGAGACATTGGTCGCGGCGATGATCGCCATCACGGAGAGTGGCGCGATGGGGGAGAGCGAGAGCTGCAACCGCGACGCGCTGTCTTCCTGCGCCTTGATCATCTGGAGCCCGGTCATCGTGTAGCCGTTCAGCTTGAAGAGCCGCCCGAACGATGTCAGCTGCGGAAACCCGTTGTGGCACATGTTGCAGGCGAGCTTGGTCTGCCGGGAAAAACTCGGTATCCGCGCAGCGTACTTGTTGAGGAAAGCAATCTCGACGCGATCATTCACCGCGGGTGAAACCGGAAGGCGAGGCGCGGAGTCGGAAACGGCTCCGACGGACAGAGTTACGGCCAGCGCGGCAATCACGAACATCGAGTGCTCCTTGGCAAGTTAAGGATTGCTAATGCGTCAAACAGTAAGCGTTTGCGAGCCGCAGTCCTAATGTTTTGTTGAAAACGTTCGAATGTAGACGATCACGGACCACTTTTCGTTTTCGCCCAGCGTAGCCTTCGGCATCACGCCCCGACCTTCCGTCATCTTCCAGAAGAACGCCCCATCGGGCTGAGACTGCACGCGGTCCGACGAGAGATCGGCGGGATGTTTTTCGAGCGAGAACGACTGCGGACCGTCGCCGTGTCCGGCCTTGCCGTGACACTGCTCGCAGTCCCGGTGGAACAGATCGTGGCCTTTTTTCAAGACATCGGTGGTCGGCAGGACCGGGTTCGCCCGGTGGCTCGCGCGCTCCGGCGCGACCCACAAAACGTCCGACGGGCCCTGCGCGCGCGCCGGCGCCGCGGCGAACACCGCGATCAGCATCGCGAGCGTCAGCATGAGTGTGCGCGCGTGCGCCTCGATCGTGGTAACAATGCGTTTGCTCGACATGGTTCACCCTTCCTTTGGCAGGCGATACATCGCAACGAGCTGTGAGACGACGAAACCGTACGTGCTCCAGACACAGAGCAGCAGGGCCATTATTGTGCCCACGAGTGCAAGCGGCACCCGTGTCGACCAGAGCGCGCGGGGAACTTCCACGGGCGTGATGCGGACCGGCGCCGCGCCGCCGAGGATCACCTGTACCGGCGGGCCGGCCAGAGCCGGCGGGGATCGTACTTCGATGCTGAACGTCTGCTCGCCGCGGGCATCGCCCGGCAAGCCATGCGGGTATTTCACGGCCGCCGTGCCGTCGGTCAGCGTCTGGTCTTCGCCGAGCGCCATCGTCCCGAACTTGCGGAGGACGGAGAACACCACCACCGCACCGGCGACCGGACGTCCGTTCGCGGTGACGGTGGCCACGAGCATCTCCTCCTTGTCCTCGGTCGTGCGCTTGAGATCGATCTTGGTGGAGGAGGCGGGCGCCGCCGGCGCCTGCGCGCGTGCCGTCGTCCACGGAGCGAGCACCGACAGTCCGACCGCGACGAGCAACAACGGCAGCGCGGCCGGCATGGCGCGGCCATGCACTCTTACGGGTGCAGGCGCCGGCGCGTGTTTGACTTCCGCGAGATCCTCGGCGGTCTCCCAGATCGACAGAATCGGGAAGATTCGCGAGAAGAGAATGAAGAGCAGCGAGAATCCGGCGAACGCGCCCACCGTGATCGTGATCTCGATCACGCTGGGGAAATAGTGCGGCGTGATCCCCGCGGCCTGCGCCGGAATGAACGGCGTCTCGAGCGTCGGCACGATGATCAGGTAGCGCTTGATCCACATGCCGATGTTGATCAGCACTGACGCGGTGAGGATCGAGCCCAGCGACCGTTTGCTCGGAAAGAGCAGCAGACCTATGGGCACGAACAGTCCGAACACGGCCCAGAGCCAGAACGTTTCGCCGACGCGCCCGTTGCCGGCGAGCAGAGCGAGCAACCGCGTGTCGGTCTCGGCGCCGCCGTACCACGTGGTGAGGTACTCGCTGAGCGTGAAGTACGCGTAGAGCAGCGACAACACGAGCAGGATCTTCGCGAGCTTGTGGAAGTGCTCGGGCAGAAGGTAGCGCTCGAGATGGTACGCCTTCCGGAAGATCACCATGGCGGTGATGATCGCCGCGGTACCGGAGAAGATCGCGCCGATCACGAAGTACGGGCCGAAGATGGTGCTGTGCCAGCCGGGCCGCAGCGTCATACCGAACACCCACGACACAACCGTGTGTACGGAGATCGCGACCGGAATGATGATGACGGCCATCGCGCCGAGCGCGCGGGCCAGCAGGCGGCGATGCTCGGGCGACTCGCGATATCCGAGCGAAAGGACCTCGTAGAACTTGATGAGCAGCGGTGAACGGCCGCGCGCCCGTGCGTCCCGGGCGAGGATCGGCATGTCGGGGATCATCGCCACGTACAGATAGAAGAAGCTGCCCGTGAGATACGTCGTGACCGACACGAGGTCCCACAGGATGGGCGACTGGAACCGGCCGTGGAGCAGCAGGTTCAAGGCGCGGTCGGGGCGTCCCATGTCGATCACCACCATGCTCGCGCCGACGAGCAGCGCGATGCAGGTGATCGCCTCCGCCATGCGCGTGATCGGCCGGCGCCATCCGGCGTCGGTCACGCGCAGGATTGCCGAGATCAGCGTGCCTGCGTGGCTGATCCCGATGAAGAAGACGAAGTTGGTGATATACAATCCCCACATCACCGGCCGGTTCATCCCCGTGATGCCCAACCCCTGTCGCATCTGCGTGATCCAGGTGAACGCAGCCCAGGCGACGATGGTGAGCAGCACCGCGACGGTGATATAAAACCGACCGCCGGTGTGAAGAATGGGCTCAAAGAGGATGGCGTCCTCGTCGTGGTTAACCTTTGGCGCCGCCATACCATTCCCCTTCCCGCAGGTAGTACACTTTCGGTTCCGTGCCCAGCTCTTCCATGAGCCGGAAGGCGCGGGCACTCTGCGCCTGACGCGCAACCGTGCTGCTCGGATCGTCCAAGTCGCCGAAATACATCGCTGAACTGGGACAGCTCTCAACACAGGCCGGCATATAGTCCCCTTCTCGCAGCTCTCTGCCCTCGGCACGCGCCTCTTCTCGCGCCCGCTGCAGCCGGTGGTGACAGAACGTGCACTTTTCCACCACGCCTTTCGGGCGGATCGCCACGTCGGGGCTTAGGCACTGTTCCATCTCCGGCGGCCACGACGGCCGGTACCAGTTGAAGTACTTCACCGTGTACGGACAGTTGTTGGTGCAATAGCGGCACCCGATACAGCGTGGATAGATCTGCGCGACCAACCCTTCGGGGTTCTTGTACGTGGCCCGGACGGGGCACACTTTGGTGCACGGGGGATTGTCGCACTGCATGCAGGGCCGCGGCAGATAGCGGGTGCGCACATTGGGGTACTCTCCTTCGATGGTGGTCATCACTTCCATCCAGGAGATCACCCGTCCCTTCGCCGCCTCTTTCGGTTCGGCAAAGGGGACGTTGTTTTCGACCTTGCACGCCACCGTGCAGGCCTGACATCCCGTACACTTGTCCAGATCAATTACCATTCCCCAACGCGGCATAGTCTTCGCCTCAAGCCTTGTACACTTTCACGCGTGTCGCCCCGGGGGCGCTGAGCCCCGCGAGATAGTCGTACTCCGGCGCGGTGATCTGCAGCGGATTCACCCCGATCCCCTCGGCCCAGCGCCCAGAGGCGGTGTGTCCGAGATTCGCCGGCATGTTCACCACGTCGGGCATCGCGCCCGGATTGAGCCGCGCTTGGAGTTTGAGCTTGCCGACGGGAGATTCGACCCACACATCATCGCCGTCGTCGACGCCCAGTCGCCGGGCCGTTTCCGGGTTGATCTCCAGCCACGAGTCCCATCGCATCCCCAATTGCGGTCCGAGGATTTCCTGCAAGAACGGCTGATTGGCGGTGTGCTCGCCTGCCAGCGGCAGCAACCGCATGATGTTCAAGTGAAACGGGTA
>Ga0097691_1001489_pt1 | contig 17163 bp, 12 predicted proteins | sample NGESurdeep072012_8_FD_72858 | JGI IMG/M metagenome (GOLD analysis project Ga0097691, IMG submission 72858) | Arctic peat soil microbial communities from Barrow, Alaska - NGEE Surface sample 210-1 deep-072012 | ecosystem: Environmental > Terrestrial > Soil > Wetlands > Peat ... | reverse complement strand
CGGCCGTGGGCGCCGTGTCGAGGTCGGGCTCGCGTGCCACCGCCGCCAATGCTGGCGGTTCGGCTTTACGGATACAAGCCCCGCATGGCGGTCGCGTCGGCAACGCGCTGGACGGCGACCAGGTAGGCCGCGGTCCGCATGTTGACCTCCTCGAGGAGCGACATGGCCAGCACCTCGCCGAAGGAGCGATCCATGATCTCCTTGAGCTTCGCGTTGACGATTGCCTCGCTCCAGTGGTCCCGGTTGAGGTCCTGGACCCACTCGAAGTAGCTGACGGTGACGCCGCCCGCGTTGCACAGGATGTCGGGGATGATGAAGACCCCGTTGTCATGCAGGATCGCGTCCGCCTCGGGCGTCGTCGGGCCGTTGGCGGCCTCGGCGACGATCTTCGCCTTCACGCGGCCGGCATTTGCTGCGCTGATCTGGTTCTCGAGCGCCGCCGGGATCAGGACCTCGCACTCGACTGCGAGGAGCTCGTCGTTCGAGATCGCCTTGGCGCCGGGGAAACCGGCCACAGTGCCGTGCTCCTTCTTCCAGCCGATGACGCGATCGACATCGAGGCCGCCTCGGTTGAGGATTCCGCCGCCCGTGTCGCTCACCGCGATCACGGTGGCACCCTCATCGCGGATGAGACGCGCCGCGATTGAGCCGGCATTGCCGAAGCCCTGGACCGCGACGGTGGCCTTCGTGAGGTCCATGCCGAGGTGGGCCGCGGCGTCCACGACCGTGTAGACGGCGCCACGCGCGGTCGCCTCGTTGCGACCCTCCGACCCGCCGAGGCTGATCGGCTTGCCTGTCACGACGCCCGGGACCGTGTAGCCCTGGTGCATGGAATACGTGTCCATCATCCAGGCCATGACCTGGGCGTTGGTGTTGACGTCCGGGGCCGGGATGTCGCGCTCGGGGCCGATGAGGACGCTGATCTCGGTGGTGAACCGCCGGGTGAGCGCCTCGAGCTCCTTGAGCGAGAGCTTCTTGGGGTCGACGATGACGCCACCCTTGCCGCCGCCGAACGGAATGCCGACGACCGCGCACTTCCAGGTCATCCACATCGCGAGCGCCTTGACCTCGTCGATCGAGACGTTCTGGTGATAGCGGATCCCGCCCTTGGCCGGCCCGCGGCCCAGGTTGTGCTGGACGCGATAGCCGGTGAAGACGCGAACGATCCCATCATCCATCTTGACGGGGAACGTCACGGTGAGCGCGCGGCGGGGCTCGCGCAGGACCTGCCGGGTGCCCGGATCCAGGTTCAGGTGCTCGGCCGCGAGGTCGAACTGCTGCTGGGCGACGGCCCACGGGTTGATCGTCGCGGCGATCTGCTCAGTGGTCATGGAGCGGAGGTCCTCCTGCTCGGTCGCCCGGAACGCGAAGCGACCGCTGCGATCGCCGCCCCTCCGGGACGGCCACGCTGCCGCCTCCGGGACGGCTGCCGGTCGGGACGTTGCGGGCCCGTGCGCGGGACCCGCCCCTCCACGACGGAGTGCTCAATGTGGGCCCATCATCCGGCCCTTCCCTGTCCCGCCGCGAGTGCCGAACGGGGACGCTGGCCCCGGGCAGAATGGCCCGGAAGCCGACGGCAATGGTACCGAACCCGGCCCGTATCCGTACCGCAACCATTGGTCCGGGTCCCGGGCAATCCGTCCCGCACGATGACCGAAGGGGTCACTGTGGTCCGCGCGTCAGCGCTTGAGCAGGACGACGGCCCCCACGGCGCCGGGGCCCACGTGGGGTCCGATGGACGGGCCCAGCATATGCACGCTCACATAGGCGGGGTCCACGCCGCCCGGGAGCCGCTCCACGACCAGGTCGCGGAACGCTTCGATGTCATCCGTGGGCGCGTGGAGGATCCCGATCCGCTCCACCGGCCGCGACGTCAGCAGCTCGATGGCCCGCTCGCGGGCCCTGGCGCGGGTCCGGACACGATCCGCGGTTTCGACACCGCCGGCCACGATCGTGATGATCGGCTTGACCGAGAGCATCGTCCCGATCGCCGCTCGGGCTGGGGAGAGGCGGCCGCCCTTCCGGAGGTATTCGAGGGTGTCGAGCGCCACGTAGAGGTCTACGTCCGCGACCCGTTCGCGGAGGGTGGCGGCGATCGTCGCGCCGGTCCGGCCGGCCGCCGCCAGCTCGACCCCGAGCATCGCGAGGTGACCCACACCCATCGAAGCCGACATCGAGTCCACCACGTGGATCTCCCGGTCCGGGTGATGCCTCGCCCCGATCTCGGCGCTGGCAAACGTGCCAGAGAGCCGGCTGCCGAGCGTTACGCAGACGACCGACTCCGCACCCGCGGCGAACGCGTCCGAGAAGACCTCCGCAAAGGCACCGGGCGCCGGGGCGGCGGTCGTCGGGAAGGGGGCATCGGGTGCGAGCATCCGGGTCCAGAAGTCGGCCGTCGACAGGTCCACGCCGGACCGGAACTCCTGCGTGCCGAACCGGACGAGGAGCGGCACGACCCGGATCCCGAGCTCGGCAGCGAGCTCCGGCGGGAGGTCAGAGGCGGAATCGGTGATGATCGCGACCGTGGACATGGCGAGTTCGCTTACTTCCTTCGCGCGCTCGCGCGGGCGGGACGGCTGGGACGGGCTTCGGACCCGCGGCTGGAGGCATGATACGAGCGGGGCGGCCGTGCGGGGACCGAACCGCGTTCGTCAGCCGTGGGCCAACCCCGGGCTCTGCCCTTCGGGTCCTGGCTCGGGCTCAACCCCCGGAGGCCGTGCTGGGCCCGCCGACGAAGCCCACCTGGTGCTCGACCCCGCGCAGCCGCCAGAGCGGCAGGACCGCGATGGCCAGCATGACGAGCGTAGCGACGAGCAGGCCGTCGATCCCGCGCAGGTCGGCGGCGACACCGCCGGCCAGGCTGCCGGTGATCTGGCCGATCGCCAGGAAGACCGAGTAGAGGCCCATGATCGCGCCGCGGTCGCGCGGGTACGGTTCCGACATGTCCGCGAGCAGCCCAAGCGCTGCGGGCGTCGCGCCGGCAAGGACGAACAGGCCGCCCACCACGGGCGCGATGAGGACGAGCGTCAGGGCCACTGGCAGGTCGGCGCCGTGGTTGATCGCGACGGCGGCCGCGACCAGCACCGCGCCACCACCCAGGCCGTAGAAGATGATCGTGGTCCGGCGGAGCTTCTTGAAGCGATTGCCCCAGTAGACCAGGCCGGCGAGGAAGACCAGCATCCCGATCGCCAGGCCTGCGCTCACGAGGAGCGGTGACGCGCCCGCCATCAGGCGCTGATCGGCGAAGCGGGGGACGGGCGCCTTCACGAGCTGGAAGATCGACTGGGAGGTCCACAGCCCGATGGCTGCGTTGACCGCGATCCAGGTCGGTGCCAGCAGCCAGACATGCGCGCCGGAGAGGATCTCGAAGTAGCGCGCCAGGTTCGTCCGCTTCTCGAGCTCGTGGCCGCCGTGCTCCGCCCGCGGGTCGGCGACGCCGAATCGATAGATCGCCCACGAGATGCCGTAGATGGCGGCGTTGAGGAAGAACGCCTCGCGATGCAGGAGCGTCCAGAGCGGCCCCGCCGCCACGATCCCCGCCCCCAGGCCCGCGAGCGTCGCCGCCTCGAAGCGCGCGACCGCCTTCCCGCGGAGTCCTTCGTTGCCCATCGTTGCGATCGCGAGGAAGCCGAGGATGGAGGGAACGCTGGCCGCGGTGGATGCGCCCTCCAGCCAGCGCGTGCCGCCCAGCAGCCAGAGGTTCGTGGTGAGCCCGGTCAGGATGACCGCGGTCGCCCCGAAGGCAGGCCCCAGCTGCATGATCCGGTGATACCCGAAGCGATCGGCCAGCGGCCCGAACAACGGGGACAGGATCAGCTCGGCCGCGAAGAAGGAGGCAGTGAACACGGCCACCGTGATCGACGAGACCTCCACCCCGCCGTGTTTCGGCAGGTCCGCGAGGTAGTAGACCAGCAAGGCGCCCGTCAGGCCCGTGCTGAAGCGGAGCGTGAGCGTCCCGAGGATCACGGACCAGAGGGAGCGTGCCATCGGTGCAGCGTACCCGGCATCGGCCACGCCGGGCAGCCCTAGAATGCCGTCACATGGATCCCGTCCGGCTTCTCGCACCCACCCCGCTCGCTCGCGGCGGCTCCGGCGCCGTGGTCGCGCCGCATCACCTGGCCACGGCGGCCGGCCTTGGCGTCCTCCGGGCAGGCGGAAGCGCCGTGGACGCGGCGATCGCGACGAACGCCGTCCTGGGTGTCGTGATGGGCGAGGCCTGCGGCCTGGGTGGCGACGCGTTCTGGCTCGTGTGGGACGAGGCGGCGGGCACGCAGACGGCGCTCAACGGGTCGGGCCGTGCCCCCGCGAGCTCAGACCCTGCAGCCCTCCGGGCTCGCGGGCTGGCAACGCTGCCCTATCGCGGGCCACTTACGATCACGATCCCGGGGGCGGTCCGATCGTGGGCCGACGCGCACGCGCGCTGGGGGCGCGTGCCCATTGCCGGGCTCCTCGCCCCCGCGATCGAGCTCGCGCGGGAGGGCTTCCCGGCAGACGAGCTCTTCGCCCGCGCGGTCGAAGGATCCGCCCGGGTCTTCGACGCGGAGCTCGGGCCGCTCGCCCGCGGCTGGCACGCCGTCTACCGACCCGACGGGCGGCCATGGCGTCTCGGCGAGCGCGTGTGCCTGCCCGCCCTCGCGAGGACGCTCGAGCGGCTCGCAACGGCTGGGCTGGCCGACTTCTACGCCGGTGAGGTTGCGGCGCGCCAGGCCGCGGGCCTGGCCGCGGCCGGTTCGCCGTGCGCGGCCGCGGACCTGGCGGCACACGAATCCACCTGGGAGACGCCGCTCGCGCTCGACTATCGCGGCGTCACGGCAACCACGCACCCGCCCAACAGCTCCGGCGTGATCGCCCTCGAGGTGCTGAACATCCTCCGGGCGTTCCCGGCGCCGAACCCCGGAGACTTCGTCCCGGGCGACGGCGGCGCCAGCGCCGGCCCTGACCTTCGCTGGGTCCACGCCGGGATCGAGGCGACGAAGCGCGCGCTCGCCGACCGGGACGCCTTCCTGACCGACCCGGCGTTCGCCACGTTCCCGGTCGAGCGCCTGCTGGATCCCGCGTACGGGGCCGAGCTGGCCGCCGGGATCGACCCCGGGCGAGCCGTGATTCCGCTGCCCGCGACGAACCCGCCCGGTGGCGGGACCATCTACCTCGCGGTCGTCGACGGTCACGGCAACGCCGTGAGCCTGATCGAGTCGAACTACGCCGGTTTCGGCTCCGGGATCGTGGACCCGGCAACGGGGATCGCGTACCAGAACCGGGGCAGCTACTTCAGCCTGGACCCGACCCACCCGAACGTGCTGGCACCCGGGAAGCGGACCCTCCACACCCTCCTGCCCGGGATGCTCTTCCGCGAGGGCAGGCCGTGGGTGGTCCACGGGTCGATGGGCGGCGACGCGCAACCGGCGATCTTCGCCCAGGTCGTATCGGCGCTCGTGGACGGCGGTGTGGATGTTGCGACCGCGGTCGCCGCGCCGCGCTGGCACGCGGCCTCGCCCCGGCACTTCGCCCCACCTGAAACGGTCGTCATCGAGCCGCGCTTCCGCGCCGGCCTGCTCGACCAGTTGGCCGCGATGGGTCACCGCCTGGATGTCCGGGCGCCGTTCGACGGCGGACTGGGGCACGCCCACGCGATCGAGCTGGTAGAGGGTGGACCCGCTCGCGGCGGGACCCTGGCCGCGGCCACGGACCCGCGGTCCCTCGGACTCCCGGCCGCCTGGTGAGCCACTCGTCCGAGCGGGATCCCCTGCTCTTCCCGGGACCGCGCGCGGCGCTGCTGGGCCGGTTGAGCCAGCTCACGGTCGAGGACCTGCATGCGCTCGACGCGGCGGTTCTCGCGCTGCGCGACGAGAAGCCGTATCGCAAGCGGGTGGACAAGGGGTTCTGGCTGGCCTGGTACGAGGGCCCGCGGCTGACGAGGGCAGAGGGCGAAGAGCTCCAGGATCTGTTCGGCCATGTCGTCGTCGCGATCGCCGGCGGCCTCACCGGGCTGGACGTCGAGCGGTTTGGGGTGCGCCCGGGGGACGGACAGCAGGGGGGCGCCATCGGCGACCTGATGCGCCTGCTGCGCCCGAGCTCTGCCAACCGGCCGCTCCAGAGCGCGGCGATCGGGTTGATCGAGGACGCGGTCGCGCCGTGGGATCCGCGCCTCGCGATCGTGACGTGCTGGAACGTGGCCTGTGCGGCGACGCTCCGCAAGTACCTGCCCGTCGAGGTCGTGGAGGTCCTGGAGGGTGCGTGGCGGCGGGCCATCGGGGAGCCGCCCGCCTGACGCCCGCCGCCGGCCGCCGCGACGGCCTCGGTCGTGCGGCGCCCGGGGCCCCGTATGCGTGCGATACTCGCCGCCGGACCAGCCATCCCCTGCGCCGCACGCTGCGGCCGCGCCGCCCGCGGAGGACCCGGTGACCTCGAACATCTCCCAGGCCTACCCGTACTCGAGCGAGACCGAAGCCGAACGGGCTGCCGCCGTCGCCGCGACCGTCGCGGGCCACGCGGGACTCGACGTCACGATCGCCGGCGAATCCTCGCCACTCGACCCGGGCGAGCGCCGGTGGACCTACCGCCATGGTGGCTGCGGCGGCACGCTCCACGTGGCCGGCTATGCGCGGGACCAGCACGCGGTCTACGTGGTCTGCGACCGGTGCGGGAAGACCGCGCTCCGCTGAGCCGCGTCGCCGACCGCCGGCCGCCGGCCAATATCGAGGTGACCTTCGCGCCGAGACCCGAACCGGACGCCGGTGCGCTCCGGGCCGCCCGGCGGCGGCTGCTGTTCGACATGCTCGGGATCGTCGCGTCCGCGGCCGGGTTCGGGATCGTCTTCGGGCTCACCGCCAGGGCGAACGGCTTCTCCGCGATCGAAGCCGTGGCTTTCTCCGTGCTCGTCTTCGCCGGGGCATCGCAGTTCGCCGCGGCCGGGATGGTCGGGGCCGGCTTCGGCTGGCCAGCGATCGTCGTCCTGACCGGGCTCGTCAACGCCCGTCACCTCCTCTACGCAGCCGCCCTGGGGCCATGGCTGCGCGACAGTTCCCGTCGCGAGCGGGCGCTCATGGCGCACGTCCTGACCGACGAGGCATTCGCGCTCAGCCTGGTCCACTTCCGGCGGCTTGGGTTCGCCGACCGGCGCGGCTACTGGCTGGCCGCCATCGGCGGGGTCTTCATCCCGTGGAACCTCGCCACGCTCGCCGGCGTGCTGGGCGCCCAGGTCGTCCCCGACCCGCGCGTCCTCGGGCTCGACATCGTGTTCCCCGCTGCGATGGCCGGGCTCGCGGTGGGCCTCGCGACCGGCCGGCGGGAGGTCGCCGCGGGCGTCGCCGGAGTGGGCATCGCCCTCATCGTCGGGCTCGCGGTCGATCCCCGGGCGGGCGTCCTGGCGGGAGGCTTCCTGGGCCCGGTCGTGGGCCTGTTGGTCCCGCGCCGCGACCCCGCGATCCCCGAACCGGACGAGCTCCCCGCCGACCCGGGCTCCTTCAGCCGCCCCGACCGCTCCGACGACGGGCTCGCGCCGTGACGGGGCCGGCATGAACACCGGGCTGGTCGGCCTCGCGTTGCTCATGGCCGCGGTCACGTACCCGGCGCGCGCGATCCCGCTCCTGGCGCCGGGTTTCGAGCGCCTGCCGCCGCGGGCCCTGGAGTACCTCCGCCTCGTGGGACCGGCCGTGCTCGGGGCGATCGCCGCGTCACAGGTGCTGCTGGCCACCGGCGCCGACGGCCGCCCTGTGATCCACCTCGGGTTCGACGCCCTCGCCGTCCTTGCGTGCGCCGCGCTCGTGGCCTGGCGAAGGAACCTCTTCGTGGGGCTGCTCGTGGCGGTCGTCGTGACCGCCGGGGCCCGGGCCGTCGGGGCAGGCTGAGCGGGCTGCCCCTGGGCGCCGGCAGTCCGGCGCTCGTCCGTCAGCGGGGTGCGCCGGCCCGCCAGGCCACGATCTCCGGGTCGCGCCCGGTCGCGAGGAGGAGGGCCGCGAAGAGCGTCGTCCGCGGAACGATGCTCGCCGCGTCCAGCCACTCGTCCCGGGAGTGGTCCAGGCCACCGATCGGGCCCAGGCCGTCGAGCGTCGGGACGCCCATCCCCGCGGTCGTGTTGGCATCCGATGCGCCTCCGGTCGCGGCATCGCGAACGGGGAAGCCCAGCCGCGCGGCGAGTGCCTGCGCGTGCTCCACGAGCCGCTCCGTGCGCGGCAGCTTCTCCATCGGCCAGTGGCGGTGGAGCTCCGCGGCCACCACGACGACATCGGGGACCGTGGGAGCCGCGGCGAGCGCCTGGACCGCGGCAGTTGCCGCCTCCATGGCGGCCCGATCGACCGCCCGCAGGTCGACCTCGAGGACGACGCGCTCGGCCACGACGTTCGGGCGGGTTCCGCCCTCGATGACACCCACGTTGCACGTGACGCCGGGCCAGCGGCCCGCGAGCGCATGGAGCCCGACGACCTGGTGCGCCGCCTCCAGGATCGCGCTGCGTCCCTTCTCGGGCTCGACCCCGGCGTGGGCGGCGCGCCCCGTGATCGTCACCACGTAGTCGACGGTCCCCTTGCGCGCCGAGACGATGTCGCCGTTCGCGCGGGCGCACTCGAGCACGAATGCCACGTCGCTCTCGGCCGCGACCCGCCGCACGTGCGGCGTCGAGACCGGCGAGCCGATCTCCTCGTCCGGGTTCGCGATGACCGTAAGCCGCTCGAACGGGAGCCCGCCGGTGGCCAGGACGGCCTGAAGCCCGTACAGCAGCGTGAGCAGGCCGGCCTTCATGTCGGTCACCCCGGGGCCGGTCGCGATGCCGTCCGCGACCCGGAACGGGCGTTCGGCGACCGTGCCGACCGGGAAGACCGTGTCGGTGTGCCCGATGAGCAGCGCCCGCGGACCGCCGGAGGCGCCCCTGAAGACCGCCTCCACCGTGTCGCCGAGCGCCGCGGCCGGGTCCGCGTGCCGGGTTACCTCGCCGCCGAGCCGCGCCAGGAAGTCGGCCGTCCAGGCCGCGACTTCATTCACCCCCTCGCGGGTGTAGCTGCCGCAGTCCACGTTGACAAGGCGTTCGAGGTCGGCCAGCAGATCCGGCTCGGCGGCGGTGAGCCGGGCGCGGAGCGCGGCGAGGTCGCCGTCGGCAACGAGGGAGGTCGGATCCGTTGGCATTGGGTCAGTCTACGGTGGCCACGGAGCCGACGGAACCTCGGTGTCGGTCAGCTCCTGCCTGCGGGGACCCGCGCGAGCGCCCACCCCACGAATGGGCCCGCGAGCAAGCCAAAGACGAGCAGCGTGACAACAACGATCCCGAAGGTGAGCGTCTGGATCGCGGCGCGATCCGGCAGGCTCGCCGGGAGCGCAAGTGCCAGCGCGATGGTGACCGCACCGCGCAGGCCCGCGAACGCGAGCACGTGGAGCCAGGCGAGCGGGACGACGTCCGGGCCCTCGGACCGCGGGAGCGGGCTCCAGCGGGCACTCGCGGCTGCGAGCACCCCGCGTGCCACGGACCCGCGCCCCCGGGCCAGGCGCACGAGCGCCCGCTCGCCGAACCCGAGCAGCCCGTAGACGGTGAGGAGCCGCGCCAGGACGACCGCGACCACGCCCCAGGCGACCGGGCCAGCGTCGGCGACCAGGCGCGGCAGCGGGATCGCCGCGCCCACGATCAGGAAGATGAACGCCGCGAGGACGAATGCCGCCACCTCCCAGACTTCGTCGAGCGCCTGCTCCGTCGCGACACTCAGGGCGACTCGCCGGCCATAGGTCCCCACGACGAGGCCCGCGACGGCGGTCGCCACGATCCCGGACTCGCCCAGCCCGTCGGCGATGACGGCCGCGCCGTACGCGCAGGCGATCGTGATCGTCGCCTCGAGGACGTGATCGTCCAGCGTACGCAGGACCTGCACCGTGACGAATCCCAGCACCCCGCCGATCAGGACGCTGACCGTGAGCGTGGTCACGAAGAAGATCGCCGCGTCCGCCCCACCCAGGCCGCCCGTCACGATCCGGAGCGCGACCACGAAGATGACCAGGCTGGTCCCGTCGTTGAGGAGGCTCTCGCCCTCCACGAGCGTTCGCAGTCGATCCGGCGCCGCTACCCGCCGGAAGGTGGCGACGACCGCGGCGGGATCCGTGGCGCAGACCATGGCGCCCACCAGCAGGCCGGACCCCAGCGAGATCCCGGTGCCCACGTGGACCACCACGGCCACGACGAGCGCGGTGAGGATCACGCCCGGCACCGCCAGCACCACGACCCGCGAGACGGCCCACCGGAACGGCTCGAGCGGCGTCCGGAACGACGCTTCGAAGATGAGGCCCGGGAGGAGCACGGCGAGCACGAGGTCCGGGGTGATCCCCCGTGGGGCGTCGGGCAGGACGAACCCGGCGGCAAGGCCCAGGAGGACGAGGCCCACCACGTACGGCAGCCGAATCCGCCGCACGACGAGACCCACCACGGAGGCGGCCGTGACGAGGATCACGAAGACGCGGATGGCGTCGACCGGACTGCTCTGCATACTCGGAGTGTGCCGCGTCTGGGGCGCGAGCGTGGCGCTGGCTGGCAGCCGAGCCGGCATTGCCGCGCCGGGATTGCAGCGCCGAGGAACCGCTACGGGGACCGCCCCCAGGTGGCCGCCCGGCATCGGTCCACGGAGTGCTGCGACGGGGTCCCGGCGCGATGCGATACTCCCCGGCATGGCATCCCGGCGCGCTTCGGACCTGGTGGGCAGCCTGGTGGACGGGCTGGTGGACCACCCGACGCGCCGGCGGGGCGGGGTCTTCCGACGGGCCCTCCGACGCCAGTTCTCCCGGCTCCACGACCGGCGCCGGCTGCTCGCCGTGCTCCTCCTCGCGCTGGCCGGCGGGATCGGGTTGGCCGGCATGTTCGCCCGCGGCGAGCTTGCCGGCGTGGATGCCCGCGCCTATTGGGCCGCCGTTCGGATCTGGCTCAACGGCGGCGACCCGTACCATCCCGCAAGCCCGTTCATGCCGTACGTCTACTCGCCGTGGCTGCTCCCCGCGTTCGCGCCATGGGCCCTCCTTCCGTGGGACGTGGCGTGGTTCGTCTGGCGCGGCGGCACGATCCTGCTCCTCCTTTGGACCGTCACCTGGGCCTACGGCCGCCACCCGCTCGCAACGGCGATCGTGGCGCTCGGGCTTGCATTCCCGGCATTTGCCAACCTGGACACCGGCAACATCAACCTGGTCCTGGTCCTGATGCTGTGGGGCGCCCGGTTCACCGGTCCACGGACGGCCGGCCTGCTCTGGGCGCTGGCCACCGCGATGAAGTGGGTGCCGATGGTCTTCCTCCCGATCCTTGCCCCCAGGGCGCGCCTGCACGGCGTTTTCTTCCTGGCGATCGCCGGGCTCCTGACGCTCGCCACGCTCCCGCTCACGCTCGTCCAGCTCTCCGTCCTGTTCGCGCTGCCCCGGCCAGCGCGACTGGACTACCTGGTCTACCTGTGGGCGCTGGTGCCGTCGCTCTGGCTCAGACCGGACCCAGCCTGGTTCCTTCGCCCGGCGACGTGGCGGGCGTGGGCCGCGCGGCTCATCGCGACCGGCCGCACGTGGCGCGACCGCCGGCGCGGAGATGCCGGCCTGGTGCCGGGCGGGGCGAGCGAGCGGCTTCGGGCGGCTGCCCGCAGCTTCTTCGGCCTCGCAGCCTGATCAGGGGCCGCGACCGAGCGCCGGGGGACGGAGCACGGGCGGCCTGGGCCGGCCTCTCCGCGCGGCCGCAGGAGGATCACTCCAACCGCGTCTTCGCGGCGGTCGTCCTCCTGGCAGTGGGGCCGTGACGGCGCAGGTGGCGATCACCGCATGCAGCGGTTCGGTGGCGGTCTGGGGCCGGCATTTCCGGAGGATCGGCGACCGCCCTGGCGCGGCCGCCGATCAGGGGACGCGCGTCGTTCCCACCCGCAGCGCCATGCCGCGGTAGCCAACGGTGAAGCCGGCGGCGGCCAGCCGGTCCCGCCACGCCGAGTTCGAGCCGACGTCGTCGCCGTCGATCCTCGCGATGACCAGCTCGCGGGCGCGGCCGTCCGCGAGGAGCGTCCGGAGCGCGGCGAGGGCCGGCCCGAGTCGCTCGGGGTCGTCGGCGGCGGGGAACGTGACCAGTCCCCGCCCCCCTCGCTCCACGTACAGGACAGGGACGCCATCCACGAGCGCGACGTATGCTCCGGCCGCTCGCTGGAACGACCGGCGGTCGGTCGCGTCCCGGCGCGGCCAGGCGAGCGCGGCGCCGTACGGCTGCGCCGGATCGGCGGCCGCCAGGAGGTCGACGCGCGGAGAGGCAGCCTCTGAGTCGCGAACTGCGCGCAGGCGGTCGATCGCGCCCGGCAGCGCGAACTGGGCCGCACCAAGCCCGTCGACGAAATAGCCGCGCCGGATCCGGCCGGCCTCCTCGAGCGCCCGGAGGACCGGGTAGATCCCCGCGAAGCCGCCTTCGACCCCCTCCGCGATCACGGCCTCGCGGGTCAGCACCCCGTGGCGATCCAGAAGGGCGAGCGCCAGCCCGTGGAGCCGCTGGGTCGCGCTCGGCACTGTAAGGCCGTCGGCTGCCGCGATGCCACCGGCGGCCGTGACGGTTCGTTCGCTCCCGCCGTTACCGAAAGGCTCGCCCGGCTCGACGCGCGACCAGCGGCCGGCGGCCTCCGGCGGCCCCAGCGTGGCCAGCCGACCTGGCCGTGGCCGCCGGTCCCCGCCCGGGCGCTTCCAGCGGAGGGCCCGGAGCGGCGCGAACGTGTCGTTCGTCACCTCGCCGGCCCAGACAAGGTCCCAGAGGGCGTCGAGCACGTCGCGGTCCGTGCCGCCGCCCGCCGCAGCGAAGACCTCGCGGTAGAACGAGGCACCCCGGCGCGCCAGGAGGTCGCGAATTGCCGCGTGGCGCGGCCCCGAGGCCCGATCGGCCGCCGCGGCGCGGGACGCCGCCAGCGCGGCCCGCAGGACGTCGCCCCTGCCGGGGCGGAAGAGCGCAACCCGGCCGTCGTCGCGGCCCAGTGACCCACAGCCGATCCAGGCAACCTCGCCCAGGGCTCCGAGCTCGTCGAGGAGCCGCGGCTGGTAGCCGGAGACGCGCGCCGGGAGCACGTCACGCTCGAGGACGGACGCCGGGATCGGCACGCCGGCCAGCTGGTCCACGACCTCGGCGAGCCGCTCCAGGGCGGCCTGGCCGCGGAGGGGCGCGGGACGCTCCGCCCCGGGGGCCGGCACCGGCGCGACGCCCTGCCAGGCGGGCAGGAACCGCGCGAACGCCGCGGCCTCGACCGGCTCCACCTCCCGCCGCAGGCGCGCCAGCGACCGGCGCCGGAGGACCCGGAGCACCTCGGGATCACACCATTCCCGCTCGGCGCCGCCGGGTCGGAACTCGCCGAGGAGGAGCGTGCCCGCGTCGGCAAGCCGCCCGAGCGCGTCCCCGACGATGCCGGACGGGAGCCCCCAGCGGCGTGCCGGCTCAACCGTGAGGAACGGGCCATGGGTGCGGGCCCAGCGTGCGAGCAGGCCCCCCAGCGCGTCCTGCGTCGCACCGAGGAACGCGATCGGCGTTCCCTGGGGCGGCTGGGCGCCCGTGGCGTCGCGGTAGCGGCCGGCATCCTCGACGGCGATCCAGCGGGGCTCCCCGCCGATCCGCACGACGATGGCGCGGCGCGTCGCGGCCAGCGTCTCCAGCCATTCACGCGCGGCCGCCGGGCCGCCGCGCGTCCGGGCAGCGACCTCGTCCTCGGCCAGATCGCCCAGTCGGCGCAGGAGGTCCGCGACCTGGTCGACGGAGCCGGCCTTGCGGTCGTCGCGCAGCGCCTGCAGGCCCAGCTCGGTCTCGTCGAGCGCGGCCGGGTCCAGCAGCTCGCGCAGCTCCTCCTGGCCAAGCAGCTCGCGGAGGAGGTCCCGGTCGAGCGCGAGCGCCTGCGCGCGGCGCTCGGCGAGCGGCGCGTCGCCCTCGTACATGTAGGCGGCGACGTAGTCGAACAGGAGCGACGAGGCCATGGGCGTCGCGGCCGGCGTCTCAACCCGGTGGACGCGGATCTCCCGCCGGGCAATGCCGCCCAGCACCTCGCGGAGGGCCGGCAGGTCGAAGACGTCCGCCAGGCACTCCCGGTACGTCTCCACGAGGATCGGGAAGCTTCCGTACCGGCTGGCGACGCCCAGCAGGTCGGCTGCCCGCTGGCGCTGCTGCCAGAGCGGCGTCCGGGAGCCGGGCCGGCGGCGCGGCAAGAGCAGCGCCCGGGCAGCGTTCTCGCGGAAGCGCGCAGCGAAGAGGGCGGAGCCACCGACGGCGGCCACCACCAGGTCCTCGATCGCCTCCGGGTCGGGGAAGAGCGCCTCCTCCACGCCGTCCAGGTCGCCCTCCGGCAGGCGGACGGCGATCCCGTCGTCCGACCAGATCGAGGCGACCTCCTGGCCCAGCCGCTCGCGAAGGCGAGCCTCGATCGCCAGCGACCAGGGGGCGTGGACGCGGCCCCCGAACGGCGTAAGGAGGACCAGCCGCCAGTCACCCAACTCGTCGCGGAAGCGTTCCACCACGACCCGGCGGTCGGTCGGGAGGGCGCCCGCCGCCTCGCGCTCGTCCTCGAGGTACGCGACGAGGTTCTCCGCGGCCAGCGCGTCGAGATGGTGCCGTTCGCGGAGCCGTGCGACGACGGCCTCGCGGCCCGCGGCACCGCGGGTCAGGTCGCCCTCGACGTCCCGGACGAAGGCGCCGAGCGCGCGGCCCAGCTCGATCGGCCGGCCGATCGCGTCGCCCTTCCAGAACGGCAGCTTGCCGGGCTCGCCAGGCGCGGGCACCACGATCACTCGCTCCGGGCTGATCTCCGTCACCCGCCAACTGCTGGCCCCCAGCACGATCACGTCGCCGTGCATCCCCGCGCGGAGCTCGTAGACCATCTCCTCGTCGAGCTCTCCGACGCGACGGCCCGGCGTGCCGGCCTCGCCCGCCACGAACACGCCGAAGAGGCCCCGGTCCGGGATCGTCCCGCCGGAGGTGACCGCAACCACCCGGGCGTCGCGCCGGCCCTCCACCGTGTCCGCCGTGCGATCCCAGACAAGGCGCGGCTTGAGCTGCGCGAACTCGTCCGATGGATACGCCCCGGCGAGCATCGCGAGCACGCCCTCGAAGGCCTCGCGGGTCAGCGTCTCGAACGGGGCCGCCCGCGTCACGGTGGCCAGCAGGTCGTCGACAGACCAGCGGTCCATGACCGTCATCGCCACCAGCTGCTGGGCCAGCACGTCGAGGGGGTTGCGCGGGATCGTCGTGGCCTCGATCAGGCCTTCCCGCATCCGCTCGGCGACAACGGCGCACTCCAGCAGGTCGCCGCGGTACTTCGGGAAGATCACCCCGCGGCTCACTTCGTCGATCCGGTGCCCGGCCCGGCCGACGCGCTGGAGCCCGCGGGCGACCGACGTCGGCGACTCGACCTGGATGACGAGGTCGATCGCGCCCATGTCGATCCCCAGCTCGAGCGACGAGGTCGCGACGAGGGCCGGCAGCCGGCCATCCTTGAGCGCCTCCTCGATCACGACGCGCTGCTCGCGGGCAATCGAGCCGTGGTGGGCCCGGACCAGGTCCTCGCCGGCAAGCTCGTTGAGGCGCTGCGCCATCCGCTCCGCCAGCCGCCTGCTGTTCACGAAGACGAGCGTGCTCCGGTGGGCCCGGATCAGCTCCAGGATCCGCGGGTGGATCGCCGGCCAGATGCTGACGCGCCGCCCGCCGCCGCCCACCGGGCCACCCGGCTGGTCGTACGGTGGCGATGCCTCGCCAAGGTGGCGCATGTCCTCTACGGGCACGATTACCTGGAGGTCGAGTGCCTTGCGCGTGCCGGCATCCACGAGCGTGACGACGCGGCCCTCACCGGCGCCTGCCAGGAAGCGCCCGATCGTCTCGAGCGGCCGCTGCGTCGCTGAGAGGCCAATCCGCTGGAGCGCCGGAGCGCCTGGCGCGCGAAGGCGCTCCAGGCGCTCCAGGCTCAGCGCGAGGTGCGCGCCGCGTTTCGTGCCGGCCACAGCGTGGATCTCGTCGATGATCACGTGCTCCACGCCCCGCAGGATCTCGCGCGCCTGCGAGGTGAGGAGCAGGTAGAGCGACTCCGGGGTCGTGATGAGGATCTCGGGCGGACGTTTGGCGACGAGGCGGCGCTCCTTCGTCGGGGTGTCGCCCGTGCGCGACGCGATCGAGACCGCGCGGACCGCGCTCCCGAGCCGCGCTCCCGCAAGCGCGATCCCAGCCAGTGGCGCCCGCAGGTTGCGCTCCACGTCGTAGGTGAGCGCCTTGAGCGGGCTGACGTACAGGATCCGGACGGAACCCGGACCGCCGCCTTTCGCGGCCGGCGCGGCGGGCGCGGCAGTGGGCGCCTGCGCGGCAGTGGGCGACGCCGCCGCCGCTGCGGACTCGGCGGGCTCCCGCACGAGGCGGTCCAGGCACCACAGGAACGCGGCCAATGTCTTGCCGCTGCCGGTCGGAGCGTGGAGGAGGACGTGCCCGCCCGCAGCGATCGCGGCCCAGCCCTTGACCTGCGCCGGAGTGGGCGCCTCGAAGGCTTCCCGGAACCAGGTCGCCACGGGCGGGCTGAACCGGGCAAGGGGGTCGGCGGCGGAGACGGACCGGGGAGCCACGGGAGCGGGAGTATACGCCCGGAACCCGGAACCGCTCAGGCGTTCGAATTGTTGGCGCGTGGCCCGGGCCGCGGAGAAGTCCGGCGGCCTTGACGCCGCCGGTCCCCAGGGGTCGGGGTCCCTACCCGACCTTCGGCGACTCGGCCTTCGGCGACTCGGCCTTCGGCGTCCCCACCGGCAGGTTGGCCGGCTCCAGGATCTCGTCCACCAGCCCGAGCTCGAGGCATTCGTCCGGCCCCAGGAAGCGCTCGCGCCCTGACCAGATGAAGCGTCGCCACCACGCCGCGTCGCGCCGGCCGGTCCGGCGCGCGAAGAGGTCGGCCACGGTGCGCTGATAGTGCTTGGAGAGCTGTTGGTAGTCCTTGAAGATCCGCTCGTCCTCGCCGGAGAGAATCCACTGCGTGGAATGGAGCATGAGGGTCCCGAACCGGCCGATCGAGCGATGGTCACCGGCCTGGCTGACGATGGCGCCCATCGAGTACGCGTAGCCCAGCACGACGGTGTCGATCCGGACGTCGAAGCGGCGCCGCATCCGGTTGATCATCTCCATCATCGCCAGCCCGTCGCCCACGGAGCCGCCGCCCGAGTTGATGTAGACGGTGATCGGCTGGTCCCGCT
>Ga0097691_1001488_pt1 | contig 17172 bp, 13 predicted proteins | sample NGESurdeep072012_8_FD_72858 | JGI IMG/M metagenome (GOLD analysis project Ga0097691, IMG submission 72858) | Arctic peat soil microbial communities from Barrow, Alaska - NGEE Surface sample 210-1 deep-072012 | ecosystem: Environmental > Terrestrial > Soil > Wetlands > Peat ... | reverse complement strand
ACAGAGGGCTGCAGCGTCGAGCAGCTCAGGGTTGGATTCGCTTCGTCCTTGCACCGGACAATTCTCGTCGATCTGAGCTCAAATCGCGAGCACCGTTGGGAGAATTGTTCAACAGTCTCCTAGCCGGATCGACCGGGATGGGCATGTGTGGGAAGGGGTCCGCAACCCCTGGTGGTCCATCGTCCTGTGGGGCCATCCGACTCGGCTGAGCCGGAAGGTGCCGTCGAATGGTCGGATCGCCGAAGCGGCTCCTCATCGAATAGGGCATGGGTCACAGGACCCGGACGAGCTGTTGAGGGTGGTGACTGGGCACGTCCGCGACCTGCACCAGTCCGGCGGCGTGATTCTCCACGGGGTCGACCCGGTTACCGAATGGTGATGATTCGTAGCGAGTCGATGTCATCGGCCATCCCGAACGAGTTGAGCGGACAGCTCGCCACGCCTGCCGACCGGAAGCCGTCGGTCCACCACGTCGGAGCGCAGGTGCCCCTCCATGGTCGGGACGCGAATCGAGGCTGGACGGTGCATCGCGCACCGACCCGCCTCGCGCGCAGGCCCTAGCTGAGGAGCTTGGCCTTCTGCGCCTCGAACTCGGCGTCGGTGATGACGCCCTGCTGCTTGAGGTCGGCGAGCTTAGCGAGCTGGTCGACACTGTTTCCGGCGCCGGCGGCTTCTTTCACATAGGAGTCGAACGCATCCTGTTGCTGCTTGGCCGACTTTTCGGCACGCTCGTGCATCTTTCCGCCCCGGGCGATGAGGTAGACGAGGATGCCGAGGAAGGGGAGGATGATCACGAAGAGGATCCACAGGGCCTTGGCTCCGCCGCCCATGTCGCTGCTGCGGAAAATGTCGCCGAAGATGATGATGAGCAGCCAGAACCAGATGATGAAGACAAAGAAGCCGAGCATGGTGCCGAGCAGGTCGGCAAGTGGATAGGTGTACGCGATCATGGTGAGTTCTCTTTCAGGATTGTGGACGTATCGATAACGTAACGCAGGCCGGCCGTCAACCGGGTCGGAAACGCGTGGGACCAGCAGGAGCGTTCGCCAGGCTCAGGCAACGTTCGGCGTCCGGTTCAGGGATGTGGAGGCGAGGTGACGATCTGCACGGCGGTGATGATCTCCCCCACCACGTTGATCCGAGCGAGCCCGTCAGCCACGACGTGCGTCTTCGTCCGGGTCGGTCAGCCACCAGTTGACGGAGATCGGTTTGTTGGTGAGCAGTCGTGGGCGTCCGACGTGTGCGGGTCGGTCGGTGGTCCACTGGGCGGACAGTGAGAAGGTGAGGCCCGCCAGTCCCCGGAGCGCTTCGTCGTAGGACGCACGCACCGCGGCGAACCGCAGCCAGGCATCCTCGCGCTGATCGTCGGAGATCGAGATGATTCCTTCGAGTTGGTCGATGGCTGACATGTATTCGTCCCGGCTGATCGAGATCGCAGGGGCGGTGGCGGATCCGTCGGGCAGGAGCTCGACGAGCGGCACGGGCTGGGCGATCGGTAGTCCCGCGGCCCGGCCGATTTCGATGATGGTGGGTACGCCATTGGCGAGCACGATCATCGCTCCTTGATGCTCGATCGTGGTGGCGTCGGTCCACTGGATGGGGTTGGCCGAGAGGAGTAGTGCGCCGGCGTCGAGTAGTGCGCCCACTGTGGCCACCCACGACTGGGTGTCGTCGCTCTCGGGGAAGTAGCAGAGTGCTGGGAACGAGCAGTGGGTCTGATCGAGTTCGAGCAACCACGACGACGCGGTCCGCCACAGGTCCGGGTTGTCGACCGAATGGAAGCGACTCAAGTTGAGGAGCAGCGCGACGCCCGATGGCGGCGTCCCGGCGAACGGCCTGAGGGTGCGGATGCCCTTCTCACGGTCGTGGTGGGCGGCGTAGATGGTAGGCAGATAGCTGATCAGGAGCGCGACGAGTCCCAGTCCGATGATGGCCTCGACGAAACTGATCCAGGTGCGGAGGCTCCCCGAGGGGGGCGAGAATCCCAAGGTGGTCACCGACGAACCGCTGACTTCGAACGACTTCTGCCACGTCCCGGCGTCGGCCCCCCAGAATATGAGGGTGAACCCGATGATGACGGCGAGCATCCACACCAGGGGAAGGGTCACCAGAGCCACCGGTGCATACAGGCCGCGCCGACGTGTCGAGCGCTCGCGGTTCGGTCCGTCGTGGACAAGCACGCGGTTGGCCACCGCAAATGTCGCCCGAGTGATGCGGGTGAACGAGTTCCGGGGAAGCACCACGGTCTCGACGGCGGACAGCAGTACCGACACGACCAGTGCGGTCCCGACCGCAATTGCGACGATCTGGGCGATGGCCGAATGGGCAGCCTGGAACGCGTCGGCGAGCACCGATCAACCGGCTCCGGCTGGAGTTACAGGTGCCGCCGCATCCGCCGGTGGCGAGCGGAGGGCCAGGAGTTCGGTGGGCGTTTGGGGTAACCGGGCGGTCAATACATAGGCGACGACGACGGCGACGATGACCAGGGGGGTGACGGTCAGAGCGTCGCTCGAAACCAGCAGCACGGCGAGCAGTGTTGCAGTGAGGGGAAGTCGGAGCATGACTGTGGTCATGGCGCCGATACCCATGGCCACCGCGGGCACCAATACCAGGCCCGGTAGATGCGAACCGGCGACGCCGATCGCTCCCCCGATGAACATGGCCGGGAAGATCGGGCCGCCCCGGAACGATGACAGCGAGGCGGAGTACGCGATCGATTTGGCCACGACGAGCACGACGAGCGCGCCGGCGGTCCACGTCGACGCGTGGAGCACGAGCCCGGGTAGGGCGTCCTGCCCCGAGTACAGGACATCCTGGGCGCTCTTGTGGGTGAGTTCGGCAAAGGCGATTGCCGAGCCGGCCACCACCATGCCTGCCGCCAACGTCCAGGCCAGCCGGTGCTTCAGGACCAGCGACTGGGCGGCGAGTCCCCCGAGGCGGATGGCTGTCCCCAGGAATGTGGCCAGCACCCCGATGGCGAGGGCCCACAGGAACAGGACACCGGTCGGATGGCTGAAGGTCGGAAGTCCGGGGATGGCCAGGGAGAACGTGCCGAGCCCGGTTAAGTGGTCGAGCCCGATGAAGATCAGCGTCCCGACACCGGCGGCCAGGAGTCCGGGAACGAGCACCAACCCGAGCAGCGGTCCGCCGAGACCGGCCGCCTCCATCAGGAGGAACGCACCGACGATGGGTGAGCCGAGCAGTGTGCTGATCGCGGCGAAGCTGCCCGCCGCGGCCATGACGGTGGCCGCCATGGGCGGCGCGTCCCGGGCCGCCAGATGTACCGCCAGCACGCCCAGTCCGCCGCCGATGGCGATCAGCGGTGCCTCGGGCCCCAGGACGACCCCGAGCGCCAGGGTGGTGACAGAGGCCAAGACGATGCCGAAAAGCTCGATCGGGAGCGGGGTGCCGCCTGTCTTGAACCCCTCGGCCGGCTCGTGGCCCGACGTGCCCGGGAGGTAGGTGATCGTGAGGCTGACCAGTATGGCGGCCACCAACAGCAGCGGAACCGGCCACCATATTGGCGTCCCGTGGAATCCGAGTGCGCTCGGGACGGTGGTGTAGGTCCACGTCTGGAGGTGGCCGACGAACGCCAGGTAGAAGTAGGCAACCGCCGAGATCGGGACACCGATGAGGGCGGCCAGTACCAGCAGCTGCACGTAGCTCTTCGATTTCAGCAGCTCCGCCGGGTCGGGTGGGGCCGGTGCCGGGGACGCAGCGTTACTCATCGTCAGGCCACTTGTTGCGCGAGCTCCACTTCTTGGCGAAGGCCACGACCAGCACGACCGCCAGGAGGCCGAAGATCAGGATGTAGAACAAGGTTTTCCGCCTCCGGTTCGGTGCGTCCCGAGACTAGGGGACCGGAGGCGTGCGCGGCGAGATCACTCCCGATGGACCTGGTGTGCGCCTCCGGTCACGGTCCCCGGTGCGCCCGGACTTGCCGGATAGTGTGGTCCCGCCACCGCCGCAAACGGCGGCATCAATCCCGCGTAAGGAGCAACACCACATGCTTGCCTATAACTACCCGATCCTGAGTCTCATCTGGATGATGTTCATGTTCTTCGTGTTCGTCCTCTGGATCTGGCTACTCATCAGCGTCTTCATGGACATCTTCCGGAGTTCCGACCTGAGCGGCGGGATCAAGGCCGTCTGGGTCCTCTTCGTGATCATCCTGCCGTTCCTCGGCGTGCTCGTCTACCTCATCGCGCGCGGTGGCAAGATGCACGAACGTGCGGCCGAGCAGGCAGCCAACCAGCAGAAGGCATTCGACGCCTACGTCAAGCAGGCCGCCGGTTCCGGAAGCAGCGCCGACGAGCTCTCGAAGCTCGCCGACCTGAAGGAGAAGGGCGCGATCACCGACGCCGAGTTCGACGCCCAGAAGGCGAAGATCCTCGCCTAAAACATCTGTGTTTCCCGGCGGATGGCCGCTCCCGTGCCCCGTGCACGGTGGGCGGCCATCGCCGCGTTCGGGGTGCCGAGCGTCCCTTGTGGCAGCAGGGACCGCCGGTAGTGTGGGCCCGTGACAAACGAACCTCCGGCGGACGGCCAGGACCCCGACGAGCTTCAGCACGAAGTCGAGGTCCTGGAACAGGAGAATGAGGCGCTCCGGCACCAGGTGGAGGTAATACCGAAGCCGAAGAAGCGCCGAGGCCGGACCATTGCCTCATGGGTCCTTATCGTCCTCGCCTGCCTCCTTGCGGTCCTGTCGGTGGTCGTGGTCTACGCCCGCAACGAACTGCTCAACACCGACACGTTCGTGGCCACGGTGGCACCGCTGGCCAAGGACAAGGCGATCCAGACCACTGTTGCTACCAAGGTCAGCGAGAACCTGGTCGCCAGGACCGACATCCAGCAGCGGGTGCAGAACGCCCTGCCCGAGAAAGCCGGATTCCTCGCCAACCCGATCACGGGTGCCGTCCAGACCGCCACCTATCAGATCACCTTGAAGCTGGTACAGAGCCCGAGATTCCAGACACTCTGGGAGCAGGCGTTGCGTCGCTCGCACGAGCAGGTCGACAACCTCTTGCTAGGTAACAAGGTCGGTGCGTTGCAGTCGACCAACGGACAGGTCACCGTGGACCTGTCCCAGGTCGAGAACGCAGCAAAGCAGCAACTGTCCGCCCACGGGTTGTCGGTGTTCAACAAGCTCCCGAACTACACCGGCGCACCGTTCGTGCTCTTCCAGTCGGACCAGTTGGCCAAGTTGCAGCGGTGGGTCAAGTTCCTCAACCACCTGGCCCTGGCGCTGCCGATCGTCTCGATCCTGATGTTCGCCGGCGCAGTCGTGTTGGCCCGTGACCGGAGACGGGGCCTGGTCCACGCCGCATCGGGCCTGGCCGTGTCGATGGCCGTCTTGTTGATCGCGGCAAACGTCGGTCGGAACCAGTACCTGTCGTCGCTCAATGTCCGCCAGTCGAAGGCGGCCACCGCCGCCATCATCGACACGGTCGACGCCGCATTGCTCGACACCGTTCGGATCGTGCTGATCGTGGCCGCCATCGTGGCGATCGTGGCCTTCGTGGTGGGACTGGGGCCGGTGCGGCGATGGATGCATGAGCGCACGGCACCGTCGTGGCTCTCGAGTGGTCCCGTTCACGACACGGTCGCGGGGCACCGCAGGGCCTTCCAGTGGGGCGCGCTCGTGCTCGGCCTGGTGGTGCTTGTGCTCTGGAACCAACCGACCGTCCTGGTGGCGCTGATCATCGTCCTGGTCACCCTTTTCGTGGTCATGCTCGTGGGCCTCTTCGGCGCAAGGCGCCCGACCACGGGTGGGCCACCTGCCGGTGAGGCCGGGCCGGGGCCGACGGTGGGCGCGGCCACCGCGACCGACTGAGTCCATCGCGAGCAATGCCGTGACGGTACCTACGGCCCGCGACTGGTGGCTGGCCTTCGAGCCGGTCCACGCCGTCGTCTACTTCGACCCCGAGTGCCTGGCCGCCATGGACGCCCTCGGGTTCCGGGGCTTCTGGATGGGCTACATCGCCGGTCGGGCGGCGCCCTACGGACCGGTTGGGCCCGAACCGGTGACTGCATCGTTCTTCAACTTCCATCCCGACCGTGCCCGTCGGGCGCTGCCCGATGCGTGGGCAATTGCCTCGCCGGCTGACGTGTGGGCAACGAGGTCCCATGCCGCGGCCCAGGCACTGGGCCGGGTGGTCCCCGGGGTGGTCAGGACGGCTCGCGCCCTGGTGCCGGGATTACAGGCGCTTCTCGACGGCGTGCCCGACGCCGGCCGGCCGCTGTTTGCCGCCACCCGGGCGACGGGCCCACCTGACGATCCGGTGGCGGCCCTCTGGTACTGGTGCACGTGCCTGCGCGAGCACCGCGGGGACGGGCACGTGGCCGCCCTGACCACAGCCGGCCTGGACGGGTGCGAGGCACTAGTCCTCATCGCTGCGTCCGAGGGCCTGCCGGTCGAGCTGCTCCGAGTGTCGCGGGGTTGGTCGGAGGACGAGTGGTCCTACGCCCGTGGCCGACTGGTCCGACGCGGACTTGTGGACGACGGGGGCATCACGCCCGACGGAGTGGCGCTGCGTCGGTGGATCGAGGGGACGACCGACGACCTGGCCGGAATGGTGACCGGGCGCCCATCCGAGGCGTCGGGCGCATGGCTGTTCGACGGCCTTTCCTCGGTGGCGTCGGCCGTCCATGACGCCGGGATCATCACCTACCCGAGCCCGATGGGCCTGCCCGAGCCCGGCTGACGCCCCGGTCGGAGCTCAGGTCAGGGGGAGACGGCGGGTGGTTCGGCGGGCTCCGGTAGCTGCACGGTGCCGACAGCTCCCGGCCCGTTGGCCCTGGCCACGAGCACCCCGTCCTCGTCCCACGGCACGATGGATGCCAGGAACTCCTCGGTGTCCTGTTGGGCGACCACCATCCGTTTCTCGGCACCGGCGGCCAAGAGGCGGCCCAGGACCGGAATCTCCCACAGCGACTCGGCCCTGAGAATGGCGATGATCACCGGAACAAGGTGTTCGGCCGTGTCGAACACCACGTAGCGGGGGAGCCACTCGGGCTCGTATTTGGCGTTGAACTTCCAGAGGGACTCGATCTGGGCGAAGTTAGACAGCCGCTTCAGGAACCAACGCTCGGCCCGCTGCATCGTGCCGTCGCCCTTCTCGCCGGCCAGCGTGGAACGCATGGCGGCAAAGTTGAGGCTGAGGCCGTCAAACCCCCGCGCCGCCAGGTGCTCGATGGTGGAGCACAGGGCGAAGTCGAGCAGCCCGTTGGGGTGGTCACCCGGGTCCCGCCGCATGAGGTCGAGGGAGAAGCCGTTGATGCCCGTGGCCGGCACGAACTGACACATGGCGGCGGCCGCACCTTCGGGCGTGCGGACCACGGTGAGCAGCAGCCCCGTGTCGCGGGGGTCGAAGACCCGTCCCAACATCATCGAGAAACCCCGCTCGTGCTCGCCCTGGCGGGACAGGCGCATGAGGGCGGTGAGCTCCTCAGTCAGTCCCGCGTCGATGTTTGCGGGATCGTGGAAGCTGACCGAGTATCCGTACTTGTTGATCCGGTTGTGGGCCTGGCGAAGACCCTTCATGTGCTTGCCGGCCAGGCTGAACTCCTGGAGCTTCACCACGGCTTCGTCGCCCAGGTAGATGTGGTGCATCCCCGAATCGCGGTATGTGGGGAGCCACGTCTCGCCCGCCCCCATAACCGCCGTCGTCCAGCCGTGGGTGTCGGCGAATGCCCGGAATGCGGCCCATACCTGATCCCGTTCGTTGCGGGGTCCGATGGGGTCGGGGGAGATGAGACAGACCCCGCCGTAGACCGCGTAGGCCACCAGGCTGTCCCGGTGGAAGAACCACCTCTTGTCCGACCGCAGTGCGAAGTAGTCGAGGGTGGTCGAGCCGTGGCGCCGCACGATGTCCCGGGCCCGGAACTCCGCCGCCCGTCCCGAACTCAGCCGGCGGTCGACCACCGGACGGGTCAGGAGGTACAGGGTCACGGCCACTAGACCGATTCCGATGGTGAGCAGGGCGGGCGCCATGAACCGGTCCGCCCGCCGGGGCAGGTTGATGGTGGAGATGCCGACGAACCGCTCGGACACGGCCCAGAACGTCGTCCACACGGGGAGGGTGTGGTTGTTGTGGCGCCCGATGTGGGTGAACAGCTCGAGGGATGCCGTGGCCAGCACGGCAACACCGAGGGCCACCGCGCCGAGAGCGATGAGTGCGGAACGCATCGACGTGGCGTCCGAGGCGGCCTGGAACTCCTTGCGATTCACCAGTAGGAAGGCCAGGACCGCTCCCGTGATCAATGACTCCTCGATGTCCGCCCCGGCCACCAGGTGGAGGAGGATGGTCCCGGCGAGCAGTGTCACCGACACCCGCCAGGCCCGGCGCTGGCCCCGCAGGATGCCACGCCCCAGCGCGATCAGGGCGAGTCCGGCCAGCGCCACCAGAGCACCGGCGGCCACACTGGCCCGAAGCGGCAGGAACCCCTCGAGCACGTGCAGACGGTTGTGGAGGGGCGGGGTGATGGAGTCGAGGAGGTCGATGAACCCGGTGACAAGGATGGCAGCGGCCGCCCAGCGGCGCACGCGTCGGGTGCGCCGGTGACCCTGGCGGAGGTCGGGTGCCGGCGGCCATGAGTCGCCCACCGGATAGGAGGCGACCAGCGAGGGGCGGAGCGAGCCCCCGACACGACCCCGCGTGATGGCCCGCTCCAGTCGGCTCGGCGAACGGAGCTCGTTGTGGGCCAGCAGTAAGCGGACGTGCAGTTCGGCCCCCGACTCGATCTCGACCCAGCTGACCCACTGGCAGTGCAGGAAGACGGGAGGCAGGCCCATCCTGCCCCGGTGCTCGGCCACCACCTCGGCGGTGGCGCCGACGTTGGCGTAGAACCCGGTGCCGAGATTGGTCAGCTCCGAGCGGAAGGTGGCTGCGGTGATCAGGCCGGCGTAGCCCCTGGCCACCAGACGTCGGGCGTCGTCGCGTGCCGCGTCGTTTGCCCCGGCCTCGGTCCGCACCTCCCCGAGTGTCCCGCCGCCGAGTATCGACCACATCCGGCGACTGAGGAGCCCGAGGACCACGGTCAGCACGGCAAGCACGACGATCGCGACGAGCAGTGCGATCACCAGCTGGTCATTGAGATCGGCGGCGTGGGCGTGGCGCAGGGCACGAGCCGGCAGACCGCTACCGAGGTGCCCGAGCAGCCAGGGGGTGACGGCCACCCGGAGGAGGAACGCCACGCCGAACGGGACGAGGAGCCACCACGCGTACTTGCCGAACCGCCGGTAGAGCGTGCGGGAGACGACGAAGCGGGAGAAGGCCGACGGGTCCGACAGCTGGTGCACGCCGTCCAGCCATGGCGCGTCCTCGGGCGAGTCGTGGACAAGGTTGTGCCAGTGCCGGCCACTTCCGGTGGCGATGCCCGGCTTGGTGTCGGCAGTGGGCCCGGCGATGTCGGTAGCGGTCTCGTAGACGTGTGTGCCGGGCTCGACCCGAACCACCCGCTCGCCGGTGCCGGTCAGCAGGTGGAGGTCGACCGCCCCCAGGTGCTCGACTCCGGCTTCGGCCAGCCTGGCCACCACGTCGGAGGCGCCGTCGACGTGGTCGCGAAGGCCGCCGACAATCTCCTCGGGCTCATGGGTGCCCCGCTGGCGGAGGATGCGGCGGTCGTCGACCTGGAGGAAGTGGAGGAAGGATCGGGCCAGTGCCGGGTGGGCGTCGATGGCCCGACCTGCCGTGCTCAGAGGGTCGTCGCACCCGGTCAGGTCGAACAGGTTTCCGGCGACGATGAGGATGCCCGGGCCGTCCCAGGTGTCGAGGGCCTGGGCGAGTTCGGCCGTGAGGGCCTTTGTCGAGGGCGTGGCATCCGGAGTGAGCAGCAGGTCACTCACCACCATCACCCGTCGGCCGAGCGGTACGTCGACCCGGGTGCCGCCCGGTTCTGCGACGAAGGGGCCGGGGAGCGCAAGGTCGGCCGCGGACGAGAGCCCCGCCGAGTCCTCGTCCTCGGTATGGGTGGTCGTCGTCACGGCCCCAACAGTCTAAAGGCCTGTCAGCGTTAGTCTGGGGCGGTCGGGGGCCGAGGATCGCACCGGCCGGGACCAGGGACGATGTCCGCCGCTGGTGCCGCGCCCGGGGTACGTCCGCCTGTACCCGACGAACCAGCAGCGATTGGGGGAGCAGTGCCCGACAACGTGAGTCCTGAGCCGACGATCGAGGATTACTTCACCGAGGAGCGGGTGTTCCCGCCTCCGGACGCATTCCGCGAGCGGGCCGTCGTGACCGACTCCGGTGTCTACGACGAGGCCAGCGGGCTCGGCCCCGAATTCTGGGCCCGCCAGGCCGGGGCGCTCGACTGGTACCGCCCATGGGACACCGTGCTGTCCTGGGACCTGCCGTTCGCCCGGTGGTTCGACGGCGGGACGCTCAACGTGTCGTACAACTGCCTCGATCGGCATGTGGCCGCCGGCAAGGGCGACAAGGTGGCCTTCCACTGGGAGGGGGAGCCGGGCGACACCTCGACCATCAGCTACACCGAACTGCTGGTGGAGGTGTGCCGGTTCGCCAACGTGCTGCGCGGCCTGGGCGTGGTCCGGGGCGACCGGGTGGCGGTCTATATGCCGATGGTGCCCGAGTTGGCAGTGGCCATGCTGGCCTGCACCCGGATCGGTGCCGTCCACTCGGTGGTGTTCGGCGGCTTCTCCTCGGATGCCCTACGGGACCGCATCCTGGACGCCGAGGCCCGGGTGGTGGTGACCGCTGACGGCGGCTGGCGTCGGGGCCAGGGGGTCGGCCTCAAGGGCAACGTCGACGTCGCCGTGTCGCAGACGCCGTGCGTCGACCACGTGGTGGTGGTGCGCCGGACCGGCGACGACACGATCGGGGGACTGCCCGTCATGACGGCCGGTCGGGACCACTGGTGGCACGAACTTATGACAGGCGAGGACCCGACGGCAGGCGGCAAGCCGGCCGACATGTGCGAGCCCGAACACATGGACGCCGAGGATCTTCTGTTCATCCTGTACACGTCCGGCACCACGGCGGCGCCCAAGGGAATCATGCACACCACCGGGGGATATCTCACCCAGGTCGCCTACACCCACAAGGTCGTCTTCGATCTGCACGCTGACGAGGACGTCTACTGGTGTGCGGCGGACATCGGCTGGGTCACGGGGCACAGCTACATCGTCTACGGGCCGCTGGCCAACGGGGCCACGTCGGTGATGTACGAGGGCACCCCCGATACGCCCGGCCGGGACCGCTGGTGGTCGGTCATCGAGCGATACGGCGTGACCATCTTGTACTGCGCCCCGACGGCCATCCGCACCTTCATGAAGTGGGGCGCCCAGGAACCGGCCGGACACGACCTGTCGAGTCTGCGGCTGCTCGGCTCGGTGGGCGAGCCCATCAATCCCGAAGCCTGGATGTGGTACGCCGACCACATCGGCGGGGGTCACTGCCCGGTGGTCGACACCTGGTGGCAGACCGAGACGGGGGCCATCATGATCGCCCCGCTGCCCGGCCTCACCACCACCAAACCGGGGTCGGCCACGTTCCCGCTGCCCGGCATCGGCGCCGAAGTGGTGGACGAGGAGGGCCACCCCATCGAGCGGGGCGGCGGCTACCTCACCATGACCACGCCGTGGCCCTCGATGCTGCGGGGCATCTACGGCGACCCGGAACGCTACAAGGACACCTACTGGAGCCGGTTCGACGGCCGGTACTTCGCGGGCGACGGCGCCAAGCTGGACGCCGATGGCTATCTGTGGCTGCTCGGCCGGGTGGACGACGTCATGAACGTGTCGGGCCACCGCATCTCCACCACCGAGGTGGAATCCGCGCTGGTCGACCACCCCCTGGTGGCCGAGTCGGCGGTGGTGGGCGCCAACGACGTCACCACCGGGCAGACCATCGTGGCGTTCGTCACCGTGGTGGCCGCCGCCGGCGAGGCCAACGACGAGCTGGGCCGGGAGCTGCGCGCCCATGTGGCCGCCAAGATCGGGCCCATCGCCCGGCCGAAGACGGTGATCTTCACTGACGAGCTGCCCAAGACCCGCAGCGGCAAGATCATGCGGCGCCTGCTGCGCGACGTCGCCGAGGGTCGTGTCCTCGGCGACACCACCACCCTCGCCGACCCGACCGTGGTCGAGGAGATCCGTCGGCTGTCGGCAGCCTCGCCGGGCGAGGACTAGGGGCGTGGGTGACCCGGGCAACTGGGCCTGGCACCGCGGTCGGATCGAGCAGCCGGGCGAGGCGGTCGTCTTCGACGTCGACGGCGTGCTGTCGGACGCTGTCGGCCGCCAGCACTTCATCGAACGGGGCCGGCGGAACTGGGACGCCTTTTTCGACGCGTGCGGCGAGGACGCCGTCATCGCCGAGCTGGCCCGGGTCCTGGAGTTGCTCGACCCCAAACTCCAGATCATCCTGCTCACCGGCCGCCCGATGCGCGTACAGCCCCAGACATTGGCCTGGCTGGAGCGTTACGAACTGCGCTGGGACCTGCTGGTCATGCGGGCCCGGGGGGACTACTCCCAGGTGACCTGGTACAAGCGGGACTCCGTCGACGAGCTGCGCCACTTCGGTTTCGACCTGCGGCTGGCCTTCGAGGACGATCCCAACAACTTCGCCATGTTCCACGCCATGGGCATCCCCTGCGTGTACATCCACTCCGGCTACTACGAGTAGGTGGACTCCCGTCGCCCCGGTCGCCGACCTGGCTGGCGGACGGCCAGTCCCCACCCAGCGGCCAGGGCCAGGATCGAGGCCACCAGCACCGGGACGTCGCCGAAGCGGACGTACAGCGTGATCCCGGTGCGCCGGTGGAGGACGGCCGGCACCACCTGGGGGGCGCCGAGGACCGAGCGGGCCATCAGGTCGCCCCGGTTGGTGATCCAGGCCGAGTAGCCGGTGGGGGCGGCCTGGAGGAGATCGCGGCCCTGCTGCACGGCCTGGACCTCGCTGGCCGCGATCTCCTGGGTCGGGATCTGGCCGGTGGCGTACGACGAGGTGTTGGTGGGGACGATGAGGAGCTGGGCGCCGGCCCGCACCGACGACCGTCCCCGGTCGGCGTAGAACACCTCGTAGGAGATCATCGCCCCGAGCGGACCGGCCGGTGTGGTGAGCAGGCCGGTGCCGGTGCCCGGCACCGCGTCGCGGGGAACGGCGGACAGGTTGCCCAGCTTGGAGAAGAACGAACGCCAGGGGACGTACTCGCCGAATGGAACCCGGTGGACCTTCTCGTAGCGGCTGACGATGGTGCCGTCGGGCCCGAAGGCCACCACCTCGTTGCGGAAGGCCGTGGCCGACAGTGTCTCGGTCACCCCGACCACCAGGGTGGCGTGCACGGAGACGGCCAACCCGGCGAGCGTGGCCTCCTCGGCCGACCCGTCGAGCGGCCCGTCGAGGGAGACGACGTCCTCGGGCCAGAGCACCAGCTGCGGGCCGCTGCCGGAGGCGCGGTGGGTGAGCGGCTGGGTTGCGGCCATCGCCGCGGCCAGTACCACCGCCGGATCGACCTGGGATTTACGGAACCCGCGCACACCGCCGCCCTGCACGGCAGCGGCTGTGACCGTGCCCACCGACGGGCCGCCGTCGGGGGCGTGGGCGCCCACCACCCCGAGCCCGACGAGTGCGGCGAGGGCGAGGGCCCCGGTTGCGACCAGCGTCCCGAGCCCCGCCAGGGCGCCCCGCCAGGCCGACGGGCCGGCGGCCGGTGGAACGGGATCCGCCGTGACGTCGACTTCGGTCCCGTCCCGCAGGTGATCGAATTCGCGGATCCGCATGCGGTCGCGTACCGCCCGGAAGACCGACGTGGCGAGCACTCCGCAGGACACCCCGCCGATGTACACGGCCAACGTGAGGCCCAGGGGGCCGCCGAGCCGTGCCACCCCGAGCAGCGGACCACCGGCCTGGCCGAGGAAGACCCCGCCGATGGGGAGGCCGCCGAACGGCCACGTCTGGCGGACGGCTTCGGCCAGCGTCATGGCGGCCGGGAAGGCCAGCGCACGCGCGACCGCCGGCCCGCGGGGGACGGCCAGGCAGGCCACGGCGACGAACAGCGATTCGAGGGCGATGAGCACCACCCCGCCGGCCAGGGTGAAAGAGCGGGCGAAGGCCAGGGCGGGGATGTAGCAGCCGAGGCCGGCCAGCCAGCCCGCCCACAGCCGGGTCCTCGGACGCAGCCCGCCGAGCCGCCACCAGAGGATGCCGGCCGCCGGGAAGGCGAGCACCCAGAAGCCCCATGGGGGGAGGGAGAGCGCCAGGCCGAGTCCGGACGCCAGTGCCGGCAGGGCCACCCGGCCCCGACCGGGCCGGACGGTATCGGTGGTGCGGTGGGTCATGGCCATCCGTGACGGCCGCCAGGGGGTCCCGTCGGTGGTGTCACGTTGCGGCGCGAGCACCGGGGCGCCCTCGGGCCCGGTGCTCATCGACCGGGTCGGGCCGGTGCGGCTCCATCGAGGGACCGCACCACGGAGCGGGCTGCCGCCCGCCCGTTGCCCACCACAGCGGGAATGCCGACACCGCGGTAGGCGGCACCGGCCACGGCCACGCCGTGTAACGCGGCCACGGCCTGCTCGATGGTCGACGTCCGCGCCAGGTGGCCGACCGCGTACTGCGGGAAGGCGCCGTCCCAACGGGTGACCATCGACTCACGGGGCGGGCCGGCGACGTCGAGCACGGTGGACAGCTCGGCTACGGCCGCCGCCATCAGCTCGTCGTCGTCGAGGGTTTCGGGCCGGCTGTCGCCGAGGCGGCCGACCGAAAGTCGTAGCAACTCGTCATCGGGGCGGGCCAGACCCGGCCACTTGCGGGCGAGGTAGGTGCACCCGGTGATCAGTGCCGGCCGTCCATCGATGGTCGACGTACGGGGGACGAGGAATCCGGTGCCGGCCAAGGCGCGACGTGCGGAACCGGTCGGAAGCGACAGGGTCACCACGGCCACCGACGCGTAGGCGATGTCGCCGAGCAGTGACGAGGCGAGCGGGGCGTGGTCGGCCAGGAGGCCGCTCGCCTGGCCGGCGGGCACGGCCAGCACCACTCCGTCGACGTCCAAGGCCCGGACGTTGTCCGACGAGCCGGTCGAGCCCCTCACACTGCCGGCGTCACCGGCCAGGGCCAGCCGCCAGGTCGGTCCCGTCCCGTCGTCGGGCAGCCGGGTGAGCGACTCGACGGCCACCCCGGTGTGGACCACGACCCCCCGGGTGGTCAGGGCGGCGGCCAGCTCGGCGGGCAGGCGGGCGGTGCCGCCGTCGAGCGACCAGAACACCGGCGTCGGGAGCGCACCGGGCACCGGCGCCGGCACCTGTGGGGTCTGGCCGGGCGACGGCGGGCGACGGAGGGCCCGTACCAGGCTGCCGGACTGTCGATCGGCGGCCAGGAGCGGCGGGAAGGTAGCCTCGGCGCTCATGTCGGTGACGCCGCCGGCGTTGATCCCGCCGACCAGCGGGTCGACCAGCCGCTCCACCACCTCGTGGCCGAGTCGGTCGCCCACGATGTCGCCAACCGATCGGTCGGCGGTGGCCCGTGGGTCACCGTGGTGGGGAGCAACCAGGTCGATGGCAGCCCGCAGCAGACCGGACGGGCTGAGGATGCCCGACCGAATCAACGGCCACGCCCTCGTCGGCACCCCCAGGTTCACCCCGTCGGGCATCATGCGCAGCCGGCCCCCCACCCACAATGACGCACCACTGGCTCCCGGCGCCACCAGAGCGGCGGTCAGGCCGAGCTCTTCGCACAGATTGGTCGCCTCGGGGCGCCGGGCCAGGAAGGCGTCGGCGGCCACGTCGACGGTCCTCCCGCAGAACTCGGCGGAGCGGACCTTGCCGCCGGGACGGCTGCCGGCCTCGAGGACCACGACTCGGGGAGCGGCCCCGCCGTGACGTGACCGGACCAGTTCCCACGCGGCCGACAGGCCGGCCATCCCACCACCTACCACGGCGACGACGGGGCCGGCGGGCACCGGTGGGTCGCTCACGTGCGGATGCCGGCGGCCGTTGAGTCCGTGACCGCCACGTGGTCGGCGGCACGGACCACGTCGGCCAGCAGGGCGAGGAACGCGGGATCGTCGTTGAGCGAAGTTGTGCGGGCGAAGGCGATGCCCAGGTCGTCGGCCTTGCCTCGTGCCTCGATGTCGAGGTCGTAGAGGACCTCGAGGTGGTCCGAGACGAAGCCGACGGGGCAGACGACGACGGCGGTCGTTCCTTCGGCTGCCACCCGTTCCATCTCGGCCAGCAGGTCGGGCCCGATCCAGGGGTCGGCAGTCCGGCCGGCGCTCTGCCACGCCGTGCTCCACGTCACGGTTGCGTCGCCGTCGAGGTCGGCCAAGGCGGCGATGTCGGCCCCGGACTCGGATACCTGGTCGGGATAGGGGTCGCCGTCGGCCACCGCCCGCTGGGGAAGACTGTGGGCGGTGAAGAACACCGCGGTCCGTGCCCGGGCCGACGGGTCCAACCCGGCGAGGGCGGCGCGGGTGCGCTCGGCCAGGATCGCGGCGAAGTTCGCTGACCCGTACCAGGAGGGGATCTCGGTGAGGGCCAGCGGCGGGTCGGTCTCGCCGGCGGCCACCTCGGCCCGGCGGAAGTACTCGCCCGAGCCCATGGTCGACTGGTGCGGGGTGAGGACGATCCCGACCACCCGGTCGACGCCTGCAGCGGCCAGGCCGGCCATCCCATCCTCGATGGTGGGGTGGACGTACTTGGTGCCGAGACGCACGACGAACCGCCCGGGGTCGTCGGCCTCGAGGGCGGCCGCCAGGCCGTCGACCTGGGCCGTCGTGCGGGCGGTCAGGGGCGAGGTCCCACCGATCGCTTCGTAGCGTCCCGTCAGCTCGGCGAGAAGCTCGGGCGTCGGCGGGCGACCCCGACGGATGCGGGTGTAGAAGGCCTCGATCCCCTCGGGCGTGTCGGGTGTCCCATGGGCCATGACCAGCACGCCGACACGCCCGGTCACGTCGACGCCCCGGTCACTTCGACGCTCCGGTAGCGGCGCCGACCCCGGCCCGCCCCTCCCGGTGGACCAGTTCGACGACCTGTTCGAGGATGCCCGGGTCGGTCTCGGGCAGGACGCCGTGACCGAGATTGAAGATATGGCCGGGGGCGGTGCCGGCCCGGTCGAGGACCTCGCGGGTCTCGGCGGCGGCGACCCCCCACGTGCCGAGGCACAGCGCCGGGTCGAGGTTGCCCTGGACGGCTGTGCCCGGTCCCACCCGCCGGCGGGC
>Ga0097691_1001487_pt1 | contig 17174 bp, 20 predicted proteins | sample NGESurdeep072012_8_FD_72858 | JGI IMG/M metagenome (GOLD analysis project Ga0097691, IMG submission 72858) | Arctic peat soil microbial communities from Barrow, Alaska - NGEE Surface sample 210-1 deep-072012 | ecosystem: Environmental > Terrestrial > Soil > Wetlands > Peat ... | reverse complement strand
GGCTGCCGGCGCACATGGCGGCGGTGTTGGATCTCGCGGAGTGCCCGGCGAGCAGCCCGCTGGAGATTCGGTTCGAGGGGGACGCGATCCTGGTAGGACGGACGCCGTGGACCCAAACCGATCCCTTGGTCCTGTTTCCCGCCGGTGAGTTCAGCGGCGCGTAGGGAGAGCCCGCGGCCTTCACGGAATTACGACGGCGGCTACACGCTGCTGAGCACGATGCGGTGCACCTTCAAGAGAAGTTCGACCTCCTGGCGCGGCAGGTCCAAGGCGGCTGCAATCTGTTCGGCGCCCTCGCCGTGCCGGTGCATGCGCAACGCGTGGGAACGTTTGCTGAGGTTGAGTCCGGGTTTGGGGAGTCCGGGCGTCGGCGCAACGGGCGGGTGATTTTGCAGATCGTGAAGCTGGGCGGCCAGCGCCTCCAGACTGTCGCGGACCGACTGGAGCCCGGCGTCGCCCTGCGATTGCCTGTCGCGGCCGCGAGCGCTCATCTCGCGCAGCAGGCAATAGGCGCGATGGACCGCGAACAGGCTGATCGCCGTGGCGCAGAGGATCAGCCCACACAGGATGCTCAGGGGAAGTAGCAAAGCGTTCATCTTACGCTCCGCAGCCGATCCGCCCGGCTGACAATCTGTTGGATTCGTACGCCATAGTTACCCTCCACCACGACGACTTCGCCACGCGCGATGAGACAGTGATTCACCAGCACCTCCACCGGTTCGTTGACACCCCGGTTCAGTTCCACAATACTGCCGGTGGTTAGCTTTAAGACGTCTTTCATCGGCATCTCCGTCTTACCGAAGGACACACTCACTGGCAATTCGACATCCAGCAGCAGGTTCATGGTTGGCGGGATATTGCCGCGGCGGGCGTGAGCCGGTTCGCCCCCAGCATCCGTGTGAGGGGTATCGGTGTCGATCGTTTCGCCTGCCTCGCCGCCTGCCGGATGCGAGATGAGTTCCATCAACTTGGGGCTGAAGCCGATCCAGAGCGGAGACTGGGGCGTGTCGCCGAACTTAAGCGACAGCGAGGCTGCGGTTTCCGGGTATATCTCGGGTGCGCTCTCCGCGCCGGCCTCGCACGTTACTTCGCGACCCAGTACACCGCCAATGGAACGGGCCAGACCGGAGAGCGATTGGCCCAGGATCTCCAACCAGGTGTTTCGCGCTTCGTTGGTTTCGACGGTGTCGAGGCCAGCGGCCTTCAGCGTCAGGGTGCCGACATACTCCCAGGTGGAGCGTGGCGTGGCTACCCAGACCGCCGCACCCGGGGCGATCTGAAAAGGCTGCTCCCACCACAACAGGTCGGGCTCGGACGGCGGCTCGGCGGCGGCCTCCCAGGGCACCTCGGGCTTCTGGTCGGCCATGGAGGCCACTACGTCGGCCAACCCCACCGCCCATTGATCGAGCAGGCCGCGGATCTGATCCGTCATCTGGTTAAGGTCTTCGCCGGCGCTCATGCCCCGACCATCCTGCGCGTGGACGGCCATTGTTCGGCCAACTGGCTGCGCAGCCGCAAGATGGCCTGCGACTTCAGTTGCGAGATACGCGACTCATGCAGGTTCACCACCTGGGCGATCTCGCGGAGCGTCAATTCCTCATGGTAGTAGAGGCTGAGCACGGTTTTTTCGATTTCCGGAATGTGCGCGATGCTCGACGCCAGCAATTTCTCCAGTTCCGCCCGTTCCAGCAGCACGGAAGGAAGGTTCTCGCCGGTGTCGGGCAAATAGTGGAGCAGATCCTTGCCCTGATCGCTGCCGGAATACTCCAGGCTGGCCAGATTGAGCCCCCGGATCTCCACCAGCCACTCGTGATACTTGTCCAGGGTGATTTCGAGCTCCGCGGCGATATCCTCCTCCGTGGGCGGGCACTGCAAACGCTGCTCGGCGACGGCGATGGCGGCTTCGATCTGTTTCGACTTTCGGCGCTTCTGTCGCGGCGCCCAATCCAAGCCGCGCAGGCTGTCCAGAATGGCTCCGCGGATTTTGTACTCGGCGTAGGTTTTCAACTTGACGTTGTGGACGGGGTCGAAGTGGTCGATCGCCGAAATCAACCCGAGCACGCCGGTGGAAACCAGGTCGTCGATACTGATGCTATCCGGCAGACGCGCCTGGATCCGCCGGGCGATCAGCCGCACCTGGGGCAGGTGTTCCAGGATGAGACGCTCGCGCTCATCGTCCGTCATTTCACCCGACACCGTGTACCCATGCATATGCTTCCACCCATTACCTGCAACTTTCTATGCGGCCGATCGCGCCCTGCCGGCGGCGCCTGCCAACACCAACTCCAGCACGCGCTCGGAACTGGCGGCTTCAAGATCCTCGGGAATGCGCTGGCCCGCGGCGAAGAAGGACAAGGGCTTGCCGGAGCGTGCCGCTTCACTGAAGATCGGACCGTAGGACGTGGTTTCATCGAGTTTCGTGAACAGAAGGTGCTGCGGCCGTAAGATCTCGAAAGCATCCACCATACGCGAAAGGTCGGCTGCCTTCATCGAGGCCGGGAGCACGAGGTGCGTGTCGATATCGCCGCGCGTGACCAGAAAGTGCGCCAGACTCTCGGAATCCTCCAGGTCACCGTAGGCCAACCCCGGGGTATCGATGAAGATCAGTTCCTTTCCGCGGTTTTCCTCGATCGTCTGCGCCAGTGACGATACCGTTTCGAGCAACTGAAAGCCGACGCCGAGGATGGCGGCGTAGGAGCGTAGCTGATCGGCGGCCGCGACGCGGTGCGTATCTATGGACAACAGCAGGACGGGCCGGCGAGCGGCCAGACCGTAGTTCACCGCCAGCTTGACCAGCGTTGTGGTCTTGCCCGATCCGGGAGGTCCCACCAGAGCCACGATTCGGGGCGTCTCGGGGCCGCGGCCAAGCGTCCCTTCGGTGGTGAAGCGGCTGGAGATTTCCTCCGTGAGCGCCCGCTGAAAGGCGGAGGCGTCCGACCTCGGCGTGGCCCGCCCGGGCGGAAGGCGCTGGCGGTTCAAGCGGTCTCCAGCCGCCTGCACAATCTCGCGTGCCAACTCGGCCGACAGCTCAGCGGCGGTGAGCATGGCATAGGCGTCGGACAGGTCCGGCGAGACGCCGATCCACTGTGCCGGCGCGTAGGCCGTGCGAGTGATGGCGTGCCGCATCCCCTCCAACTCCTTCTTAAGTTCCGCGACTTCGCTGGAGAGCCGGTTGCCGGCCGGCGCCTGGGGAACCGGAGTTGCTTCGCGCAGCTCACCCGGCAGCCTCAGGGTAGCCTCCGCCGGCGCCGTGGCGCCGGCGTCGTTGGCAAAGACCACTTCGTATTCGCCGAGATGGCGAACCTCCGGCGGCGCCTTGCGGCTGTTCACCAGCATCGCGTCCGGCCCCATCTCTTGACGCGCGGCAGCCATGGCGTCCTCTACGGTGCGGGAATAGTAGGATTTGATCTTCATCTCGTTCTCCGGCCGCGTACCAGCGGACGCTACACGTGGAATCTATCGGCTGGTTTGGGAAATTCCTGTAGGCGGCTATTGAAGATTGCCCAGAGATTGCACCCGCAGACCGGGCGGCACTTCGTTATGGGCCAGGAAAAAGAGGTTGGGCAGGGTGGGCTCGGCGATTTGCCGCAGGAAATAGCGGGCGCCGCTGGAGGTGATGGCCACCACCGGCGTCTCCGGGGACTGGACGCGGGCGGAAATGCGATTGAGGATATCACGAATTTGCTCCGGCGGAAGGGAAATGTGACTGTTCTGTTCGCCGTGTTCGATGGCGGATTCCACCGCTTGCTCGATCGAGGGATCGACGAACCAGGCGGGCAGTTCGCCCGTCCGGTTCAGATAGGGCCTGACTATGGCGCGACGGATGGTCTGGCGCACATACTCGGTCAGCAGCACGGGGTTGCGGGTGGAAGCGCCCGCCTCGCCGAGCGCCTCCAGGATCGAGACCGCGTCACGAATCGAAACGCGCTCGCGCAACAGGTTCTGCAGTACGCGCTGAACGGTGGCGAGGGGCAGCAGCTTGGGAACCACATCCTCGACGACTTTGGGATGCTCCACGGCGACACGGTCCAGCAGGTGCTTGGCATCCTGCCGCGAAAACAGTTCGTGGGCGTAGCGCCGAATCAGCTCGGAAAGGTGAGTGCCGAGCACGCTCACGCTATCCACTACGGTGTAGCCGGACTGCCGGGCGCGTTCGGCTCGGTCGGCCGGAATCCAGAAGGCGTTCATGCCGAACGCCGGATCCCGCGTGGCCTGGCCTTCGATGGGCGCACTGGTAGCGCTGGTGGGAATCGCCAACTCGCAGCCCTGCGGCAGTTCGTACCGCGCGATCTCGACGCCTTTCATCGAGATCACGTATTCCCGGCTGCGCAGCGAGAGGTTATCGGTCACGCGAACCGGGGCCAACAGGTACCCCAGGTCGACGGCCAATTGCCGGCGGATGGCGGAGATGCGGCGCAATAACGGCGACTCCTGCGCGCCTTCCACCAACCCGATCAGACCCAACCCCACTTCAATAGACAGCGGCTCGACCCTCAACAGCGATTCCACGCTGTCCTTGGCGTGGGCCGGCTTTCCTGCGTCCGCGGCGGGCGCGGCGGTCAGCGCCACCTCTTTCTGGCGCATCTTCCAGCCGGCTACGGCGGCGCCAACGCCCAGCGCCAGGAAGGGGATTTTCGGCATGCCGGGAATCACCGCCAGCGCCATCAGCACGCCGCCCGCCAGCATGATCGGCTGCGAGTTTCCCAGGATCTGCTTGTGGAACTCGGCCCCCAGGCGGGCTTCGCTAGAGGCCCGGGTTACGATCAGGGCCCCCGAAATGGAAATCATCAAGGCCGGAATCACCGTTACCAGGCCGTCGCCGATGGTGAGCACCGTGTACGTCTCAATCGCCCTGCGAAGATCCATCCCGTGCTGCAGCACGCCGATCAGGAAGCCGGCAATAATGTTGATCGCCGTGATCAGGATGCTGGCCACGGCGTCGCGTTGGGTGAAGCGCGATGCACCGTCCATGGCGCCGTAGAACTCGGCTTCGGTGGCCAGCGCCTTGCGCCGCCGTTTGGCTTCCACCTCGTCGATCAGCCCCGCGTTCAAATCGCTGTCGATCGCCATCTGCTTGCCCGGCAGGGCATCCAGGGTGAAGCGCGCGGTAACTTCGCTGATGCGCACCGCACCGTGATTGATCACCACATATTGAATGGCAATCAACACCAGGAAGATCACGGCGCCGATGACGTAATTCCCGCCAACCACGAAGCTCCCGAACGCGCCGATCACCTCTCCGGCGGCCGCTGTCCCGGTATTGCCATTGAGTAGAATCAGGCGCGAACTGGAGATGTTCAGAGCCAGGCGGAACAGCGTCAATAGCAACAGGGTGGTAGGGAACGAAGTGAATTCCACGGGCCTGATCAGGTATAGGGCCACCATCAGTACGATCACCGACACCAGAATGTCGGTCACGATCAACAAGTCCAGAATAAACTTCGGCAGCGGTGTGATCAGGGCGATCACGATGGCGAGCACCGCCAGCGGCACCACCAGTCCGCCCAACGTCTCCATGGGAAGGTTCCGCATCCATTTCGCCAGGCTGCCGCCGGTCTCCGGCGCGGCAATGGTTTTGGCTGGCGTCATGCTATCCCGGCATCCTTCCGTTCATGAGTCTGAAAATGTAGGCCAGAACTTCGGCCACCGCGCGGTAGAGGTGCGGCGGAATCTCCTGCCCGACTTCGACGGATTTGTGCAGCGCCTGCGCCAGCGGAGGGTTCTCGACGATCGGCACCTGGTGCTCGATCGCCACCTGCCGTATACGAAGCGCCAGGTAGTTCTGGCCCTTGGCAACCACCAGTGGCGCCGCCATGCTGTCCATGTGGTAGCGGATGGCCACCGCGAAGTGGGTCGGGTTGACCACCACCGCGGTCGCTTTCGGCACCTCCCGCATCATCTGTTTTCGCAGACGGTCGCGCTGCAGGCGGCGGATCCGCGCCTTCATCTGCGGATTGCCTTCCACGTCCTTCATCTCGTCGCGGATTTCCTGCTTGCTCATGCGCAGTTCCGATTTGTGGCGGCGAAGCTGGCGAGCCAGGTCCACGCAGCCGAACAACAGGAAGACCGTGGCGGCCTTCCAAAACAGCTCCATGAGCGAGGTGGCGATCAGACTGAATCCGCTTTCCACACTCTGCGCGGGCAACGCCAGAAAGGTGTCCAGTTTGTCGCGCGCCACTACCCACACGGCCCACACAAACATCGGCAGCAGCACCACCGCCTGGGCGAGCGACGGCAAGTTCTGCTTGAGCAGGTTCTGCAGATGGGATATAGGGCTGAAACGCTGCGCATCCGGCATGAGCTTCTTGAGGCTGATGCCGAATTGAGTGGTCGCGAGGCGGATGGCCACCGTCATGATGGATACCCCCGCGCCCGCCAGGGCCATCGGCAGCAGATTGCGCCAGAAGAGTTGCCAGGCCACGTGGATCAGATCCTCGGGCAGCAATTCCGGCGTAAAGGCGAGACGCAGCATCGATCGCGCGGTCAGCCGGAACTGCCCGAACCAGGCGGCGCCGCCAGCCCCCAGAAGCGACAGGAAGACCATGAACTGCAGGGCTGCGACGAACTCTTTGGCGGCGGGAAACTGGCCCTGCTCGCGGGCCTTTTTCAGGCGCTGCTGGGTGGGTTGTTCGGTTTTCCCGCTTTTGTCCGCCATGACGCGTCATAGACCCAACATCCGGTAGGCGGCGGTCCATGCATGCCCGGTGATTTCGCGCAGGATACGCGGAAACATCGAGGCAATCCAGCTCAGCAGAATCAGGGTGGTGAGCATCTTCGCCGGGAAGGCCAGGCTGAGCAGTTGCAGTTGCGCGTTGATCCGGCCCAGCAGCGCCAACGCGACGTCCACCATCATCAGTAGCGCCACCACCGGAAGCGCCAGCCGCACGCCCACCGAAAACAGGGTCGCACCCAGCCGGATCAGCGGCTCTGCCGTGGCCCGGCTAAAAACGTAGGCGCCCGCCGGGACCTTTTCCAGGCTGAGCGCGAAAAGGCGTAGCATTTCACGGTCCAGGCCCAGGGCGAAGAACAGCATCCCGGCCATCAGTTGCGCGAACACCAGGAGGATACCGGAATCGGCTTCCGTGTTGGGGTCGATGGTGGAAGCGTAGGCATATCCGGCCTGCAACCCGAGCACCTGCGCCGCCAGCGTGAAAGCCTCCAGGACGATGGCTACGGAGACCCCAATCGCCATGCCCACCGCCGCCTCGGCGAGGGCCCAGCCGGCGAGGGCGCCCACGGTGACGGCGTCCGTCCGTACCACGGGCCACTGGCTGTAAAGCGCCAGGGTGAATCCCAGCACCAGGCCGATGCGCGCCGGCTCGGGAACGCCCTTGATTCCCGGCAATGGCACGAAAATCAACGATCCGCCGACGCGCGCCAACACCAGCAGGAACCCGTAGAGGGTACCGGCCGAAAGTGTCACGTTATCGGGCATACCGTCCGAGGTCTCCGAATAGAGCTATGGTGTAGCCCATCATCCGGTGCAGCATCCAGGGCAGCAGGAAGAGCAGCCCGGCAAGAAAGGCGAGCAGGCGCGGAATGGTGCTGAAAGCGTTGTCCTGCATGGAGGTAGCAATCTGCACCAGGCTGATCACCAGGCCGGCAATGAAGCCGATCGCGAGCAGGGGCGCCGACAGCCAAAAGGTGGCCATCAACGCCTGGCGAATGATTTGAACCACGGTTTCCGGTGTCATGTGTAGAAGCTCTTCATTAATGAGCCGACCACCAGGTTCCAGCCGTCCACCAGCACAAAGAGCAGGATTTTGAAGGGCGCGGAAATCATGACAGGCGGCAGTTGCACCATGCCGATGGACAGCGTTACGGAGGCCACCACCAGATCGATGATCAGGAAAGGCAGAAACAGAACCGCGCCGATTTGAAACCCGGTCTTGAGTTCCGAGAGAATGTAGGCCGGGATCAGGATTTTGAACTCCAGATCGGCCGGCGTGCGCGGGGCTGGAGAGTGCGCGATCTCGATGAACAGCCGGATATCCTTTTCGCGCGCAAACCGCACCAGAAAATTGTGCAATGGTTTGCCTCCCTGCTCGATAGCCTGCGCGGGCGCGAGTTGCCCGGCCTCCATCGGTTCCCACCCCTGGTGGTACATATCGGCGATCACCGGCTGCATGACCAGCAGAGCCAGAAACATCGCCAGACCCAACAGCACCTGGTTGGAGGGGGTGGACTGCGTGCCGAGCGCCTGCCGCAGGAAATGCAGCACCACCACGATACGCAGAAACGGAGTGATCGACATCACCGCCGCCGGCAGAAGCGTCATCAGCGTCAGCATGATGACAATTTGCATCGGCATGCTGAGCGAAGCTCCGTTCTTCCCGGTGGAGATTCCCAGCACAGAGAACGGTTCGCCGGCCGCTGCCAAGGCGGGGACAGCGGCGGCAAGGCAGCCCAGGATGCGCAGCAGTCTCACCGTCCGGCCTCCGCGGTGGGGCGCGCAAAGCTTTCCACCAGCGCACAGCCGGAGGGCGAGAGCGCCAGTAGCAGTTCGGTTTCGCCCACGCGTACCAGGTGCAGGGTATGTTGCGGCCCCAGCGGCAGGCGTTCCAGACATTCCATCCGCCGCCCGGCGGATTTCCTTACCAGCGCCATTCCGGCAAACCCCCGCCGGCGCAATACCCACAAGGTGGCACCGAGCAGCAGCAGGACCACCGCCACCGCCGCCATTTGTTGGATCACTTCCATTCGAGTCCTCCCGGCCGACAGAGAATTCGCCGCCTGGCCCGTCAGAAGTCGTCCCGGAAGTCGGTGATGCGCACGCCGAGCGTGTTTTCGATCACCACGATCTCACCGGAGCCGCAGAGCACACCGCCGATGTAGATATCGATATTCTCGCCCGCGCTTCGTGAAGTGCCGATTACGCAGCCTTCTTCGAGCTGCAGCACTTCGCGCGTCGTCATGACGCGCCGGTCGAGCTCGACTTCGATATCGACCGGCACATCGCCCAGCGGCGCAATCTCTTCCTGAGGCGTCATCTTCTTCCTGCAAGTGATCGGCAGTTTCCGGACAAAGGTTTAGGGTCTTTCTCCTAGTCCCCCCGAAGGGTTCGAGCGGACGCCTCATGGTGGCCGGCGTGGCCGGCCAACGCGGCCGCTTATTGCTTCAGAGCGATGATTACCTGGCTGAGTTCATCGACCGTGGTGATCACTTTCGAGTTTGCCTGGAAACCACGCTGGAGAACGATCAGTTCGGTGAACTCGCGAGCGATATCGACCGTGGAGGATTCGGTCGCGCCGCCCACTATGTCCCCGCGGCCACCCTCATTGGGTAGCCCGATTGCCGGCGTCGCCGTACGCGCGCTGGTCTGGTAATTGTTGTTTCCCGCGGCGATCAACGAGTCCGGGTTGCGCACGGCGGCCATCGCCAGTTGACCGACGATTACCTGCTGGCCATCGGAGTATTGTGCCAGCATTTTACCGCCGTCCCCCAGACCGATGCGGATCAACTGCGCCGCCGCCGAGCCGTTCTGTGAAATCGCCGATGTCGCCGAGGGCTGGGCGAACTGGGTAATGCGTCCGACCCCGGAGTTGGTGTAGAGGTTCCAGGAGAGATTCATGTCCGAGGCGCCCGATGCCAGGCCCGTAAGGCCAAACGCGATGGGCGATCCCGCCGTGGGCGAAGTCATCCTGCCGTCGCTCCCGAAGGTCACCGATCCCGATGCCCCCGCGATGTCGAGGGGCGTTCCCGCCGTGCCGCCGGCGATTTCTTCGCCTGGCATGGTGATGTTGTAGTTCCACTGGTTAGCGGCCGCCTTCACGAAGTGCGCCGTCAGCACGTGCGATGTGCCCAGCGTGTCGAAGACCGTGATCGTCGAGGTGAATTGGGAGGACGCATCCGCGAGCGCCGTAGAATTCAGGTTGAAATCCAGGGTGAACTGGGTGGAGGCGACCGGTGGCTTGGCGGTGCCCACCGGGACCACGATGCCCCCGATGGGTCCGCTGGTGTCCAGCAATCCGGTGGTCGGATCCATGGCGGTCCAGCCCTGCACGAACTCGCCGGTATTGGTAATCAGGTTGCCGGAGGCGTCTACCAGGAAGTTGCCGGCGCGCGTGAAGAACGTACCGTTCTGGGAGTTTTTCGTCACGAAGAATCCGTCCCCCTGGACCGCGGCGTCCAGTAACCCCGGGCTCGACTGGATCGCACCCTGGGTAAACTGGCGGATGGTCAACGGGCGGCCGGTACCGAAACCGACCTGGGTTTCACCGAGCCCTGCCCCAAGCGATAGGGTAACCATATCGCGGAAATAGACCACGTTGGTCTTGTAGCCCGGCGTATTGAGGTTGGCCAGGTTGTTACCCACGACGTCAATGGCCGTGGCGGTAGCGTTGAGGGCGGAAAGGGCCGTCGAAAACGATGTGAACATCTGTTGTCTCCTGTCAGTTGGTTGGGGTGGTGCCCGTTGTGGTGCCGGTACTGGTACCGCTCTGTGCCAACTGGTCCAGATCGCTCCTGATGGCCGACAGATCCTGGCCCATATTCATCGATTGCTCGAGTTGCTGGAACTGCGCCAGTTGGGTCAGATACTGGGCGCCGTCGGCCGGGTTCATCGGATCCTGGTGCTTGATTTGGGCCACCAGAAGCTGGAGAAACATGTTCTTGGTGACGGTGCCGGTGTCGGCTGTGGAGGTGTTGGCGGACGAGGCGGAACTCGTCGCCGCGGGATCGTTCTGTGAGATTGCCGGAATCATGAGTTTTCCTTTGCTAAGACATGTTGTTGCCGGTGACTTCGGCGGCGATCATCTTGTCCACCATTTGCTGTGTGAAGCCGTGATCGTAGAACTCGGCAACCAGCCCGGCGTTGATCAGCCGTCCGTTGGGCAACCGGATCATTTGATTCGGCAGATTCTGCTGGAAGGGGCCGAATGGCGTAATGTCATTCATCGCCACCACCTTGCCGCCCAGCATCTGCGCCACTTTGGCGGCCGTCGCCGGGGTCGCGAAGTAGTAGGGGTTATAGCTAAAGCCGCCGGTGGGCCCGGTGCCGCCGGCGCCCGCGCTCCACGGATTGGCGCCGAAGAGCGATTGCGCGGTGGGTGCCAGCGGGCACGTGGAGAACGCGGCGGGTACCACCGCCGCGGTCGGCGGCGATGGGGTAACCGACCCGATGGTGCCGGAAGGCGCCGCCGGAGCGGCAGTTGCCGGGGCGGCGGCTGACGGGGTCAGGGGCCGGGCGGACTGGTTGTTCAATATCTTACCGAAATCCGGCGCCGGGGCCGGATTTCGAGTGTTTACCGGGAGCTCCGACCTGCGCCGGATTGCCGGCGCAGCATACGTCGGGTGCGTCGCGGTTCTTAACGTAGGGATGAAATGAGCCATGAGAAATCCTTTCCTTTCTCCTTTTGTGGTGCCGTTTCCTGGGGACTCTTGGGGCGGCGTTGGGCGCCGCCGTCTGGTGCCTCGCGGTCCTGTTGGCGGGGTTGCTCGTCGGCATCCTTGTTTGCACCGTGCGATGCGCCGCGCGCCCCTGACTCCGCGGTGTGCCGCAACTCGTCGGTGGAAGATGCCGCCGGGCGCCAGGCTTCGCTCTTGAAGCCGCTCTCGGCCAGCCGGGCGGAGAGCGCGGGCAGGTTTTCGCGTAACGTGTTCGCCAGAGGTTCGTCCGCCGTCCGCACCGTCATCTTCACTTCGCCGGCGCGTTCGGACAAGCGCACTTCGACGCGCTGCTGCCCGCCGGTGACTTCGAATTTCAGGTCTCGCACCAGAGGCGCGTTCAGCGCTTCAGGTTCGGCCGGGCGATCCATCGCATCCTGCGGCCGGACCGGTTTGGCGTCCGCGGCCGGGGGACGCTGGGGCGCCGGTTCCGCCCTCACCTGTGCGTCCAGGGACGCCTGCGGGATGGCCTTGCCCGCGGTGGCGCCTGCCTCAGGGCCATTGCCCTCGACTGACGCCTCTTCCGGGCGGCGCTCCCGCCCGGTACGGGCCGCAGTGTGGTCTGGCTCGGCCGGCAGGGAGGCGTGTGTCTGGCTTTCCGCCGCCGCTTCGGGCACGGGGACGCCGCCCGGCTGCCGGGTACCTCCGGGCGTTGACATCGGCTTCACCTGCAAGGCAAAAGCGACTTCGTCGCGGTCGGAAGTGCCGGCTCCCAGTGCGCGGACCTGCGTGCCCGCGCCAGGGATGAGACTCTCGGCGGGGTTCGGGGGTGCGGTTTCCGCCGACACAGTTTCCGGCGCTGGTACCGCCGTTGGAATCGAATCCACGGTCCACGGGACTTGCCCGCTGAGCGCCAGCACTTGTGCGACGACGCTGCCAGACGCCGCGCTTGCGGTTGGAATGCCGGGTTCCACTGGCGCGCCCGGAACCTGCTCATCTGCCGCCTCGCCAGTAGCTGCCGATGGAGCGGATTCCGCATTCGCGCCAGGCAAGGAGATTGGCCCCGCCGGTGCCGGGGTATCTCCTGGCGCAGCCGCGATAGCGGCGGGGGGTTGCCCATCGCCCGCGTGGGACGTTGGTTTTGCCGACGAATGTTCGGTATCCGGTTCGTCCTCCCTGGCTGCTGCCCGGCGCTTGGGAGCCGTCCGGGATAGCTCTTTCGAGTGGGCGTGCCTAGCGGCATCCGCCCGCTTGGCCACCATGCCCGCCAGCAACCCAGGGAATCTTCCTTCGGAGGCAGCCTTAGCCTCGGCGCCCGGCGTCTGGCCGGCGGTGAGTCGAGACGAGGCACCCGGCGTAGACACCCGGACATCATGATCGAGAATCGCGAGAGCAGCCACGCGCCGGAAATTGCAGCTCGAAGGCCAAACCGGGGCGTGCGCGTTTTCAAAGAGTTGGTCAGGGGTGGCGCGGCAGAGAATTGCCCTCCGCGCCATATCCGGCAAACTCTTGCCGCCGGCCGCAGGCACCCTATCTTTCTCTTCGGCGAGATTCGCAGGCTTTTGAGCCAGTTATCGACCAATCTCCGGTTGGCCCTCGTCGTGCCTTTACCTCCCGCATGGAACCCATCACCGCCATGGCCGCCAGCGGACTTCGGGCCCGCATGGAGTCGCTCGATCTGGTGGCCAACAACATCGCCAACGTGTCCACCGGGGGTTATAAGGCGGACCGCGAGTTCTACAGCCTTTACGTTGCTCCCGAGGCTGACGTTAACGACCCCATCAACACCATGCCGGTGATCGAGCGCCCCTGGGTGGACCATACCCAGGGTCTATTGCGTTCCACCGGCAATCCGCTCGATGTGGCTCTCGCCGGCAAGGGCTTCTTTGCGGTCAACGGACCGAGCGGACCTCTTTATACGCGTAACGGCAATTTTCGCCTCGCCGCCGATGGCAAGCTCACTGCCGCCGATGGCTACCCGGTGCGCGATTCCCTGGGCGTTCCTCTCGTGCTAGAGGCAACGCGCCCGCTGGAGATTTCGAGCGACGGGACCGTGACCCAGGACGGCGTCATCACCGGTAAGCTCGAGATCGTCGATTTCACCAGTACCGCGGGGCTGTCCAAGCAGGGCAGCAACTATTTCCGCGTCATCAGTCCGGTAGCGCGTCCCAGGGCCCCATCCGGAACCAGCGTGGAACAGGGACAACTGGAGGCCTCCAACACCGGGCCCGCCGAAGCCGCGGTTCGACTGGTCAGCGTGATGCGCCAGTTCGAAATGCTGCAGAAGGCTGTGGCGTTGGGGACCGAGATGAACAGACAGGCGATCGAACAGGTCGCCAAGGTTTAGATGATGAGGAGTTGAAATGCTTCGAGCACTTTACAGCGCCGCCAGCGGCATGAGCGCCCAAGAGATGAACGTCGACAACATCGCCAACAATCTGGCCAACGCCAACACAACCGGCTACAAGGTGCGGCGCGTGCAGTTTCAGGACCTGATTTACCAGACCCTGGTGCAACCGGGCTCCGCCAGCGGGCAGCAGACCCTGGTCCCGACCGGCTTACAACTGGGACTGGGCACGCGCAGCGCGTCCAACGAGATTATTTTCACGCAAGGCTCCTTCTCGCAGACCAGCAATCCGCTGGATGTGGTAATCCAGGGCAAGGGCTTCTTCCAGATTCGGCGGCCCTCGGGCGACCTGGCCTACAGCCGTTCGGGATCTTTCCACATGGATAAAGACGGCAACCTGGTGACTCCGGACGGCAACCCTCTGGAGCCGCAAATTACCATCCCAGCCACCGCCCAGCAGGTCTCCATCGCGCAGGATGGAACGGTCAGCTACACCCTAAACAGTCAGACCGGGGCACAGCAGGCAGGCCAGATCCAACTGGCCAACTTCATAAACCCGGCAGGACTGAACAGCCTCGGCGGCAACTTATATTCGCCCACCGATGCCTCGGGCGACGCCACCGTCGGCATTCCCGGCGGCGCGGAGGGGCTGGGTACGCTGCAACAGGGCTACCTCGAACAATCCAACGTTTCGGTGGTGGAAGAGTTCATCAACCTGATCGTGGCGCAGCGCGGCTACGAAGCCAATTCCAAGGTGGTCAAGACCGCCGACCAAATGTACCAGCTAGTCAACCAGCTCACCCAATGATCGCGCTCGCCGCATTCGCGCTATCCGGTTGCCTCGTCGTGGGCGCCCGAAGCGATCGCATTCTGGCGGGCGACCTGGCCGCTGGGTTTCCCGAGTGGGCTGGCGCGGCGGCGGAGACACCGCTCGCCCTCGCTCCCGCCCCCGGCGTGCAACGCATCTTTCGAGTGCCGGAACTGCGCCGCCTGGCGGCGCGCTGGAACCTCTCCACCGTGCCCGACCGCGAGATCTGCGTCACCCGCCCGGTGGCTGTTCTCACTCCCGCCCGGGTGCTCGCCGCCATACAGAACGCGGTGCTGAAGGAGATGCCGTCGGCGCACATAGACTTGTTCGATTTCAGCCGCCAGCCCGCCCCCGAAGGCGAGCTGGTATTTCCGGTGTCGGGCCTGCGGCAAGGGTTGACGGGCGGCTACTGGAGCGGCTACGTTACGTACGGCGGAAAGCACCGTTTCACGCTCTGGGCGCGAGTCAAGGTCACGGTGGCCAGGGCGCGTGTGGTTGCCGCCGGGGACCTCAAACCCGGCGTGACGCTCGACAGCACGCAGCTTCGCGTGGAGACGCGCGAGGAAGTTCCCGACGCGGGCATGGTGAGTGCCGTCGAGGAAATTGCCGGCAAGGTCTTGCGGCGCCCCGTCGCCAGAGGTGCGGCTTTGCGCGTGGAGTGGTTGGCGCCCGCCAAGGTTGTGCTGCGCGGCGAGACGGTACGGGTAGAGGCGGTCCGTGGAGGCGCACGGCTTGAACTGGAATGCGTGGCCGAAGGCTCGGGCGCCATTGGCGAAATCGTTCCGGTACTGAACCCCGTATCCCAACGGCGCTTTCCGGCGCGCGTCGAGTCCAAAGGCAGAGTGGTGGCGACGAAGGGAAGTTTATGAAGATTCTGATTCTGGTCCTGTTGTTGTCTGGCGGCACGTTTGCCGCCAAAAAGAAAGTCAAGCCCCCCACGCCGTCTCCGCTGGATCGCTTCGTGGCCGACGCCCGCGCCCGCACGGCGGATGCCCCGGCGGCCTCACTGGGTGGGATCTGGATGCCGGGTTCGCGTCTAGCCGACGCGGCGCGCGACCTCAGAGCCAGCCAGATCGACGACACGATCACCATTCTGGTGGTGGAGAACGCATCCGCGGTGGCCTCGGGCACCACGAAAACGGGGCGCAGTTCCAGCACCGCGAATTCGGTGAGCGCGCTCGCCGGCCTCACCAAAGCGGTGGGACCGTGGGCCAACCTGGCCGGCGTCACCGGCAACACGCAACTCAACGGCCAGGGCTCTACCAGCCGCGGCGTGGTGATCTCCACCACGCTCACGGCGCGCGTTTCGGGCGTGCTGCCTAACGGCGCCATGCTGGTGGAGGCCACCAAGGACCTGGAAGTCAACTCCGAGCGCCAGACCATCACGGTGCGCGGCATCGTGCGTCCCGCCGACGTGGGCAGCGACAACACGGTGCGCTCCGACCATCTCGGACAACTGGAACTGCGCGTCAACGGCAGAGGGGTAGTGGGCGACGCCATCAAGCGGCCGTTCATCCTCTATCGTCTGCTGCTGGGCCTGCTGCCATTCTGAACATGAAACCTATTACACGCTTTATAAGCTGGATCCTCCTATTGACTCTTCTGCTCGCGCCGGCGGCAGCGGCGCGGGCAGCGCGCTTGAAAGATCTGGCGGCGATCGAGGGGGTGCGTGACAATCAACTACTCGGCTACGGGCTGGTGGTGGGGCTCGCCGGCACGGGCGATCGCCAGCAGTCCGTGTTTTCGGCGCAGAGTCTGACAAACCTGCTGCAGCGCATGGGCGTTACGGTGTCACCCCTGGCGATCCGGGTCGCCAACACGGCCGCGGTCCTGGTTACGGCGACGCTGCCGGCATTCGCCCAACCCGGCATGCGTCTCGATATCACGGCGGCAGCCATCGGTGACGCCAGGAATCTGCAGGGCGGCATCCTCGTGCTGACCTCGCTGCGCGGCGCCGATGGCCAGGTGTACGCCGTCGCCCAGGGTCCGGTGGTGACCGGCGGATTCTCCAGCGGCAAGGCCGGCACCTCACAGACCGTGAATCACCCGACGGTGGGTCGCGGACCGGCCGGGGCCACCGTGGAACGCAGCGCGCCGTCGGTCGCGCCCAAAGGCATCATCCACCTTCAGGTGCGGCAATCGGATTTCACTACCACGGCACGCATCGTGGATGCGGTGAACCAGAAGTTCAACCTCGGGAACGCTCCGGCGCACGCCGATAATGCCGGTCTGGTGAGCGTCGTGGTGCCTGCCGAATACAGCACGCGCGTCACCGAGTTCATCTCCCAACTGGAAAACCTGACGGTGGAGGCCGACCGTCCGGCGCGCGTGGTCATCAACGAGCGCACCGGAACTATTGTGTTGGGGAAGGACGTCCGGGTATCGCCGGTAGCCATCCTGCATGGCAATCTCACCGTCGAGATTCAGACCGAGCTACAGGTCTCGCAACCCAACACCTTGGCTGCCGGCAGTACCGTGGTGGTTCCGCAGACGGGCGTCGCGGCGAAGGAAGAAAAAGCCCGCAACCTGGTTTTGAAGCAGGGCGCGACGGTCGAGGAGTTGGTGCGCGCGCTGGCCTCCATCGGGTCCACCCCGCGTGACGTGATTGCGATCCTGCAAAACCTGCGCTCCGCTGGCGCCTTGGAAGCGGAAATAGAGGTGATCTAATGAGCGATATGAGAATTTCTTCGGTCG
>Ga0097691_1001486_pt1 | contig 17197 bp, 13 predicted proteins | sample NGESurdeep072012_8_FD_72858 | JGI IMG/M metagenome (GOLD analysis project Ga0097691, IMG submission 72858) | Arctic peat soil microbial communities from Barrow, Alaska - NGEE Surface sample 210-1 deep-072012 | ecosystem: Environmental > Terrestrial > Soil > Wetlands > Peat ... | reverse complement strand
TCGCCGTGAACCCGGAGGTCGACGCCGTTCACGTCGGACTGGTCAGCCTCGGCGGCCGAGTCCTCAAACACGTTCGCGTTGAGGTGGCGAACACCCCGAGCGCCGAACACGTCGTCGAGCTCGCGACGGCCGCGAGTGCCGACATCCTCTCGGGGCAGGACCGCGGACTGCGGGTGGTCGGCACCGGTGTCGCCGTTCCCGGCCAGGTGCGGCTCTCCGACGGCCGCCTGCGCGATGCGACACATATGGGATGGTTCGAGCAACCGCTTGCGGCGATGTTCGAGCGCGCAACCGGGCACCCGGCCTGGGCGGCGAATGCTGCGATGCTCGCCATGCGCGCCGAGAGCACCTTCGGTGCCGTCCGCAACGTCGACGATCTGGTCTACATCATCGGTGGGGCCAGTGGCATCGGCGGCGGTGTGCTGAGCGGCGGACGGCTGCTCACCGGGACCGCCGGCTACGCGGGGGAGTTCGGCCATACGTTCGTGCGATCCGGCGGCACGGTCTGCCACTGCGGAGCCCACGGTTGCTTCGAGGCGGAGGTTACGCAACAACGGCTGCTGGATTCGGTCGGCCTGCACGCCCCCGAGGCGGACCTGCTGGCTGGAGCGCTCGCCGGCAGCACCGACCCGCAGGTAGCGGCACTGGTCGCAGAGTCCCTCGGACTGCTCGGCATCGTGGTGCGCAACGCTGTCAATCTCTTCAACCCAAGCGTCGTAGTGCTCTCCGGCTTTCTCGCCGCCCTGCACGCAGCGGCCCGCGACGACGACGCACTGGTCGGGGAATCGATCCGGTCTGCACGCGAAAGCGTTCGGATTCAAGATGCCGCACTCGGTGCGGACCAGCTCATGCTGGGGGCCGCGGAACTGGTCTTTGACGAGCTCATTGCGGACCCCGCCGCCTTCGTCGCTCAAAGCCCCCAAGCCGTCTAGCCAAGGTCATCCTGGGGGTGCTGCCGCCGCCGGCGGTGGTCTGGCTGATGACCGGCCGCACACAGAACCGGCGCCACATGGCTGCGAGGAACGCACCGGGTAACGGGGCCGTTACGGAAATGTTGTTTGCCAATACACGTCGGACGTGGGTATGTTGTCGTTGTCAACAAATTGCATGGAGTGGTCGCGACTCTCTCCCGCACCCGCTCCCCGACACGGAGGTACACGATGCAACGAAAGCATCTCGCCCTGGGGAGCATGGTGGTCGTGGGGGCCATGCTGCTCGGCGGCTGCGCAAGTGCTACGACCGGCGCCAGCGACAGCGCCGCTGTCAACAAGAACGTCAGCGGTAAGGGCAAGACCCTCACCCTGTGGGACTACGAAAGCGACACGAGCGCGATGGGAATCGCGTGGAACCAGGCGATCAAGACGTTCGAGCAGGAAACGGGCGCGAAGGTCAAGTTCGAGGCGAAGAGCTTTGAGCAGATTCGTTCGACGTCAAGCCAGGTCCTGAACTCCAGCGCGGCTCCTGACGTTCTGGAGTACAACAAGGGCAACGCCACCGCGGGCCTGATCTCCAGCCAGGGCCTGCTCACCAACCTCGACGCCGCGGTGAAGACCTACGGCTGGGACAAGAAGCTTGCCCCGTCGCTGCAGACCACCGCCAAGTACGACGCCAAGGGCATCATGGGCTCCGGCCCGTGGTACGGCGTCCCGACCTACGGCGAGTACGTCGAGGTCTACTACAACAAGGACATGTTCGCGAAACAGAACATCGCGGTCCCCACCACGCTGGCCGGGTTCACCGACGCAATGGCGAAGTTCAAGAGTGCCGGCACCACCCCACTTGCCGAGTCCGCTGCTGAGTACCCCCTGGGCCAGCTCTGGTACCAGCTCATGCTGAGCAAGGCCAGCCGCGCGTTCGTCAACAGCTACCAGCTCTACAAGGGCCCGGTGAACTGGCAGGGACCGGAGATCAGTTACGCGACCTCGACCATCAAGGACTGGGTCAACAAGGGCTACATCAGCAAGGATGTCACCGGCGAGAAGGCCGAGGACGCCGGTACCAGCTTCATCAGCGGCAAGTACCCGATCTTCTACTCGGGCAGCTGGTGGTACAACCGGTTCACCACTGAGGCCAAGTCCTTCAAGTGGGGTACCTTCCTGTTCCCGGGAACCACGATGTCACCCGGTTCCGCGGGCAACATGTGGGTGGTCCCGGAGAAGGCCCAGAACAAGGACCTGGCCTACAAGTTCATCGACATCACGATGAGCCCGGCGATTCAGGCTCTCATGGGCAACAGCGGTGGCGTACCGGTCGCCGCGAAGACCTCAGACATCACGGTCGCCTCCAGCAAGCTGCTGATTGACAACTTCAACGTCCTCACCCAGAGAGACGGCATCGGCTTCTACCCCGACTGGCCCACGCCGACCTTCTACGACCAGCTGAACGCCGGTCTGCAGGAGCTCGTCAACGGCACCAAGTCGGTCAAGGCTGTCGACACCGAGCTGGGCACCGAGTACCAGGCTGGCGTCAACAGCATCGTCAAGGCACCGTAGAGCGACAGCTACACAACAGGAGAACGACGCCTGTGGGCAGAGGTGAAGGCCGCCGCCGAGCGGATCGGTCTTCACCTCTGCCCACCCACGCCAACGGACAGGAACGCCGATGACTGCTGCCACCATCACATCATCGCGGCGGCGCAAGAAACGCCCCAGCGAGAGTCTGCTCCCGGCCAGCAGTGGCGGCGGATTCTGGTGGTATCTGCTGCCCGGGTTCGTGTTGCTCACCGGGATCATACTGATTCCGCTGGTCTGGAACGTCTATCTCAGCTTCACGTCGTATCGCGGCATCCGGCCGCCGAAGTGGATCGGGCTGACGAACTGGTCCGCGCTCATCAGTGACGACAAGTTCTGGACGTCCTTTGGCAACAGCGTCGCCATGATCGTCGCGATGGTCATCGTCCCCACCCTTGTGGGGCTTGTGCTGGCTGCGATGTTGTTCGACCTGATCGGCAAGAAGTTCGGTGGCAGGTTCGCCAGCTTCCTGCGGGCGACCTACTACCTGCCGCAGATCCTGCCCGTGGTGATCGCGGCCATCGTCATCGGCTGGATACTGCGCCCAGAGAACGGTGCGCTGAATGTCTTCCTGAAGACCGTCGGGCTGGGCTCTCTGCAACACAACTGGCTCGGCAACCCGGACACCGCCCTGATCTCCATCATGGTCATCATGGTCTGGGTGCAGCTCGGTTACCCGGTCGTCATCTTCATGGCCGCCCTGCAGCGGGTAAACCCCGAGCTGTACGAGGCCGCTGAGCTTGACGGTGCCAACTGGTTCCAGCGTTTCCGCTGGATCACCGTCAGCATCATCCGTCCCGAGATCTATGTGGTCAGCCTGACTTGCACGATCGCGGCACTGAAAGTGTTCGGCCCCATCTACACGTTGACTCGAGGAGGGCCAGGCACGTCGACCATCGTGCCCAGCTACTACTCGTACAGCGAGTTCTTCCAGACGCAGCAGGTTGGCTACGGTGCAACCATCTCCACGGCGCTGACCGTGCTGATCGTCATCATCTCGTTCTTCTTCATCATGGCCCAGAACCGCGCAGAGCGCAGGGAGAGCTAGGTGACCACCTCACTCGCTGCGCACGACACGGCGCTGGACGCTGGCTCAGGGCCCCCCGATGCTGGCTCAGGGCCCCCCGTCGCAAGGCGGAGGCCGAATCGCAAGAAGCTGTCCGACTGGGTCATCCTGACCGCCGCCATCGTCGTCGGGATCCTCATCGCGGTGCCCTTCCTGTTGATTGTCATCAACTCGTTCAAGTCGCCCGCCGACTACAACACGGGTGGCCCGCTCCAGCTGCCGACCCACCTCTACTTCGACGGCATCGTCAAGTTCTGGAAGTACGTCGACTTCCCGCAGAAGCTGTGGAACAGCATCTTCATCAGCGGGATGGTCGCCATCTTGGCCATCATCATCTCGGTGCTCAACGCCTATGCACTCGGCATCGGACGCGTGAAGGCACGCCTGTGGATCATCGTGCTCTTTCTTCTGGCAAACATGGTGCCGCAAGAGGCCCTGCTTTACCCGCTCTACTCCATGTTCAAGCTGGTCGGGCTCTACGACAACGTGTGGAGCGTCATCATCATCTTCACGGTCATCCAGAGTGCGTTCGGCACCTACCTGCTGTCCAGCGTCTACGGAACCTTTCCCAAGGAGATACTGGAAGCGGCGGCCCTCGATGGCGCGAGCAGGTGGACAACCCTGTGGCGCGTCATCGTGCCGATCAGCCGCCCGACCCTGAGTGTGCTCCTGATCTTCTTCTTCATCTGGACCTGGAACGAGTTCCTGATTCCGTTGACCTTCCTGGTGAGCAACAACAACCAGACCGTGCCCGTGGCGATCAGCGTCCTTCAGGGCGACCGGCTGATGGATGTCACGACAACCAGCGCATCGGCGTTGCTCGGCCTGCTTCCCACCCTCATCTTCTTCCTCATCTTCCAGCGCACACTCACGCGAGGCATCACCGCAGGCGCGGTCAAGTAGCTTCCCAGGCGACCCGAAAGGCAACACAGTGAAGTTCACCGACGGATTCTGGCACACGCGGCCCGGTGTGACGCCGCTCTTTGCACAGGAGGCGTACGACATCGTGGCGGGCGATAGCTCGCTCACAGTAACGGCACCGACCAAGGTCATCCAGGGTCGTGGCGACACCCTTAACTGTCCCACCCTCACGGTCACGCTCAGCTCGCCACAGCCCAATATCATCGGCGTGAGGATTGAGCACTTCCAGGGGCAACGCGAGGACCTCGGGTTCGACCTGGTCGGCGCACAGACCGGTCACGGCGCGGCGTCCACCACCGAGGCCGCCGGCACGCTGACCAGCGGGCAGCTCACCGCCACCGTCGCAGCCGGGGCGCCCTGGAACCTGTCGTTCAGTGCCCAAGGCGCCGCCTTGACATCGAGCGGACACAAGTCCATCGGCTACATGTCGGTCGCGCCAGGCTTCGAGGCGGCCAGCGGTCCCGGCACCCGCGCGGCCAGCGCACTACACCCGCCCACGTCACAGACCTACGTTCATGCACAGCTGACCCTCGGCGTCGGCGAGCTCGTCTACGGGTTGGGCGAGCGCTTCGGACCGCTGGTGAAGAACGGCCAGGTCGTGGACATTTGGAACGCCGACGGCGGCACCTCCAGCGAGCAGGCCTACAAGAATGTCCCGTTCTACCTGACCAACCGCGGATATGGCGTGCTGGTCAACCATCCAGGTCACGTCTCCTACGAGATCGGTTCCGAGGCTGTCGAGCGTGTGCAGTTCTCGGTTGCGGGAGAGAGCCTCGAGTACTTCATCATCTACGGGCCGACCCCCAAGCAGATCCTGGAGCGGTACACGGCACTGACCGGGCGTCCCGCCCACGTACCCGCCTGGACCTACGGCCTGTGGCTGTCTACCAGCTTCACTGCGAAGTACGACGCGGCGACCGTCTACAGCTTCGTCGATGCGATGGCCGAGCGTGACCTGCCTCTGTCGGTCTTCCACTTCGACTGCTTCTGGATGCGTGAGTTCAACTGGTGCGACTTCACGTGGGACCCACGCACCTTCCCGGACCCCGAGGGCATGCTCGCGCGCCTCCATGAGAGGGACGTGCACGTCTGCGTCTGGATCAACCCCTACATCGGGCAACGCTCGCCGCTGTTCGCCAAGGCCAAGGCAGCCGGTTACCTTCTCAAGCGCCCTAACGGCGATGTCTGGCAGTCAGACCTCTGGCAGGCGGGCATGGGTCTGGTCGACTTCACCAACCCGGACGCGACCCTGTGGTACCAGAGCGAGCTACGCCGGCTGCTCGACCAAGGCGTCGACGCCTTCAAGACGGACTTCGGCGAGCGGATCCCGCTGGACGTGGACTACTTCGACGGCTCGAGTCCCGAGCGCATGCACAACTACTACACCCAGCTGTACAACCAGGCCGTGTTCGACGTGCTGAATGAGGCGCGCGGCGAGGGCGAGGCCGTGCTGTTCTCGCGCTCGGCGACCGTCGGCGGCCAGCAGCTGCCCGTGCACTGGGGCGGGGACTCGACCTCGACATACGAGTCGATGGCCGAAACGCTGCGCGGCGGGCTCTCCCTGGCACTGAGCGGCTTCGCTTTTTGGAGTCACGACATCGGCGGTTTCGAGGGAACCCCGGACCCCGGAGTATTCAAGAGATGGACTGCTTTCGGCCTGCTCTCTAGCCATTCCCGCTTCCACGGGAGCAGCTCGTATCGGGTGCCGTGGGCCTTCGACGACGAGGCTGTCGACGTGACCCGCAAGTTCACCAAGCTCAAGCTTGCCCTGATGCCGTACCTGTATGCGGCCGGTCTCCAGGCGACGGCGAGCGGCACCCCCGTGCTCCGTCCCATGCAGCTCGAGTTCGGCGACGACCCGGCAACCGGCTACCTCGACCGCCAGTACATGCTGGGCGCCGACCTTCTGGTGGCGCCCGTGTTCACCGCCGACGGGAGCGTGGAGTTCTACCTTCCCGCGGGGACGTGGACCAACTTCTTCACCAGCGAAACAGTCGCCGGCCCTGGCTGGCGCCGAGAGACGCACGGTTTCGACAGCATCCCGCTGTACGTTCGCGACGGCGCTGTCCTGGCGATCGGTGCCCGCCAGGACCGTCCCGACTACAACTACCTGGACGGGCTGACCCTGCAGCTGTACCCGAGCTCACTGCCCGGGGTTCTCAACGGTTCGCGCCAGGTCACCGTCACGAACCCTGATGGCGACAGTGCCGTCTTCACGATTCAGCGATCGGACGGGCACGCCACAGTCAGCTCGCCGTCAGCCAGCACCTGGTCGGTCAGGGTCGTCGGCGGACGAACCAAGGCAACAACCACAGGAGAGGTGCAGATCGCACTGTGAGCGCAGGCAACGCAGATTACTTCTCCGCGAGGGCGTGGCGTCCTTCTTGCAGGTTCCGGATGCCCTTGATGTCGCGGCGGTAGACCTCGTCGTCGAGGTACGTCAGGACGTGCAGGGACTTGAAGATCCGCCCGTATGCGGCGATCGCCTCGCCCAGCGGGGTGGGTGAACCATCGCGTTGCAGCATCTTGACCATGTCGTAGGCCCGCACCGTGCCGGTGTAGATGGACGCGACGACCCGCAGGATGTCGGGCCAGTGGCGGCGGACCTTGGCCAGGTCGATCTTCCCGCGGGCCGCGGTGTTCAGCGGCCCGTAGTCGGCGTCGGCGTTGATTCGCCACAGCTTCTGGTCCGGCAGGTCGGCCAGCACTGGCCGGTACTGCTTGCCGAGCAGGTGGACGAGCCCGAAGGTCAGGTCGGAGTAGGAGCCGGTGTCGGTCACGAAGACCTCTGGGGTCGGCCCGCAGTCCTGGCCGAAGAACACGTCGATCGCGTGCAGGGAGTCCTTGGGCGTGCCCGCGACGACTTTGAAGCCCAGCCCCGCGGCCTGGTCGTTGATCATGTTCAGCCACGTCATGCCGCGCTTGGGCCCGAAGTACTTGCGGTTCGGGCGAGCGAACAGGGAGGGGACCGGGACGACGAACCGCATCCCGTCCACTGCCGCGACGAGCCCGCCGCCCAGCGCGGTCGCGAATGGAATCCTGGCCTGAGCTTCGATCAGCGTGGCGTTGGCCGCCGCGTACGTCTGGGCCCGCAGGTAGTTCTGGTCGACGTGGCTGATCCGGTCGCGCTCCAAGGCCTCGACGCCCTTCTTGGTAATCGGGGTGAAGCCGATGTTCAGGGAGTGCGCGGTCAGCGCCGCGGCGATCGTGACCCGCAGGTCCTTCAGCCGGGACGTGCCCCCGGACAGGGCGGTGAAGGCCTCTTCGAACCCGGGCTCCCAGCCCATGACCTCCAAGATCAGCTCGGGGAGTTCCACCAGGGGCATCATCGCGGCGGTGCGCCTGCACAGGTCGACCAGGCTGGGTGGTTCCGGGATCGCTTTGAGGCTCGCGACATGCAGCTTGCCCTGCTCATCGACGCTCGCTGGCGCCGGCCGGGTGCTGCGCTCGAAGTCACCGGAGATGGTCACCCAAGAGATCTATGCCCATCTGCTCGTCCACTACGCCATCCGAGCCTTGATCAACGCTGCCGCCGAACCCGAAGAACTCGACCCAGACCGGGTCTCGTTCATTCGCTCGATCCGAATGATCCGCCGCCAGGTCACCAACCAGGCGGCCTTTTCCCCCTGAGCAGATGGCTGCCGCCATCATCGAGACGACCGTCGAGATGCTACAGAGGTTGAACCAGCGCCGGTTGAGGGTCAACCCGCGGGTGATCAAGGCCAAGATGTCGAAGTGGCCCCTGAAACGCGCCCATCACCGCGACCCAGCTCGCCCCGAGGCGCTACCGACAGACACCATCGTCATCACCGGCCCCTCGCGGCCAGCACCCCGGAAACGTCAAACCACGGCGCAAGCGGGACTGAACCCTAACTAAGTGGTATTGCCTCTAGGCCGAGATTACCTTTCGTATGATGCGTGAGACCCTGCTGAGCAGGGGTCTGGTCGTTCTTGCGGTGAGGCGTGGACCATCTACAACCTGGTCTTCCCGGCGGGTGACCGAGGCGGGGATGCTCTCACGGACCTGGTGGCCCGGATGGCGGACGGCACGCTCATGCTGCACTCCGGCATCGGCTCGGGCGCCTTGCTCAATACCACCCGCCGGATTGGGGCCGGCTGGAACATCTGCACCTTGGTGTTCAGCCCCGGGGACTTCACGGGGGATCGCAAGCCCGACGTCATCGCACGCACCTGCGGTGGACTGTTGTACCTTTATGCAGGCAACGGATCGGGTGGATGGTTGCAACCTCGGCTCATCGGTCGAGGATGGAACGTGTTCTCCACCATCATCAGCTCTGGGGACGTCAATGGTGGCGGCAAGTCCGAAGTTATCGCTCGTGGCTGGGATGGCACCCTGTGGATGCATCCCGGTAACGGCACCGGCGGCTTCCTGCAGCGCACGGCTGTGGGCGCGGGGTGGAGTATCTTCTTCACCATCCTTGCCTGGGGCTCTTGCGTCCCGTCCCGATGACCTGACGAGGTCCGATGAGTCCTGAGGTGGTGCCGCCCGGGGGGATGTCAGGACCGCCGGGTTGGTTCCTGCGGGTCGTCCGTGACCAACGTGTCGCCTTTCTCATCGTCGGGGGAATCAACACGGTCGTCGGATTTCTCTGCTTTGCCGGGTTCCTGGTGCTCCTGGGCAAGCAGCGCTATCTGGTGGCGTTGGTGTGCGCGCACATCGTGGCCGTGCTCATCGCCTTCGTGCTCTACCGGTTCGCGGTCTTCAAGGTTCGTGGTCACGTGCTGGCGGATCTGTGGCGGTTCGAGACCGTCTATCTCTCGGCGTTGGCGGTCAACTTCGTAGTGCTGCCTTTGCTGGTCGAGATCGCCCATCTGCCCGTGCTCCTGGCGCAGGCGCTGATCGTGCTCGTCACCTCGCTGATGAGCTGGGTGGGCCACAAGCACTACTCGTTCCGGCGCTCCGGGGATCTGCACAGGTGAGCGGCGACCTGACTCCGCGCGTGTCGGTTGTGGTGCCGTCCTACAACAACGCCAGCTTCATTGAGGCGACAATGGACTCGATCCTGGCCCAGAGCTTCGAGGACTTCGAGCTGGTCGTGGCCGATCACTCCAGCGTGGACGGGACGTGGGAGCTGCTGCAGCACTACCGCACCGATCCGAGGGTGAGGCTGCTGCGGACGGAGGCCGGAGGAGGCGCCCCCCGTAACTGGGAGCGGGTCACCGCAGCTGCTGGAGGTCAGCTGTTGAAGCTGGTCTGTGGGGACGACATCATCTACCCGGACTGCCTGCGGATGCAGGTCGAGGCAATGGACGCCAACCCGTCGGTCGTCCTGGTTGCCGCTCAGCGCGATCTGATCGACGCACGGGGCGCCATGGTGATGTCCCGCCGAGGCCTCGCCGGACTTACCGGTCGGGTGGCCGGCAGGATGGCAGCCCGGCGCACCGTTGTGGTCGGGGCCAACATCTTCGGTGAGCCGGCATGCGTGCTGATCCGGCGCAAGACGCTGCAGGATGCGGGTGGATGGGACGGTAGGCACCCCTATGTGATCGACGAGGCCACCTACGCCAATGTCCTGCTGCGCGGCGACTTCTTCGGGATCGACAGGTCGCTGGCGGCCTTCCGGCTCAGCAGTTCGCAATGGAGTGTGCATCTGGCCCGTGAGCAGTCCCACCAGGTCATCGGATTTCACCATCGACTGGCCGGCGCTGCATCAGGGCTGCTGAGCAGGACGGATCTGTTCCGTGGTGACGCCAGGGCACGGGGGATGGCCTACTCTCGTCGGCTGGCTTATCTGTGGGTGGGGCGCCGGATGCATGCAGGGAAACCATGAGGGACATCTTGAGCGACAGCCTGAGTTCGGCGCATCCGGCAGCGAAGCCTGGACTAGGCTTCCAGCATGTCTGACTCGATGGCCGCACAGGGACGAAGGCCGCACCGCGTCTCGATCGTGATCCCTGTTTATCAGGGTGAGCACACGCTTGGGGCGCTGGTCCAGGAGATCGCCCGGCTGACCGTGCCGACCCCGACCGCCGGAGGCAACGAGTTCCAGGTCATCGAGCTGCTCCTGGTCAACGACCATGGTCCCGACCGTTCCGATGAGGTGATTCGTGAGCTGGCCGCAGCGCACGATTTCATCCGTCCTGTCTGGCTCAGCCGCAACTTCGGCCAGCACCCGGCGACGATGGCTGGCATGGCGTCCTCCGGTGGGGACTGGATCGTGACCATGGATGAGGATGGCCAGCACGACCCGGCCGACATCGGTGACTTCCTTGACGTCGCTGTGAAGCAGGGCTCGCAGCTCGTCTACGCCGATCCGGTCAATCGACCCCCACACAACATGCTGCGCAATAGCAGCTCGCGGCTGGCGAAATGGGTCTTCTCGACCTTTCTGACAGGCAACAGCGACAGCACCTTCCAGAGCTACCGGATGGTGCTGGGTGAGATCGGGCGCAGTGTCGCGGCGTATGCCGGTTCGGGTGTCTATCTCGACGTCGCTATGGGTTGGGTGGCCGGCCCCGCCGCGGCGTGCCCGGTGCGACTGCGCGACGAGGGTGGTCGGCCGTCGGGCTACTCCACCAGAGCGCTGCTGTCGCATTTCGTCCACCTGGTGCTGTCCAGTGGTACTCGCGCCCTGCGCCTGGTCAGTGCGCTCGGTGTGCTGTTCGCCGTCGGGGGTATCGCCTACGCGATCTACCTGCTTGTCGCCGCTTTTACCTCGAGCACGGCTCCCCAAGGCTGGACCTCCACGATGGTCGTGGTGCTGGTGAGCACCGGTGTGATCCTGTTCTCGCTCGGTGTCATCGCGGAGTACCTGGGCGTCGCGGTCAACATGGCCATGGGTAAGCCGCTCTATCTCATCGTCGGCGACCCCAAGGACGGCCCGTTGGGCCGACCGGGACAGAACGGGCTCGATAGGCCGTGACCGAAGTGCGCTCGACGCCCGCGCTGACCTGGGTCATCGGAGGTGGGGGCCTGCTCGGCCAGAGCGTCGAGAAGGCCATGGGTGAGGCGACGGATCACGGCGCATCAGGAACTGCAGTCGGCTCGGGCACCCACATCTGGCATTCGCCCGAGTCCATCGAGTGGTCGGCGCCCGGTGCTGGTGCTGTGGAGCTGCGCCGGCAAGCGGGGGAGTTCCTGGGCGTCGTCGGTGACCGTCGGTGGTCGGTAGCCTGGTGCGCAGGCGCGGGGGTCACCGCCTCCTCGGCCAACGCGCTGCAGCTCGAGCTGGGTGCACTGCGAGAGACACTCGGCGTACTCGCAGCCGCCCCGCGTGGATCCAAGGGGGCGTTCTTCTTTGCATCCTCTGCGGGAGGGGTCTACGCCGGCGTGGGTACGCCGCCCTATGACGAGTCCTCACCAGTACGTCCGCTGGCGGCGTACGGTCAGGCCAAGCTGGATGCCGAGGCGCTTGTCACCGACTGGAGTGACCAGACCGGCATGCCCTCGCTGATCGGCCGCATCGCCAACATCTACGGCCCCGGCCAGAACCTCGCCAAGGCCCAGGGCCTGATCTCTCAGATCTGCCGGAGCCACCTCACCGGCCAGCCTCTGTCGATCTATGTCTCGCTGGACACACTGCGTGACTACCTCTTCGCCCCCGACTGCGCTCGACTGATCGTGGACGGTTTGGCGCGTTTGCGGCTGGAACGGCCGGGGGCCGGCCCGACGGTGGTCACCAAGATCCTGGCCTCCCAGCGGGCCATCACCATCGGTGCCGTTCTGGGGGAGATGCGCCGGATCTTCAAGACCTCACCGCGTATCGTGCTCGGAGCGTCGGCAGTGTCGGCCGTGCAGGCCAGGGATCTGAGTCTGAGGTCACGGGTCTGGCCTGAGCTCGACCGCCGCACGCTCACCCCACTGCCTGCCGGGATCGCTGCCACGGCAGCCGATCTGCAGCGCAAGCTCCAGGCAGGTTGGCGGTAGGTTGTCGGTCGTGTCTGAAATGAACGCCGTCCGGCCCTGTCCTGCCTGCTCCGGGGTATCCATGAAGGATGTGCTGGCGGTGCGCGAGAACATGTTCGGCATCGAGGAGGACTTCGACTACGCAGTGTGCGCCGGCTGTGGCAGCCTCACCCTGATCTCGATACCCGAAGACATGTCCTCGTACTACCCAACGAACTACTACTCGGTTGACCTGGACCCTGAGCAGGCCTTGGGCGCCCCGGGCGTTCGGCAGTTCGCCCAGCTGGTCATCGGCTCGGTCCTGTGGGGTCGAGGCGTCCTTTCGGGCACTGCCACGGCGCTCATTCCACGTCGACAGCTACGGACCCTGGTCTCGGTGCTGAGCTCAATTCGACGGGCCGGCCTGGTCAACGGCCGAAAGTCGCGCGTCCTGGACGTCGGATGTGGCTCGGGGATGTTGGTATTCGCCCTTGGCCTGGCCGGGGTGAAGGACGTGACCGGCGTGGACCCGTTCATGTCGGCAGAACGGAACCTGAGCACGGGTGGGCGGCTGAGGCGACAGGACCTCAGCGAGGTCGAGGGACTCTATGACCTCATCATGTTCCACCACAGCTTCGAGCATGTCCCTGACCCGGAAACCAGTCTTCGGGAGGCACTGAAACGGCTGACACCTGGAGGTCGGGTCCTGATCCGGATGCCCACCCCCTCGAGCCTTACCTTCGACACGTATGGCGCCGCGTGGGTGCAGCTCGACGCACCCCGTCACCTTGTGCTGCTCTCACGGCGAGGGGTGGAAAGTCTCTGCGAGCGGGTTGGAGCCACCGTCATCTCGGTTGACGACGACTCAACGGGCTTTCAGTTCTGGGGCAGTGAGCAGTACCTGCGCGGAATACCGCTCATGGACGGTCAGTCGGTCATGATGGCGCCGCATGCCGCCCCCTTCTCGAAGGCGCAGCTACAGGCCTGGGAGAAGCAGGCCGTCGCACTCAACGGGCAGGGTCGAGGCGATCAGGCTGCATAGGTGATCGCGCCCGACCAGAGCTGAGTCAGAAGAGATCGACGGTGACGCCGTCAGCTCAGGTCTGGATCCTCCTGGCCGTCTTGGGCTGGACGGTGCGATGTTCGATGTGTTTATCGTCCGCCTGCTCGGGGGTCAGAGCCAGGACCCGCTGGACGTAGATGCCGGGCAGGTGCACCGCGTCGGCGTCGATGTCGCCCGGCTCGACCAGGTGCTCGACCTCCGCGATCGTGACCCGCCCGGCCATCGCCGCCAACGGGTTGAAGTTGCGTGCGGACTGGCGGAAGACCAGGTTGCCGTGCCGGTCGCCCTTCCAGACCCGGACCAGAGCAAAGTCGGTGGTGATCGCGTGCTCCAGCACGAAGGTCAGTTTCTTGCCGTGCCAGTCCATCTCGCGGGTCTCTTTGGCCGGAGACGACTTGGCGATCGACCCGTCCGGAGCGTGTCTCCAGGGCACGCCACCGTCTGCGATCTGGGTGCCGACCCCGGTGGCGGTGAAGAACGCCGGTATCCCGGCACCCCCGGCCCTCAGCTTCTCGGCCAGGGTCCCCTGTGGTGTGAGCTCGACTTCCAGCTCACCGGAGAGGAACTGACGCTCGAACTCCTTGTTCTCGCCCACGTAGGAAGAGACCATGCGGCGGATCCGTTTGTCCTTCAGCAGGATCCCCAACCCCCAGTCGTCCACCCCGCAGTTGTTGGAGACCGCCTCGAGATCGGTGACACCGCTGTGATGAAGCTCGGCGATGAGCACGCTTGGGACACCACACAGTCCGAACCCACCCACCGCCAGCGAAGAGCCGTCGACGATCCCGTTGACGGCCTCGGCTGCGCTGAGAACGACTTTGTCCATGCCGTGGACTTTAGCCTCTGGTCAGGACTGCACTTCGGGACTCCGCCACCGCCGCGTTCTCGGAGTCGTCGGGGCTATTGGGTAGGTTGGCCTCAGGCATGCACATCCGGCGAGTAAAGACGGGAGAACCTCGGGTGACAGTTCTGCTCCCCTGGCAACCCTGCGACACCGCGGCGGTGGCATGATCCATGCCCACTAGCGGCCGCTGGATGACGAGCCAGCAAGCGGGCATCAAGCCACGAGCCAACGGAGCCCTCCTGTCTATGCGTCTGTCTCGCCCAACGGCATGCTTTGCCTCGGCACTGCCATCCCATGGAAAAGCACCCTGTGCCTGAGACTGTGGTCACCACCCCCACGCGTGGCTCGCGGCTGATCTGGGGTGGTTTCGCAGCCCTGACCGTGGTGCTGGGTTACCTGCTGATCCTCGTGCATAACGCCGCGTTCTTCCTCCAGGACGACAGCGAGAGCGGAGCGATCCCGAACTGGTTGTACATCGGCGATCGGCTGCACCAGGGCGCACTGCCCATCCTCACGCCGGACGCCTGGATGGCGGGGAACTGGACAGTGGAGGGTCAGAGCAGCCTTTGGAACCCGGTCCAGCTTGCGATCGACTACGTGGCACCGATGGTGGACCGACTTGACCTGCTTGCGGCGGGGGTCAAGGGCTGCTTTGCCGTCGTGCTGGCACTGGGTGTCTACCGCGTGGCACTGGCGTACGGGGCCCGCCCGGTGTGGGCTGCTGTCGTTGGTGCGGCGATGCCGTTCAGCGGCTGGGTCCTGTACTACGACAGCGCCACCTGGGTCACCTCGCTGTTCGGTCTTGCCTCGATGACCCAAGCCTGGGCCAGCGGTGTCCGCTACGCGCGGGGACAGTCCGGTCCGATCCCGGTGTTCGTCTTCACCTACCTCGCACTGAGCATCGGTTATGTGCACAGTGCCATAGGGATAGCGCTGGTCTCCTTGTGTGTCCTGGTCGGCGAGGGCCTGCGATCTCGATCGTGGGTCCCTGCTGCGAAGGTCGCAGCCGTGGCCGTTGCCGCAGCGCTGTGTGGCTTGGTGACGTTTTTGCCCGGGTACCTCACGTCGTCCGTGACGTGGCGGGTCATCGGCACGGCATCAAACAACAACCTGTTTACCGCACCCTGGTCGGAGAGCCTGAACGCGGCTATCCCCGTGGCGCTGCCGGCCATCCAGGGGTTCTCCGGCAGCCAGGTGCAGAAGGCTCCCGTCAGCTACATCGCCTGGTTCATCCTGCCGGTGCTGGCTTTCGTCGACTGGGCGCGCGCGCGACGCCTCGTCCGCGAGCTGGCCGGTCCGCTGATGCTGGTGGCCCTCATGCTCGTCGTCACAGCCGGGCCGAGCCAACTCGGTCCGATCCGCTGGCCGGCACGGATGCTGCCTCTCCTGGCCGTTGCAGTGCTCGTACTCATCGGCGTCCTGGTCAGCAGGACCGTGTCACTGTCTGGGTGGCGCGGCAAGGCCGTGATTGCCGTCGTCCTGGTCCTGGTCAGCGTGCTCCGCTCCGCCTCGGCACTCCCTGGCGGAACTGGCCAGTTCGCGCTCTGGGGCCTCATCCTGATGGTCGTCTCCGCGCTGGTGATCGCACTGGGCAGACGGTTCGGCGTTGCGCCCGCGGCCGGGGCCGTTCTGGTCAGCATCCTTGGGGTGCTCTGGGTCCAGGTCGGCCAGTTTCCCAGCAATCCCGGGGTGAGCCAGTGGCACATGCCGCTCAGCCGTAGCGCCGCGAAGGCGCACTTCCCCGACTACCAGGGCGTGACTCTGCAGCTCGGCCAACGGGCTCCCGTCAAGACGCGGGCGGACGCAGAGGCGACGTGGCGCAGCCTGGTCATCGGCAACTATGCGCGAACCCTCGGCTTGGACTACGTCAACTCCTACACTGCCGTCGGTCATCAGAGGTTCTCGTCCCTGCTATGCATGAGATGGGAGGGCGGAACCTGCGAGAACGCGGAGCAGTACCTCTTCGCTGACGATCCCACCACGGGCTTGACGTATGCCGATCTCATGGGTCTCGACCGGGTCGTCCTGATCAAACACACCTTCCCGAATGCACCAGCGCGAGGCGCGCCGATCGGCTGGCATTTCGTGAACCACGCAGACCCACTCGCCTGGGTCCTCGAACGCAACACCCCGCGGCCGGCACAGCCGGGGCGCGTCGTGGCATCTCCCGGCGCCACGGTGACCAATGCAGCGCCGAGCAGTGACACAGCGGAGTCGATGACGGTCTCCTCGACCAGCGGTGGTTCGGTGGTCTTCTCCCGCCTGTTGTGGCCGGGTTACACGGCCACGCTCGACGGTCGTCCCGTACCCGTGGGCTCGCTCAAGGGTGTGTTCGTGACGGTCAGGGTTCCGGCGGGCACGCAAGCAGCTCGGCTCGCACTGTCGTTTCGTCCGCCCGGCACGACGTTAGGTCTGGTCCTGGCTTCCCTGGGCGTCGCCCTCATGACCGCACTGATGGTCTTTGAGGTCATCTTCTGGCGCCGACGGCGCGAGCGTGACCGGACCGGCCACGCTGGGACCCCAGGGGTCGAACCGGAGTAGCACGACGTGGGTGAGGCTGCTGTTGCCACTGGACCGGGCCCCAACAATCGTCGAACCAGGGCCCGACCCCCTGGCGCTGACCTGACGTGATCACATGGGTGCTGGTCGGGCGCCGTCGAATCCGTTGGTGGTTGCTCAGAGGCTTTCATGTCGTCATCGGCACACTAAGAGCGCGCGCGGATAGGCGGGTCTAGTCGGTCCATCGTCTGGCCCATTTGACGAGTTTCACGGTGAGGATGAGGGCGACGGCGAGTGTGACCTGTCCCAGTCGTTGCCTGCTGAACCGGTCGGTGTTGCGGCGCAGTTGACCAAAGTTTGAGAACCAGGAGTTGGTGCGTTCAACGGGCCAGCGCAGTCCGAGGGTGAGCGGCTTTTTGATCTTCGCTTCGCCCTTGCGTTTTTTCTT
>Ga0097691_1001484_pt1 | contig 17209 bp, 19 predicted proteins | sample NGESurdeep072012_8_FD_72858 | JGI IMG/M metagenome (GOLD analysis project Ga0097691, IMG submission 72858) | Arctic peat soil microbial communities from Barrow, Alaska - NGEE Surface sample 210-1 deep-072012 | ecosystem: Environmental > Terrestrial > Soil > Wetlands > Peat ... | reverse complement strand
TAGTGGTGGAAGCGGACCTGAGCATTCCCGGACATCCCAACGTGTTCGTCATCGGCGATCTGGCGTCCGCAAAAGGCGCCGATGGCAAGCCGCTGCCGGGAGTGGCGCCGGTGGCCATGCAACAAGGCAGGGCGGGGGCCCGAAACATTGTGCGCGAGATGCGCGGCCAAAAGCGGCAGCCGTTCGTTTACGTCAATAAAGGCACGCTGGCTACCATCGGACGCGCCGCCGCGGTCGCCGACTTCGGACGCCTGCACTTGTCCGGATTCATCGCCTGGTTCCTCTGGATCTTCATACACATCCTGTACCTGGTCGGATTCCGCAATCGCGTCCTGGTACTCATTGAGTGGGCGTGGGCGTACGTGACCTACCAGCGGTCGGCGCGGCTGATTACCGGGAGTACGGACCTGCCCGGCTTCGACTCGAGTGTCACCAACATCCACAAGTGACCGTGGTACGATGCCGCCACTCCAGCGGAGGAGAACATGGGGCAAGTAGCGCTCGCGGTCTTATGCCTGATTGCCGGCGCGGCAGCGGGATATGCGATCGCGTATTTCGCCACGCGCGGAAGCGTTCAGGCAGAGTTCACGGCGAAGGTGTCCACGGCCGAAAGCCGTTACGCGGCGGCAGAAGCGTCGGTTGCGGCTGCCAAAGAACTCACTGCCACGACGACGACCGAACTGACGGCGATCCGCCAGCAGCTCTCCGAAGAGCGGACTTTGAGGACACGCGCCGAGACACAACTGGCCGCCGAGCGCAAAAACATCGCGGAGCAGCAGCAACTCCTCGCCGATGCACAGGCGAAATTGCGCGAAGCGTTCAACGCGCTCGCTGCCGACGCTCTCAGCAAGAACAACACCGCCTTCCTCGAACTTGCTAACCAGAAGCTGACGGTCATTAAGAACGAAACGGCTGCCGAAAAAGATGCAGTCGCACAACTGGTGCAGCCGATCCAGGAACGGCTCGGGAAATTCGACGAAGAGATCCGCAAGTTGGAAAACGCCCGGACGGACGCGTATAGCACGCTGACCGAACAGGTCACGTCACTGAAGACAACTCAGGAAAAGTTGCAGTCGGAGACCGCGAACCTGGTGAAGGCGCTACGCGATCCGAAGGCGAGAGGCAATTGGGGCGAAATGCAGTTGCGCCGCGTCGTCGAATTTGCAGGCATGACGCGGTACTGCGATTTTGAGGAACAGGTTTCCGCAGCCACCGAAGACGGCAGACAGAAACCTGATTTGATCGTGAAGCTTCCCGGCGGAAAGCGAATCGTAGTCGATGCGAAAGCGCCGCTAAAGGCATACCTCGATGCGTTGGATAGTACGGATGAATCCGCGCGCCTTGGATTCCTGCGCGACCACGCACGGATGGTGCGAGATCGTATCACCGAACTCGGGTCGAAGCGTTACTGGGAGCAGTTCCAGCCTACGCCGGACTTTGTCGTGATGTTCCTTCCCGGCGAGGCATTCTTCAGCGCTGCTTTGGAACAGGACCCCACGCTCGTCGAAACCGGCATGCAATCGGGAGTCATCGTAACATCGCCCACGACACTGATCGCCCTGCTGCGTTCGGTCGCCTATGGGTGGCGCCAAGAGCAGATCACCGAGAATGCCCAGCAGATCAGCGACCTTGCCACCGACCTTTACGAGCGCCTTCGCGCCATGGCCGAGCATTTCGAGGATGTGGGTGGCAAACTCGGCGGAGCGGTGAAGGCTTACAACTCAGCTGTGAACTCGATGGAGTCCCGCGTGTTTCCATCCGCCCGTAAGTTCCCTGAACTCGGCATGACCATCAAGAAGTCAATCCCCGAACTGACGCCCATCGATAAGGACCCTCAGGATTTGCACGCACGGGACTGGAGCCGCACATTGAGTTTGGCGGCGTTGGGCGAGGATGCACCGGCAGAGGATGCGACGGCAGCGAAGGCGGGAGAATAACGGGCCCGGCTGAGGGCAGCCGGGCCCACAGAAGCTAGCTCGCGGCGCGACGGTTCTTGATCTCGGCCAGCAGCTTGTCGATCGCCTCGTCCTTTTCCATGGCGGCGAAGCGATCGTCGATCGAGTCGGTGATCATCTCGGTCTTCGCCTGGGCGACGGCTTCGTCGCGGGCGACCTTGCGCTTCAGGCGGTCGTAGACCGCGGCCTTGCTGCCGTCGCCCATGGCCGCGCGGGCGTCGCTCGCCTTGTTGAGGGCGTGCGCCCGGCGGTGCTGTGCGATCAGCAGGTCGCTCTTGTTCTGCGCTTCGGCCAATTTCGCCTCCAGCTTGTTGAGCGCGTTTTTCAGGTTATCGACTTCCGCTTTCTGGTCGCCCACCTGCTCCGCGAAGCTTTTCGCCAGTTCGTCGTAGGTGATGGAGCGCTCCAGCGCGGCGCGGGCGAGGTCGTCCTGTTTCTTGTCCACGGCCATCTCCGCCTTGCGGCGCCACTCGACGGTAGCGTCCTCGTTTTCTTTTCGCTTCTTCTCGAGCAGGTGCTGGTCGGCGATGGTGATGGCCACTTGCGTCTTGACCTGCAGAAGCTGGTTCTGCATGTCGAGAATCACCTGCTTGATCAACTTCTCGGGGTCCTCGGCCTTGTCGATCATGTCGTTGAGGTTGGCCCGAATCAGCGTCGAAACTCGTTCCAGTAATGCCATGACGAAACTCCTTTTTGAAAACCGGCTGTCGGCTTTCGGGTATCGGCTTTCGGCCTATCAACCGGCCGTCGACTGAAGACCGACGGCCGTCAACTGCTTCAGCACTGCCTCCAGCGCGTCATCAGCAAATAGGTCAGCGTGATGAAGGTTCCGGCGCCGGAGGCGATCATGAGTGCGTGTCCGCGATGGGCCGTCGCCAGGCCCGCGCCCAGCAGCAACCCATTCGCGAGTCCCAATGCGAGCACCTCAGCCAGTGCGCGGCGTATCTGTGTCATTGCAATCTCCTCTTCACTTTCCATCAACCGGCGTAGCCCGGGGGTCCCCGGTCGAGGGCGACCGGGCTACACCCATGAATGAACACCTACTTCGTTCCAGTTCCCGCGGCGTCGGCCTTCGGCTTACCGTCGCCACTTGGCGGCAGCACGTCCGGCTTAGGCGCTTTGTCGCCGATCCGACGGACCGCTCCGAACAGTTCGCTCATCTTCATGCCGCTGAGCGTTTCGAACAGCGCCGGTACCTGCGCCGCGATTTCCGTGATGTCGCCGGTGATCTTGCTCATCCCGGCGGAGTGGCCGTTGCCGGTGCTGACGATCGTGATCTTGTCCACGTTCGCCAGCGGGCTGGCCAGGGCGCGCACTACTTCGGGCAAGCCAGTGAGAAGCTTGTCCACCACCGCGGCCTGGTTGTATTCCTGGAACGCGGCGGCCTTCAGGTTCATCGCTCTCGCTTCGGCGTCACCCTTTTTAAAGATGATGTCAGCTTCGGCTTCGCCCTGCGCGCGGATGGACGACGCACGGCCCTCGGCCTCGATCACCAGCTTCTGTTTTTCGGCCGCGGCGAGGGTCTCGATGCGCTGGCGCTCGATCTCGGCCGGCTTCAGCACGGTGGCAATCAGTTCCTTCTCCCGGCGCAGGATTTCCGCGTCCTGCACCTTGACCTGCGCCTCGCGCTGCACCTGCTCGACGCGCACCTGCTCGGCGGTCAGTTGCTGCTGCATGATCTGGGTCTGGATGTCATACGCCTTGTCCGCCTGCGCCTGCTGCTTCTTGCTGACTTCCAGGTACTGCGCCTGCTTGATGTTCAGGTCGCGTGTAGACTCCGCCTGCTTGGCCTGCGACAGGGTCTGCGCCAGCACGCGCTCCTGGTCGGCCTGCGCTTCGGCAACCGAAGCTTCGCGCTTGGCGACGGCGCGCCGGATGGCGGTGTCGCGCTCGGCTTCGGCGGAGGCAATATCGGCGTCGCGCTTGATACGCACGATGTCGGGCCGGCCCATGTTGGTGATGTAATCGTTCTTGTCCTTGACCTCCTTAATGGTGAAGGAGATGACCTCGAGGCCCATCTTGTTCATATCGTCAGCACAGGTGCCGCGCATGCGCTCGGCCACCATTTCCGGCTGCTTGACGATCTCCTCCACTGTAAGTTGGCCAATGATGCCGCGCAGATGGCCTTCCATCACCAGGCGGATCAATCCCTCGCGGATTTGCGGCGTCTTGTTCAGGAACTGCTCGGCGGCGGTGCGGATGGACTCGGGATCGCTCTTGACCTTGATCTGCGCGACCGCCTCCACCGTCACGGCGACGCCCTGCTTGGTGTAAAGGTCCTGCTGGGGCGCAACGTCGAACGACATGAGTTCCAGGGACAGCATCTGGCATTGTTCGACCAGCGGCAGAACCACGGTGCCGCCGGCCTTGATAATCCGGCCCTGCTGTCCACGGAAGCCGGTTACGATTAGGGCTTCATTCGGGCCGGCTATGCGGTACAGGCGCGTCATCAGGCCCATGAGGATGAAGACGCCCATTATCAGCAAACCGACGATGATCCAAACTGAAGTTGCGATTTCCATGTAATCCCCCAAAATCCAGGCGCTAGTCGTTAGTCGCTAGTCGCTGGCTGTAACGAAACTTTTGTCCTGTTGCCCCGGACTAAACTCCAGAGCCCTGTGTGACTCCCGCCTCTTCGGCCATCTCGTCCCACTTGCGCACGTAGGCGATGCCGCGTTCGTAGCGCGTGATCACGACTTCGGTCCCTTGCGGGATCGCCGATTTGTCTTCGCTGCGCGCGCCGCAGGTGCGCCGCACGCCTTCCTGCGAAAAGATGATTTCCCCGGTGCCGCCCGCGCGGATGCCGCTCGAGACGTGCCCGAGCAGGCCTTCCATGTGGTAGTCGGAAAGATAAAGAGTGCTGTCAGTTCGCATAAGCACCTTCGCCAAAAAGAGGAACACGATCATTCCGCCGGTGAGGCCGGACCCGATCGCCAGCGCCACGACGGCGAGGAAGCCGACTTTGCCCCAGACCGTCAGCAGATAGCCCGCCCCGCCGAACCAGGCCAGGAAAGCCATGATGGTCGAAAAGTTGAAGGGCGAGGCGTGCAGCCCGGCGGCTGCTTCCGCGTGCCCGATGTCGAGGCCGCCATGGTCGAGGTGCAGGTGATCCAGTCCCGGCAGGTGAAGATGGAACGCTCCGACCAGCAGCGAGAGCACGCTGAGAATCAGGCCAAAAAGAAAACAAATCAGATAAAAATCGGCCCAGGTCATAACGACCTCCCCTCGGACGAGACGGACTGCGGCTTATGGCCCGGTTTGAGCACTTCCAGCAGCCGCTCCGCCAGTTCGGGCGTCTCCAGGATTTCCCGGATCAAAACCAGGCAACGCCGCGAATCTTCATGGCGCGCCAGCGCCAGCAGTGCGTGATGGACCTCGGGATCGCGGCGGAACCGCTCCGCCCCGCTGATCAGCCACAGATCGAGCTTGTCCTCGTGCGTGCGCAACTCCGAGATCAACTCATCCTGGTAACCCTCGGGATCGTCCACCAGGTATCCCGGATGCACCTTGAAGAACCGGGCCAGCAACATGCGGCTGGAGTTGGTCAGGTGCGGACGCGCCCCGCTCTCGATCTGCGAGAGGTACGACTGGCTCAGCTTGCTGCGCTGTTCCTTGCGGATGGCGTCGATGACCTCCTGCTGGGTCATGGCGCGTTCCAGGCCGCGGAGCGTGCCCTCGACCTCTCTCAAGTACCGGATTTTCTCGCCGAGCTTCATATTGCAATTTGCGATGTAAATATTGCAATTTGTGATGACAAAAGTCAAGCGCTGGATTTGCCGTGGAATGTTGCACTTAGGTGAGATTTATTGGGGAGTTAACCGGACTGCGCGATCCGGATGCACGGAGAAAGGCATTTCTGATTCTCGATTTCTAATTTCCGATTACTCCGCCCAAACGCCTGCCGGTCGCCTGACAAATCAAAAATCAAAAATCAGAAATCAAAAATGTTGTGGTTTCCTTTACAGAACTTTGCGCGCGCGACGGCGACTTGCGGGCTGAGAACGTGTTCATACGGGCAGAATGAAAGAGCTGATCAAACGCGTGGACCCGGCATGGCTCCGGATCTGGATCGCCTGCTACGGCGGCTCCCTCACGGTGCTCGCAGCCTACCTGCTGAGCGTGGTCGCGAAGTTGGGATTCGAGCGCGCCGAGTAACTCCTACAATTCAACGAATACGTCGTCACCCTCAATGCGCAGGCGATAAACCGCGACTGAGAGGTTTGGGTTTTCGTCTGGCACGCCGGTCTTGGGGTTGTACATCCAGCCGTGGAACGGACAGACCACTTTCCCATCAAGGATCGGTCCCTGCCCCAGCGGCCCGCCACGATGAACGCAGACATTGTTCATGGCGGAAAATTCGCCACCTACGTTGGCGACGCACACCATCACATCGCCGGCCTTGAATTCTTTGGCTTCGTCGGTGCCGGGCAGTTCGGGTTTCGAGCAGATGCGGACGTTGTTCGGCATGTCGGGATTATAGAAGTCGTATTCCGTATTTCGTATTCCGTATTCCGGGCAAAGAGCGCCTTTCAGATATGCCAGCCGGAATACGGGATACGGAATACGTGTTTTCCAAAGCGAAAGCCGCCCGTTTCCGAGCGGCCTTGAGTCTTACGCCTTGCGCCTATTTCGGCTGCAGCGTTTGCGCGATCATTACCTGGCGCTTGAAGTCGTCCACCATGCCCGGTTCGAGACGAACGGACGTGGGTTTCTTCGCCAGGGTCATGGTGTCGATCTTGTCCTGCAGCTTGAGCAGCGAGTAGAAGAGGTTTTCCGGACGCGGCGGGCAGCCGATCACGTAAACGTCCACCGGGACGATCTTGTCCACGCCCTGGAGCACCGAGTAAGTATTAAACGGGCCGCCGACCGAGGAGCACGCGCCCATGGAGATCACCCACTTCGGGTCGGGCATCTGGTCGTAAATGCGCTTCAACACCGGCGCCATCTTCAGGGTCACGGTTCCGGCAACGATCATCAGGTCGCTCTGCCGCGGGCTGGGACGGAATACCTCGCTGCCGAAGCGCGCGATATCGAAGCGCGACGTGGAGGAGGCGATCATCTCGATGGCGCAGCAGGCCAGGCCGAAGGTCATCGGCCAGATGGCGGACTTGCGCGCCCAATTGAACACGTAGTCCACCGTCGACAGCATGAAATTCTTCTCGAACCGGTTTTCAATCCAGGACATGAATGGCCCTCGTAGTGCGCTGAATGATACTCGGAATTGTCGTTTTTCAGTGCACCAACCGTAAGTGATGGCGGTCACAGGCGGGCATGAGGTCCAAACTCATTGTCCTGCCGCCGCGCATCCGTTTACAACTTCTCGTAGAAATCGCACCCCGAGCACGAGATGTACATTCCGCCGGCGATGCCGTGGTCGCGGTCCTTCATGCGCTTCACGATGCGGGTCGGCTTGCCGCACTTCGGGCAATCGGTACTCTTGGTCGTGTCCATTACTTTCTTGCGGTCTGCGGTCTTGGCAATCTTGGCCATCGAAAAATCTCCAAAATGTAAGGAAATACTGCAGGTTAGCTTCTGCGGTATGTTTTTGATTTTACACTAGTGGCCCGGATTCATCGGCCAGCCACGCCGATTCGCTATCCGGACCGCGCCTGATAAACTCTTTCGTCATGCCCCTGAAGTATTTCCGCTGGTCCGACGTTGAATCCGAGCAGTTGAAGGCCGACCTTTCCCGCCAACTCGTCGTGGGCGACGAGCTGATGCTCGCGCGCGTGTTTCTGAAAAAGGGCTGCATTGTCCCTGAGCACAGCCACGCCAACGAGCAGATCACCTACATCCTGGAGGGCGCGCTCCGGTTCTGGATCGACGGCAAGGTAATGGACGTGCACGCCGGCGAGGTGCTCTGCATTCCGTCCAACCTGCCGCACCAGGCGGAGGCGCTGGAAGACACGGTGGACCTCGACGTCTTTTACCCGCCGCGCCAGGACTGGCTCGCCAGGACCGACGCCTACCTGCGCAAAGCTACGGAGCGTCCGCCGGTCTAGTTACCGGGCGGGGGTTTGGGAACGGGCATCCCGTAGATGGCGGAGATGGTGCGCACCAGCGATGTTGCGTTTACGCCGTCCATGTTCACCATTACAGCGACGGCGTAGTGCTTGTTGGGAAACGATTCCATCGAAGTGCTGGTTCCCTGCTGGCTGCCGCCGTGACCGATCCGTTTCTGCCCTTCGATGTCGATCACACCGAATCCCATGCCGTAGCTGGTCGGCTTCCCGTCGCTGGTCTTCTGCGATGTCCACATCTGGGTGACGGTTGCAGGCTTCACCACTTTGCCGTCCGCCATGGCCAGTTCAAAGCGCACCAGGTCTTCCGCCGTTGAGACATACCCGCCGCCGGGAATCTTGTAGCTGGAGTCCATCAGACCCGCGTTTTCGACTTTGCCGTTCCGCTTTTGATAGCCGCGCGCGCGGTGCGGGACGATGGCGAAAACGTCGTCGATGATGGTGTGCGCCATGCCCGCCGGTTGGAGCACGTGCTGCGCTATATAGTCGACAAACTTCTGTCCCGAGGCGCCCTCGATCACGCAGCCGACCACGGTAAATCCGTACGTGCTGTAGGAATACTTCGTCCCCGGTTCGAATAGCAGCGGGTCGTTCGCGAAAATCGCGAAGCCGTCGCTCATGGACCCGTAGTGTTTCGTGCTCTCGATTTCGCCTTCCTTGTAGTGGCGAATTCCGCTCACGTGTCCAAGCACTTGGCGCGTGGTCACCGTCCATTGCTTTCGCGGAAACGCCGGACAGTACTTCTGGACCGGCGCGTCGAGGTCAAGTTTGCCTGCGTCCACCAGCGTGAGGGCGGCGGCCGCGGCAATCGGTTTGGCGATGGATCCGGTGCGGATCAGCGTCTGCGGCGTGGCCTTCAGGTCGTTTTCGACGTCGGCCATCCCAAACGCTTTCGAATATACGATCTTCCCGTTGACAGCCACCGCGACGGTAATGGCCGGCGCCTGGCTCTTCGCCTGGAACTCCTGCACCGCGGCGTCCACGCGGCTGGAAAGACCGGCAGGCTGCTGCGCGAAAGTAGCGCAGGCCAGCAGCAAGGAAACAACAATCGTTTGTACGCGTTTCATGGCCGCTCGAGCTTAGCGCATCCAGCGTGATCTCCGGAAGTCGGAATTGCGGAAGAAGCTTTTAGCTGTTAGCTTTTAGCTCTTGCGGTCAGCCAATAGAAGTGAGCGCGCGGCAGCATTTGATTTCCTTGATCCTGATTCTCTGTCATAAGCGCGCGCTTACCCGCGCCGGATTGGCTGAAAGCTGACCACTGAAAGCTGATAGCTTCTTATGGCACTCAAATTCCGCGGCGTTGATTTCATCCAGTTCGACTCCCTGCTCAGTCCCGACGAACTCCTGGTGCGCGACAACACGCGCAAGTGGGTCGAAGAAAACCTCATTCCCATCATCGAAGAATGCAACCGTGAAGGGAAGTTCCCGCGGCACCTGGTCCAGCCGATGGGAGAGCTTGGTTTTTTTGGCGCCACCCTGAAGGGTTACGGCTGCGCCGAAATGAACAACGTCGAGTACGGCCTGATCATGCAGGAACTGGAGCGCGGCGACAGCGGCCTGCGCTCCTTCGCGAGCGTGCAATCGGGGCTGGTGATGTACCCGATTTACGCCTTCGGCAGCGACGAGCAAAAAGAAAAATGGCTGCTCGGCCTGCGCGCGGGCGAAAAGATCGGCTGCTTCGGCCTGACTGAGCCCGATGCCGGCTCCAACCCCGGGGCGATGCGGACACGCGCCCGCCGCGATGGCGACCACTACATCCTGAACGGCGAGAAGATGTGGATCACCTCCGGCTCAATTTCGGACATAGCGGTGATCTGGGCGAAAAGCGATGAGCATGGCGGCCAGGTTCGCGGTTTCCTCGTCGAGACGGACCGCCCCGGATTTCGCACCGCCGACGTGCACGGCAAGTGGTCGCTGCGCGCCAGCGTGACCTCCAGCCTCTCGCTCCAGGACGTAAACATCCCCGCCGCCAACCTGTTGCCGAAGACCGACGGCCTCAAGTCGGCGCTGATGTGCCTAAACCAGGCGCGCTACGGCATCGCCTGGGGCGCAATCGGCGCGGCCATGGCCTGCTACGACACGGCGCTGCAGTATTCGCAATTCCGCAAGCAGTTCCGCGAGCAGCCCATCGCCTCGCACCAACTAGTGCAGGAAAAGCTGGTATGGATGATCAGCGAGATCACCAAGGCGCAATTGCTCGTCCTGCAAGTTGGGCGCTTGAAGGATGCCGGCAAGGTCGGCCACCAGCACATCTCCATGGCGAAGCGAAACAATGTTTGGATGGCGCTGGAGATCGCGCGCATGGCCCGCGACATTCTTGGCGCCAACGGCATCGCCGACGAGTATCCGGTCTTCCGCCACATGGCGAACCTGGAGTCGGTCAAGACTTACGAGGGCACGCACGACGTGCACGCACTCATCATCGGCCACAACATCACCGGGATCGACGCGTTCTAACATGCTCACCATCCGCCAGGCGCGCGAATCGGACTGCGCTGCGATGTGCGACATCCATCGCGCTGCCATCGTGCACCACTACTCGCCCACTCACGGCGAGGAAACGGCCCGCAAATGGGCGAGCATGTTCCGCACGGGCGTCTGCGAGGAGTGGCTCGCGTCGGGAATGATGATCGTCGCCGAAGAACCCAGCTCTTTACTTGGCTTTGCGCAGTTCGACGGCGATACCGGCGACATCGAAATCTGCGTTCTGCCGGAGGCCGAGAAGCGCGCCATCGCTTCTGCATTACTGGCCGTCATCGAAACCGAGGCGCGCACCCGCGGGCTGGATTCATTACACCTTAGCGCCATGCTGAACTCCGAGCGCCTCTACATTCCGTCCGGCTTCGCGGGGGCTGGCGCGGGCACGATGGCGCTTTCGAGCGACGCCTGCCTGCCCTGCGTCACGATGGAGAAGCAGTTGCAATACACGGAACCGCGCCCCGAACGCCGCCGCACCGCCCGGGTAGGTTCCGAGGTTGACCTCGACGGCGGCACTGACGCATGATGCTCCACTGATTTCACGCCCTGGACCGCTGGACCAAAGGGCTCAACTTCGCTGATTACGCTGGCCGCAGTCAGGAGGCAATCATGTCCACCGAGGCAAAAGCTGTCACCAAGGCAGCTAAACAATTCGGCTCCAACATCGAAAGCGATCTCGCGCTGGAACTCCTGCGCGTGGTGGAGGTCGCTGCCATTGCCTCTGCCCGCACCATGGGACAGGGCGAGCGCAAGCTGAGCGACCACGTCGCCACCGAGGCCATGCGCGAAACCATGGACTCCGTCCCCATGCAGGGCACCATCGTCATCGGCGAAGGCGAGCGCGACGAAGCCCCGATGCTCTATATCGGCGAGAAGGTCGGCGCCGCCTTTCCCGACGGCACACCTACTCCCGAGATCGACATCGCCGTGGACCCGCTGGAGGGCACCAACCTGTGCGCCACCGGTTCGCCCGGTGCGATTACCGTGCTTGCCGCTTCCGAAAAGGGCGGCCTGCTGCATGCGCCCGATTGCTACATGGATAAAATTGTCGTGGGTCCGTCGTGCAAGGACGCGGTGGAACTGGATGCGCCCGTGGCGTACAACCTGCGCCGCATCGCCAAGGCGCTGGAGCGCGACGTGGAAGACCTGGTGATCATCGTTCTCGACCGCCCGCGGCACGAGAAGCTGATCGCCGACATTCGCAAGGCCGGGGCGCGCATCAAACTGATCAGCGACGGCGACCTCTCCCCCGGCATCGCCGCCGCCGTCATCGGCACCGGCGTTCATGCCGTCATGGGCTCCGGTGGCGCGCCGGAGGGCGTGATTACCGCGGCCGCCATCCGCTGCCTGAACGGCTACATGGTCGGCCGTCTAGTGGTAAAGCCCGAGCAGGAAGAGCGCATGGCCAGGATGGGCATCAAGGACAAGAACCGTATCTATACCGCCGAAGATCTCGCCCCCGGCAAGCAACTCATCTTTGCCGCCACCGGCGTCACCGAAGGCGCGCTGCTGAAGGGCGTCCGCTTCTTCGGCGAAGGCACGCGAACGTCATCGGTGATCATGACCCTTTCGACCGGCAAGGTCCGCTTCATCGAAAGCATTCACCTGGAGAAGAACAAGGACGTCAAGGTAAGGTTCTTCTGAGAACTGCGGCGCAAGGCGTACGGCTCAAGGCGTAAGGCAAAACGGCGCTCCGCGGAGCGCTGTTCTTATTTCCAAAGAGGATGATTTGGAGTGTCATCCTGAGCGAAGCGAAGGATCTATGCATTCTCTCTGCGCCACGCCTACTGACGACCGGCGACTGGCGACTGCTCTCTCTGCAACAGCTTCGTTTTCCGCTCCATCCCCCACCGGTACCCGCCCATACTTCCATCTGTGCGCACGATGCGATGGCACGGAACCAGCACCGCCACCGGGTTTGACGCGCATGCATTCGCCACCGCCCGGACGGCGCTCGGCTTCCGGATCGCGGAAGCGATGGCGGCGTACGTCCGCGTCTCGCCGCGCGGGATCTTGCGCAGCGTCTCCCACACTTTTGCCTGGAATGCAGTGCCGCGGATATCGAGCGGAATGTCGGGATCGATCGCATGCCCATCCACGCATGCCACTACCCGGCGCACCAGGTCGCTCATGACCGTGAGTTCCTCATGAACCGTCGCGAATCCGAACTCCCGCCGCAGTTCGGTCACCAGCTCGAGGTTCGACTCCCCGAAGCGTACGGCGCACACTCCGCGCTCCGTCGCCGCCACCAGCACTCGCCCCAGGCTGCACGTCACCACCGAGTAGCGGATGGTCGTACCCGCGCCGCCGCTCCTATAGGTTGACGGCGTCATGCCCAATGCGCTCGACGTGTGTTCGTAAAGGCGGCTGCTCGAGCCGAAGCCCGCGCTGTACATGGCGGAGGTTACGTCCTCGCCGCGCTTGAGGTTGCCCTTGAGCATCAGCACGCGGCGCGCCCGCGCGTATTGCAGCGGCGAGATTCCCAACACGTGTTTGAACGTCCGCTGCAGGTGCGCGGGGCTGAGTCCCTCCAGTTGGCCGAGGCGCTCCAGGCGGACCGGCTCGTCGAGGTGCGCGTCAATTTCGCGGCAGACACGTTGCACCATGATGGCCCGCTCATCGCGCAGCGACATGTTCTTGGGATCGCAACGGCGGCAGGCGCGGAATCCCGCAAGCTCGGCCGCTTCCGGCCCGGCGAAGAACGCCACCTGCTCGCGGTTCGGTCGCCGCGAAGGACACGTGGCCCGGCAGTAAATCCCGGTGGACCGCACGCCGTAAACGAAAAGTTGGCGGAAACGGCGGTCGCGCGCGATCACCGCTTTCCAGAACTCCTCCGGCCCGAGGCTGCGCGGCAGCGGCGGAGGCGTGGGCTTGCTGCTCGTCATAAGCGCTTCCATCATACGAGACAGCATAGGGAGGCGCGGAAATCGGCGCTATCCGGATCTTGCGATCAAAGTCCGACCAAAACCAGCCAAGGATTCACACGGAAAAACACGGATAAAGCTATTTCTGTTTCTGTTGCGGCAACGGCAGCTTTCTTGGCTGCGGCTCCTGGAAAAATCGTTCCATGAGCAGCGACAGCATGCCCGGCAATTGCTCGTCCCAGTACATCCACGTGTGCGCGCCCGCTGATTCGTGGTATTCGTAGCGAAGTTTCTGCTGCTGCAAGAGGGCGACGAACTCACGATTCGACGCCAGCAATCCGTCCTCGGTCCCGCAGGTAACCATCAGGTAGGGCGTTTGCGCCGGTGCCCGCTTCTTGGCCAGCTCGAAGACATCGTTATCGGTCCGTGTCGGCGTCACGCCTGTACCGAAGATACCGTGAATCTGATCGGTATATTTCTGGCCGAAAGGAATCTTGGAATCAGGATCGTGTACGACCACCTCGGCGCCGCTGAAACTCGCAGCAAAGATGAACGTGCCCGGAAATTTCAGCGCGAACTTCATCGCTCCATAACCGCCCATCGATAGTCCGCCGATGGCGCGCGCGTGGCGAGTCTGGATCGTTCGGTATGTCTTATCGATATAAGGAATGAAGTCCTTGACGATGTAGTCTTCCCATTTTTCCTGCGCTTCCGCCGCGGAATTTGTGTACCAGGAATCTCCGCCGTCGGGCATGGCGATGATCAGCGGCAGAGTGGCGTCGTAGTCGTCGAGGTGCGTACGCGATTCCCAATCCATGTAGCTTCCCATTAATCCATGCAGCAGGTAGAGCACTGGGTAACGCCGCGACGACGTTTCGTAGCCAGCCGGCAACAGGATGCGGTAGTGCATTCCGCGTCCCAGCGCCGCGCTCTGGAACGTCGCATCCCAAACAATGACTGTGGGGTGCCCCGGTCTAGCCTGGGTTTGGCTAGGCCGGGGGTTGGCAGACGCCGATGGCAGCGCTGTCTGTCCCCACGCCGCCATCGCCAAAATACAGGTTGCGAGAACTACCCGAATTGTTTTCATCGCGGATTCTGCTGTTGTTGACTACGTTGTTCTCTCATCCGTCGCATCGCGTCTTCCAGGGCTTTGGGCGTCGGCGGGAATTCCGAGCCCACGCCTTGCAACAAGGACACGCAGTTCTCGCGCCGCTTCGTGCCGTCATGAACGCTAAAGCGCGTCGGACGCTCCGGGGCTCCGCTCCACAGGCTGACGCCGGCATACTGCCCGTCTTTGCGCAGAACGTAATACGTCATGCTGACGTATTGCAGCTTGTTCATGTCGTTGTTGTAGTTGCGCACAATCCGCTTCAGCGCGTCCAGGCCCGCCTCCTTGGGCGACATGCCGTGGCGCATGTTCTCGACGATCGTGTGTGCACCCGCAACGCGGATGTTTTCCTCGCCGCTACCGGTCGCGCCCGCCGAGCCCACATCCTGGTCGGTGTAGGAGCCGGCGCCAATGATCGGCGAATCGCCACAGCGTCCAGCGATCTTCCATGCCAGACCGCTGGTGGTGGTCATCCCGGACATCTCGCCCTTCGGAGTCACTGCCGACACGTGAATTGTGCCGTGCGGCGGAAAAAGCACGTGCTTTACGGCCTGCGTGCGGAAATCCTCCGGGATCCCGAGGGCGGCAGCGGCATCGTGCAGCTTCCTTAGACCCACATCGTAGATGTTGACCTCGGATGCGTTCTTCGGCGGCGGAGTGTAATTCGGATCGGAAAGCCCCGGTCCCCACCAGTCGGCGCCTGAGTGATATTCCTTCCACAGCATCCACACCTGGCGCGCGCGCTCGGTCAGCGGCAGATCGTTGGGAAATCCCATGTCTTTGGCGAACTTGTCGGCGTAGGTTCCGACCAGCATTACGTGGCCGGTATGATTCATGACCGCTTGGGCGAGCAGCGCGGCGTTCTTGGTCCAGCTCACGCAGCCGACCGATCCGGCTCGGCGGGTTGGTCCGTGCATGCAGCAGGAATCCAGTGTGGTGTGGCCGTCTTCGTCGGGCAGACCACCGAGCCCGACGCTCATGTCGTTGGGATTGTCCTCCTGGACTTTGCCAACCGCGATTGCCGCATCGAGCGTGTCTCCGCCGTCGAGCAGCATCTGGTAGCCCTTGTCCATGCCGTCCCAGCCGTTGGCGCTCGACACCATCACCGGCTTGGACGGCGGCCCTCCGACTGCGCTCGCTTCCTTCGCGGTCTCCTGCGCATGACCGTCCTGCTTTTTGGTGGTGGCCTGCGCCTCGAGGCCGATGGCGATCGAGCCCAGCGCCGTAGTGGTGAGGAAATCTCTCCGCTTCATTGCACTCTCCTGCACGAAGTCAAAAGCCGGAAAGCATATCAGCGGCAGGCGTAAGGCTCAAGGCGCGAAAGCAGGCGCAAGGCGCAAGACTTAAGGAAATAACAAAGCCCCGAATCCAAGTTTCGAATCCGGGGCCTTCTGCCTTACGCCTTGAGTCTTACGGCTATCCTGCCTTTTTCACTTCCGTATTCTGGTCGGCGCGGAAGCGCAACAGCGCCGCAATGCCGCCGGTGGACGCAAATGCCGGGTCGTCGTGCATGTGAATAATCTCGATGTTGTTCTTCACCGCGTTCGCCAGCAACCGGTCCGCGACGTCGTCCAACTCCTGCGTCTGGCGGCCGCATGCGCTGCATGTGGCTGACATGTTTACGTCGATGTGTCCACAGTGGGTGCACTCCGAAGCCGGCGCGGAGAACGTCTTGGCGATCAGCAGTGTCTGGATTTCTCCTTTTTCCAGTGCATCGAGCACCTTCTTCAGTCCCACGGCGCCACGGCTGTTGCGCTTCTCCTGCCCCATCGCTTCGCGCACCAGCCCGGCCCGCCGGTTCATGCGAAATTCGTCGTAGAGCCGGTCCGCTTGCTCCCGCACTTGAGCGCCCGTCGCCGTTGCCGGATCAATCGGGAAGCGTCCGACAAATCTCTGCTTGATGTAGCTGTGCAGGTACGGTTCGATTTCCGGCCATGTTTCGTCGCGACAGCCGATCACGAAGCGCTCGAACCCCGCTTCGTAGAGCGCGGTCATGCGCTCGGCGACTTCCTTGTAGAAGTGCATGGCTTCGTTGCCAATGTGGCGCTCGGCGTGGCCCGCTTCGTATCCGTTGAAGCCGTCGCTGCGCCCACGGCGCGTGATCTCGTTGCTCATGCGCTCGTTCTCACGTTCATGGATCTCGTCCATCCACAGTTCGAAGAAGCGCGCCTTGGTCCTGTCCACCAGCACGATGAGCAACCGCGGCATCACGTCGGCGATCGCCGTCAGCGGGCGCAGGTGGAAATGCTTGTTCACAAACACACAGGTCCCCGCCAGCCGGGGCGGCAGATCGAATTCACGCCAGAAGTCGTTCTTGGTGGACGCAAAGATGGCCTTGGCGCGCCCGCTATTGCCGTGCATATGCTCGGCAATGTCCAGGATGCGTTCCAGGTCGGCCTTGGCGCAGCCATTGCGGCCTTGCTTTTCGGCTTCGCGAAGCGCATCGCGCACCAGGTCTTTCAGCAGGATCGCCTCTTCCCGGTGCGATCTGTCTTTGGGCGGGGCAGGTTGGTAGAAGAAACTGATTGCGCACCCTTCCCCAGACTCGAAATTCGCCAACTCACGGATATTTTCACGGGTGATCATTCACGTCTCCTGAGAGGAAGAACAACCATTTACAAGTCAGATAGCCCCACCCTTTCGCCCAGTCTTGGCGGAGGGTGGGGTGTTTACGCGATTTTCGCATGTTGGAGGAGCTTGTCCTTGAATTCGTCGGGCATGGGCAGCACTTTGGACAGGTAGTCGCGCGCCGACGCCACCGACTTCTGCACCTGGTCCACCGGT
>Ga0097691_1001482_pt1 | contig 17214 bp, 22 predicted proteins | sample NGESurdeep072012_8_FD_72858 | JGI IMG/M metagenome (GOLD analysis project Ga0097691, IMG submission 72858) | Arctic peat soil microbial communities from Barrow, Alaska - NGEE Surface sample 210-1 deep-072012 | ecosystem: Environmental > Terrestrial > Soil > Wetlands > Peat ... | reverse complement strand
AATCCGGCCAACCTGATGCTGGTCGAGCAAATATTCGCGGACTACCCGCATGTGCGCATGATCAGCGCGCGCGATGGCAATCTCGGCATCGCGCTGGCGCGCGCCCATCTCCCGGATGTGATCCTGATGGATATCAATCTGCCCGGTATCAGCGGGATCGAAGCCCTGAATATCCTGCGCGAGGACCCGGCAACCAGGCATATCCCCGTCGTTGCCCTCAGTGCCAATGCGATGCTGCGCGATATCGAGAAGGGACTGGAGGCGGGATTCTTCCGCTATCTGACCAAGCCGATCAAGATCAATGAATTCATGGCCGCGATGGACGATGCACTGGAATATTCAGCTATTGTTCATTAGGTGAAACCAGGTTTTGTGTAACTCGGAAATAGCCGGCAGAGCTTATGCAACGCAGTCTTTCGTCGAACACAACACACGAAGCAGCATTACCGGATGGTTTCGTGTCGGCGGCAATTGATCCTATGTCGTTCATTTCCAATCGTATTGCTATAACCATGACTCACCACTCCATTTGCGCCACCATCCCCGATGCAGCAATCGATATTGCCGAAAGAAATCTGCGCGACATTCTGACGCTGGCCATCGAACACCTTCCCGCGCGATCCGCAATCGTGGTCTGGGATGCGCAATGCGATCTCGCGATTGCGCTCACCGAGGCCTACCGGCGCTGCCTCCCCGACGCGACATTCATCGACTTTGATAGCATTGCGCCGGAGACTGTGCGCGCCGAGTTTGAGAGACTCGCGCCCGCCGACCTGGTGGTGTTGATTCAATCCACCAGCTTTCGTCTGGACGCGTTCCGCATACGGGTCGAACTTTTCAAACGCTTTCTCAAGGTGATCGAACATCCGCATTTATCGCGCATGCCGGGTGCGGAGGCGCTGATCTATATCGACTCGCTGGCTTATGACCCGGCCTATTTTCGCGGGGTGGGCAACGCCTTGAAAGTGCGCATCGATGGCGCGCAAGAGTGTGTCATCGACAGCGACGGTGAACAATTGGTGTTCACATCGGGACTCGAATCCGCCAAGCTCAACGTTGGCGATTACAGCAATATGCAAAATATCGGGGGCCAATTCCCTATCGGCGAAGTGTTCACGGAATCAAAAGATCTCGAGGCGGTGAATGGCCGTGTGCGCATTTCCATTTTTGGCGACACTGCATTTAGGGTCAACAAACCCGGCCACCCTATCACTCTGGTTGTCACCAAAGGACGCGTCACCGAAGTCATCGATTCCACGCCCGAGTTCGACCGAGTGCTCGCCAATATTCGCGCAGACGAAGGCGAAATCTGGCTGCGCGAACTGGGCTTAGGGCTGAACAAGGCATTCACACAGGACAGAATAGTCAGCGATATCGGCACGTTTGAACGCATGTGCGGTGTGCATCTATCGCTGGGCGCCAAACACGGAAGCTACAACAAACCAAACATCAAGAAGACTACGGCAAAACATCATGTCGATGTATTTGCCATTACAAAATCTGTCACCCTGGACAACGAGGTGATCTATCGTGACGGGGCTTGGCAGGTTGATTCACACACGACCCAGTTGGGAAATTAGAATTATGGGAGCGGGTTAAAATTGTTTTTCTGCTTCTGAAATATAACCGGCGACGCAAAAAAAATGTCCCGTTTTATTCCTTCGGCCAGTAGGCAGTGGCTATCCCGTCGCCGAGATCGGCTTCGATCAGACGGCGACGCACCTCAAGCAAACGCCTGATCAGCGCGGGTTCATGCCTGGCATATAACTCGGCATCCGGGGTGCGGTTCACCACGACACCGAGCAGTTCGGTGATCGCATTGCCGATGGAATTCTGGCTTATGGTAACGATCAGCTTGCCCGCATCGTTGCGGTAGATGAGCTGCTTGAATGCAGGTTGCCAGCGTATGGCATTGGCATACTTGGCATCCACAATACAGTGGTCGCGCACTTTCTTCGCTGTTTTCATAAAATCATTGTTAAACAGCAACACGCTTTCCACCTCTTCCGGGAAATAGATGTCATGCAGCATAGGCGCGTTGTGCGTAGAGACCTGCGAGAAAAAAGTGCGGTAGAAATCGATGAAGCCTTTCAGCACCTCATCGTATTCTTTCCAGAAATGCACATTTTTGAGAGCCTCCACCCCTCCCTGTATCTCCCAGCTGGGTAATCCCTGCGGATAGCCGGTAAGTCCGATGCGGGCATCGGCCTCACTCGCAGGCTTGAGAATTTCCAGATTCAGTGCCTTGCCGAAAAACTCGCGATAGACATCTCGCATGTATGCCTGAAACAGGCTGTGCTGCCCGCCATCAGTAAGGTTCGGGTTGTTGGGATCGGCTAGCTTGGAATTTCGCAGATCTGCCTTGGGGAAAACAATAAAGTGGTTATGCAACATACGGATGCTGGGCACACCGGGAGAAGTCAGCGGCCAAGTAGCATCCAGACTTGCTTCACCCGCAAGTACCAACGCCTCATCCGGATCAGGATACTGCTCCAGCATATAAGCCATGATGATCTGGTTCATCCTATTCCACACTTGCTTTACATTATCTGCAACTTGCGTACGCCGCACCGGTCTCCCCAGCGGGTTGAGAATAGTCTTGGAAGTGTTGTAAATGATCGAACAATCGAACTCGGTGCTGTGTCCCAATGCCTTGCGATACAACAACAGATTTTCCGAGTTCATCAGCAAACCATTATTGTTCACCAGATCGTTAAGATTCTCGGTGCTATTGAAAAACTCATTGTGCTTCATCCCCTCCGGTACTTCCAAAGGAATTGACCTGAAAGGAGTTAAAATTTCGCGTGGGCCAGATTGCATCCTGTCGTCCCTCAACTGTGTATAGGTAGTTCGGATAACGTTTTAGTGTATCCGTAATGTCGGTAAGTTTACCTGCATGAGCCTTGAGCAGTTACTCCGACAAGCAAAGGCTTTTTATATGATACTCGTCTACAGGACGAGTATTTTTGGTTCTCGATAAATCCGCGTTTCCCTGGATAACGCGTTTCCCTGGGTAAAAAAAAGGCTTGCTGGGGGAAGCAAGCCAAGGGAGGATTACAGAAGTCTACTGTAACAGTAATTAATAATACACTGATATGACTGCATGTCAAGAAAAGATGTTTTGACCCGTAAACATACCTTTGGTCCGACTAATCATAACAACCCTGACTGTAGAAAGTTATTTCTGCCCAAGTGCTCACATATCGCCAGGGGAGGTTTTTATTGTATTTTTCCATCCGACTGCAATCGGCTGGTAGTTGTCAGTAAGCGCCTCATTGAAATCAACCGCGGCTTTCAGGAACGCGGGCGTCCGTTTTTGGCATATACCAGCCATTTTAAAATCAAACTGTCCTGCGCCGCTTTCTCGCGCGCCACCTGAGCACAACAGTCGCGCGCCACGCCACGCGCACCGCAAAATATCCGATGATAGCCAGGCTCACCCCAAGCAATGGCAACCCGATCAAAACAGGTTTGCCGAGCATCACCAGCCAATCCCACATTTCGTATGTCAAGCTATTCCAATGCAATTCCGGAAATGGCGGTTGCATCACCGCCACGCCACTGTGCGCACCGCTGACCCATGCACCAAGCTTATAGGCAACCATATACAGCGGCACGATAGTGAACGGGTTGGTATACAGCGTGGTGACCAGCGCCACGGGAAGATTGGCGCGGAACGACACGGCCAGCAGTGCGGCGCCTATCATCTGCAACGGTCCCGGTATCAAGCCACAGAACAATCCGATCGCCACGCCACCCGCGACCGAGCGGCGATGCAAATGCCATAGATTGGGATGGTGCAACCAGTTACCGAACGGCTTGAGCCAGCGTTGGCTTTTCACCGTTTCGAGAGACGGCAAAAACTTGTGGAAGAAATTTCGCATACCCCAATTCTATCCCTATGCGCTAATCTATACACATGGTTCTCTTCACCGCCTGCTTCACCCTCGGCGTGTGGCTGCTGCAACCACGTTGATGTACGCCATAAGCCGCGCCGTTACTGGATTTGATAATTTTCCATTTCAAATATACCGACACAAATACCGCCAATTGTTAGCGACTAGGGGCTTTGTCTCGCACATACTTGCCAGGTATGAATATCCGCTTTCGACACATAGCGGACTTATGTCATTTCTAAAACCGGATATTCAACGGATTGTGCTTGAGCGCCGACGTAGTGAGTCCGTCTCGAAGCGATAGTTAGACATGGCGAGCCTTCATTTCGGTCAGAAGTGTTTCTAAGAGAGAAAGCACAGTATTAGCGTCCGCCAATGATTGAAAATGCAAAGGTATAGGTCCGTATTCGCCGCCGAATGAACCAATGTACCTAGGCATATAGTTCCTTAACTCGGGCGGATCTTCTTCATTCCGAACCGTGTAAGGAATCATATATGGAGGAATTCGATGAGCAGTGGGATGGCGATGGTGGGTCAAGAACTCGTGCCACTTGGAGTACTGACCAACTAACGCGGCTAAACTTCTTGGCAGATGTTCCAAAAAATCCTTGTTGAAAAGGCCGATCATGGTTTTCTTCTTTTCGAGATCAAAGCTTTGTTCAAGCCCAATACTATGGGCCCATAACCACGCCATGTTATCGATTATCCCGCTAACATTGATTAGAAAAGCATGCAAATGAATATTTGCGCGACCATTTTCTTCGCGCGACCTTTCCTTGTTGGTGTCAGGCGGTAATTCAGAAAAAAAGTATTCGAGGCAAGCAACGAGAATGAGAAGCCTGCGACACACTCCAAATTGGCAGTATTCTTGAGCTTTCAATGGGAGCCTAGGACACAGCATGAGGTACTGATCGAGTACTACCGATATTTTTGGAATGACAACTTCCTTTTCGGAGAGGATTATCCCTAGCTGATCAGAAGTGTACATATCTGAGTTGCCTAACGTGCTAGCTCAGGGGCGCGAAGCCGGCTTGCCGGCGCAGCGTCCCCCTTGAGCGGCGGGTTAGGCCACTGACAACAAATGTTTGGCAAATCGGCCTCCAAGGGGAGTGACTTCTAGAGGGTAGTTCCCGTAGTTCGGTGAGCGGATGTCGGGGACTCCGGCGCGATGAACTAGGTTGAGTGTGTCCAGCTCGCCAACCAATCCCATTAGCAGCGACGGTGCAATAGCGGGCTGACGTGTCTGCAAATCTTCGAAGTTGATGCGAACCGACCGATCTGTCAAGACATTAGGTTCTCTTTCCTCAGCTAGACGCACTGCGTGAGCGAGTGTTTGAATGCCACCAACGGACAGCAAGTCCAAGCAACGGACGTAATGGTCGATCTCTGTGTAAGAGAGCTTCTCAGGGTCGCCTTCGCGCAACAGGACATTTGACACTAGAAGCACGGCAGCACGTAGCTTGGCGGATTGATGGGTGCGGACTATGACAAGGTAGCCAAGCCGACGGTATATACCAGCACATAGGGAATGATATGGCGATCAGTTATCATGGGTTTGCCTAACGTTAAATTAAGGGGCGCGCTTTAGCGCGTCCCTCTTGAATGATGGGTTGGGCTGTACCCCGTACTTTTCCATTTGCTCCTTAGACCGAACAATCAAATGTTTAATTTCCTCAGTTAATTTTCGTTGCTGGGTATACATGTACCACCCGAATGAAATTTTAATTGCGAAATAGCACAAGATTATCGTTAAGAGTAGCCAAGCATTTCTGGGGTTCTTGATCTCTTTTATCTTGGTTCGGAAAGGAACGGCCATACCCTTTGCTGGCCATTGGCCAGATTGGACAGCGCGTCGAGTGTAATAAATAGCCAAAATCGACAAGGTCGTATAAAAGATAGTTGATAGGATCGTGGCTATTAGCAGCCAATCAAGCATTTGATCAGGGTCACTGGGCGGCGGCAAGAACTCATCAATGCGAGATATAAAAAGCGCATATCCTCCTAGCAAGATGATAGCCAGGAAAAATAATTGCCGCGCCTTCAAAGTAGGTTCAATGTATTCAGTCATGATGCCCAACGTTTAGCTAAGGGGCTGCGCGCTTTTGCGCAGTCCCGCTTGAGCGTATGGTTGGGCCTCATTTTACAGTGGGGTCCTTGAGAGAAAACGGATTGCCTAAAAGCTTTGTCGAGAAGAGCCTGTATTGAGTCGGCACTTGCTTCACAAACGGGAACTTCTCTCTGAAACCACCAACGTATTTTTCAAAGTCTTCTCGGCTTTGTATGTAAGACCGCCATAAAAAAGGTTCCGCCCCGCAATCGAGGCCGAAGTGCCCTACATAAACAATTTCTCCAAGATTCACCGTGAATGTGCCTCCCACCGGCTTGCCATCTTTGATGAGGTTGTCCTTCGATTCTTTTATGTGGGCGACGTCGGTCCCAGAACGTGCAATCTTTACGTCAAAGGCAGTTAGGGTATATTCACCTGGCTGGATGACAAATGCATAGGGTAAGAATTTGTTATCAACGAACAATTTGGACGGTGGCTCAAGATCCAGAGATACTGGCTCCGGAGTATCAATCGGAGACTTCGTGAATGTGAGCGCTTGAAGCTGCGCGTTCTCGAATTGACCGCATTTCCAAGTACGCCCCCAGTCCACTTGGATGATGAGAACTCCAAGGTCGGCCTTGTAAGTGTCTGCACTAAGACTTACTGGTTCTGCCGCAACGACGAGCGTAGGTAACGCCCCAAGGATCGCTATTGCATACCACAGATATTTAAGCATTCGGTTACTCCTATGAGACCCAACGTGGAGCTAAGGGGCTGCGCGCTTTTGCGCAGTCCCGCTTGAGCGTAGGGTTAGATTCATTTTTTGGGCTTCCACGCATCCGCCAATTGGTGAGCTTCTGTAATTTGTTTTTCATTCATTCGGCTCATCAATTTCTTGCGATGTCCGGGTGGGTCCTCCATGACCCATTTGCATAGGGGAGCAGAAGCGCAGGATGTCGCATTTTTCTCAGCTATGACCATCCATTTGAGGCCCTCAATGTCATTTTCAAAATATTGATTTGCGTACATGCTACCCAAGTTATATTGCGACTGCATGAACCCTTTATCAGCGGCCACAAGATAGTATTCCCGCGCCTTGTTGTAATCCTTGATTACTCCACCTTGCCCATACTCATAAGCATTGCCACTGTTATGGCAACCAGCATCACTACCTAATTCACAAGCGCGGATATACCATTTGGTTTGGCTTCCATATTTTTCTATGGAGACCTTTCCTTCGGAAATCATTAGCCCCAATTTGAGTGCCGCCGTGCCGTCACCTTGGTCAGCACCTTGCATATAAAGATCGGCAGCTTGTTCTGGGTGACCACTACGGTAGGCTGCGTCACCAGGTGTAGTACTGCAGCCAACTAGAGATGCAATGAATAAAGAGCCTAGCCAAACATTTCTTAAAATCATAAACACCCCATATGAATCTAACGTTCGAGTTAAGGGGCGGATTGCCCACGGGGGTTGCCGATAAATACTGATGCGTCTGTTTGGGCAATGCGTCCCCTTGAACGAGGGGTTCGACGGGAGAGGATGCGGCTTGAATGTGGCAAGTGTTGCAAAGTGTGCATCACCCACTACCTCCCCAAAAAATCCATGATGATTTTATTAAAGGCCGCGAAGCGTTAATTCGGCTTGTTCGCATCAAAGCTCGCTTTATGCGACAGCGCGAAAACGCTTCGCACACTATCATAAAACCACTCTATTTATAAAGCTCAGTAGTTTGTGATAACGCCAATTTTAAATGGCTTCCTCTGCGCCGCGTCCTATCTCCGTGGAACGTAATGTATACACCGCCAACGGTGTATATCCTGTGAAGTTGCGGTGTATAATTCGGCGCATGTTCGCGATTAATCCATTGTTTATTATTAAATAATCAAACAGGAGGTTGTGTTATGGTCACCGAAACTACACCGCTTGAACCATCCCCTCCCAAACTGCTCGATCAAGTCCGTGGCAAGATCAGAGTCAAACATTACAGCATCTGTACCGAAACGCAATAATCAAGGGTGCCAGAGTCGAATGGTTTTTTATCCACTCACTACTCTCCCAGCTTCATCCGCCTGATGTAGTGGCAGGTATACCCGCCGCGATTCTTGACCAGATACTTCTGGTGATATTCCTCGGCGCGGTAAAACTCCCTGAACGGCACGACTTCGGTGACGACTTTGGCTCCCCAGTCGCCGGAGGCATCCACGGTCTTGATGACTTCTTCGGCGGTGTGTTTCTGTTCTTCGTCGAGGTGAAAGATCGCCGAGCGGTATTGCGTGCCGATGTCGTTGCCTTGCCGGTTGGGCGTGGTGGGGTTGTGCATGCGGAAGAATTCGAACAATAGATGTCGGTAGCCGAGTTGTTGCGGGTCAAACACGATCTTCAGCGACTCGGCATGGCCGGTGCGTCCGGTTTTGACTTGCTCATAGACTGCATTCGGCGTATCGCCGCCGGTGTAGCCGACTTCGGTTGCCAGCACGCCGGGGATAGCCCGCACCAGTTCTTCCATGCCCCAGAAGCAGCCGCCGGCAAGGTAGGCGGTTTGTTGTTTGAGGTTGTCAGTCGTGGACATGATCAACCACGCTTCATTTTTTTCATCGCCTGCTGCGCCTCCATCTTGCCTTCGCGCTCCTTTTCGGTGGCGCGCTTGTCGTGTTGCTTCTTGCCTTTGGCGAGGCCGATCTCGAGTTTGACGCGACCGCCCTTGTAGTGCATGTCCAGCGGCATTATGGTGTAGCCGGCGCGTTGCACTTTGCCGAGAATCTTGTCGATTTCCTGTTTATGCAGCAACAGCTTGCGGGTGCGCACCGGATCGGGATGGATGTGCGTGGACGCATTCAGCAACGGGCTGATATGCGAACCGAACAGATATAACTCGCCGCCTTTGATCGTGACGTAGGCTTCCTTGAGTTGCGCGCGTCCGGCGCGGATGGCCTTGACTTCCCAGCCTTCCAGCATGATGCCGGCTTCGTATTTATCCTCGATGAAGTATTCGTGGTAGGCTTTTTTATTTTGAATGATGCTCATTACAGGTGAGTTTTGCGGTGTGTTCGGCTATTCTACCAGCCTTTGGAAACGCATCCCTTTGGAATAGCATCCCTTTGAAATAACATCTGGGACAAGAAATGGCGTTAGTGGAAAAAACAGTGCTGGTTCCCCACAGCGCGGAGCAGATGTTTGTGCTGGTGGATCGCGTGGAAGAATACCCGCAGTTCCTGCCCTGGTGCGGGGGGGCGAGTGTGAGCGATCTGGATGGAACCACGGTGCATGCCACGGTGCAGATCGATTATCACCATATCAAGCAGAGTTTCACCACCGAGAATGTGCGCACGCCGCCGCATCAGATCGACATCACGCTGCAGCATGGGCCTTTTAAACAACTGGACGGATGCTGGCGATTTATCCCGTTGAGTCCATCTGCCTGTAAAATAGAATTCCGCCTGCATTATGAATTCTCCAACAAGCTGCTGGAAAAGATGGTCGGGCCGGTGTTTCACTATATAGCCAACAATTTCGTGGATGCTTTCATCCACCGCGCAGAAAAGGTTTACACGAACACATGAACGACAAGATCAATATCGAAGTGGTCTACGCACTGCCAGAAGAGCAAATCCTGCTCAAGCAGTCTGTGCCGACCGGAACGACGGTGACCGAGGCCATACAAGCCAGCGGCATACTCGGCAAGCATCCCGAGATCGACCTGGCCACAAACAAGCTGGGCATATTCGGCAAGCTGACCAAAGCCGATGCCGTGGTACGCGACAAGGACCGCATCGAGATTTATCGACCGCTGATCGCCGACCCCAAGGAGGTGCGCCGCAAGCGTGCCGAAGAGGGCAAGGCTATGAAAAAGGGCGGCGGTGATGCTTAATGATGTATAGCGGCAGAAACCTGATGATAGATTACGACCTGCATTGCCATTCCAATATTTCCGACGGTACGCTGACACCCAGCGAATTGGTGGATCGCGCCGCCGGGCGCGGCGTGAAAGTGATGGCGTTGACCGATCACGACGACGTGGACGGCCTGGATGAGGCGCGAGCGGCCGCCGCACGACACGGCATGACCTTTATCAACGGCGTGGAGATTTCCGTGTCCTGGCGCAGCCATACCTTGCACATCGTCGGTTTGGGTATAGCTCCGGATTACCCTCCGCTAGTTGATGGCTTGCGCACTGTGCGCAGCGGGCGCGGCGAACGTGCAAGAAAGATGGCCGACGAATTGGCCAAGGCCGGCATCGGTGGTGTGCTGCAAGGGGCGTATCAATTCGCGGAAAACCCCAACATGATTAGCCGCACCCATTTTGCGCGCTATCTGGTGGAAGCCGGACATTGCAAGGACGTGAAAAGCGTGTTCAACCGCTATCTGGTGAAGGGCAAGCCCGGCTACGTGCCGCATCAATGGGCGGTCCTGGCGGATGCGATCGGCTGGATACGCGGCAGCGGCGGGGTGGCGGTGCTGGCCCATCCCGGTCGCTATATGGTTGGGCGCAACGGCATGGGCAAGAAGACCATGCACGAATTGCTGACCGAGTTCGTCGAGCTCGGCGGGCAGGCGATAGAAGTGGTGACCGGCAGCCACACGCCGGAGCAGTATGCCGAGTTTGCGCGATATGCCGAGGAATTCAATTTACTGGCTTCGTGCGGATCGGATTTTCACGGTCCGGGCGAGAGTTATCGGGACATGGGGAGGTTACCGGATTTTCCGCTGGGCTGCCGTCCGGTCTGGCAAGCGCTTTTACTGCAATAATCCATGGCGCAATTTTTCACGATACACCCCGGCAATCCAAATCCGCGCCTGATCCATCAGGCAGCGGCGGTGTTGCGCGGCGGCGGTGTCGTGGTGTACCCCACCGATTCCTGCTATGCGCTGGGCTGCCATCTCGATGACAAGGATGCCGTGACACGGATCCGCCAGATACGCCAACTGGACGAACAGCATCACCTGACTCTGATGTGCCGCGACCTGTCGGAGATATCGCGTTACGCAAAAGTGGATAATGCAAAATTTCGCCTGCTGAAAAGCAACACGCCGGGCAGCTATACTTTTATCCTGGAGGCGACCAAGGAAGTGCCAAAACGCTTGCAGCATCCCAAGCGCAGCACCATCGGCATCCGCATCCCGGATCATCCGGTGGCGTTGGCGCTGCTGGAAGAATTGGGCGAGCCGATGTCCAGTTCCACGCTGATCCTGCCCGATCAAGCAGGGCCGTTGAACGATGTGGAGCTCATACGCGAATTGCTGGAAAAGAAAGTGGATCTGGTGATCGACGGCGGAGTGATAGGCGCGGATTTCACCACCGTGATAGATCTAACCGGCGATGTGCCGGTGTTGTTGCGGCGCGGCAAGGGCAATGTTGCCCCGTTTGGAATTGAAAGCTAATAAATACTTGATGGGAACCTGATGCAAATCGACCAACTGATACAAACCATCGCCCTAGCAGCCATCCCTGTGCTGTTCGCGATCACCCTGCACGAAGCGGCGCACGGCTATGTGGCGCGCCACTTCGGCGACATGACCGCCGCTCAGGCAGGGCGCATCAGCCTCAATCCGATGCGCCATATCGATCCGTTCGGTACGGTAATATTGCCGCTGCTTACGCTGTGGATGGGCGGAATTCTTTTCGGCTGGGCCAAACCGGTGCCGGTCAATTTTGCCGCGCTGCGTAATCCCAAGAAGGATATGCTGTGGGTGGCGATCGCCGGACCGGCCTCGAATCTGGTGATGGCAATGGGGTGGGCATTGATCTACAAGATGGGACTGATGTTCCCGGAAAGTTATTTTGCCGATCCGATGTTGGGCATGGCCATGTGGGGGATTAAAATAAACGTCGTGCTGATGGTGTTGAACCTGTTGCCGCTGCCGCCGCTGGATGGCGGACGCGTCGCGGTCAGCCTGTTGCCGCATCGCCAGGCATTTCAACTGGCCAAGATCGAGCCTTACGGCATGTTCATTTTGATCTTTCTGGCGATCACGCCAGTGTTAAGCTTGATACTCTCGCCGTTAATCGGGTGGGTGTACAAATTGCTTTCGTTGTTATTTGGAATTTAAGGGAATAATGAGCACTTCTAGAAATACAGAATTTCGGGATGCAGCGCAAGGCGCGCGGCGCGCAGCGACCGAGGCATATCATTGGATAGACGATGGAGCGAGCACCGCGCAACGCAGCGATGCGCCCGAAAAATGGATTTATAGGAGTGCTTGATGTTTGCTGATCGCGTTTTGTCGGGAATGCGTCCCACCGGAAATTTGCATCTGGGGCATTACCACGGGGTGCTGAAAAATTGGGTGAAGATGCAGCACGAATACGAATGTCTGTTCTTCGTGGCTGACTGGCACGCGCTGACCACGCATTACGACACGCCGCAAGTGATCCAGCAAAGTGTCTGGGACATGGTGGTGGACTGGTTGGCGGCGGGTATAGATCCGTCACACGCCACGCTGTTCATCCAGTCGCGCGTGCCCGAGCACGCCGAGTTGCATTTGCTGCTGTCGATGATCACCCCGCTGGGCTGGCTGGAACGCGTGCCGACTTACAAGGACCAACAGGAGAAGCTTGCCGAGAAAGACCTGAGCACTTACGGTTTTCTCGGTTATCCGCTGCTGCAAAGCGCGGACATCCTGATCTACCGGGCCACGCACGTGCCGGTGGGCGAAGATCAGGTGCCGCATATCGAATTCACCCGCGAGATCGCGCGCCGCTTCAATCACATCTATGGGCGCGAAGCGGGCTTCGAAGAGAAAGCCGAGGCTGCCGTAAAAAAACTTGGCGGCAAAAAGGCCAAGCTGTATCACGAACTGCGCACCCGCTTTCAGGAGCAGGGCGACGATGAGGCATTGGAATCCGCCAAATCCCTGCTGGATGAGCAACAGAGCCTGAGCCATGGCGACCGCGAACGGCTGTTCGGCTATCTGGAAGGCGGCGGCAAGATGATCCTGTCCGAGCCGCAGGCGATGCTCACCGCCGCATCAAAGATGCCCGGACTGGACGGGCAGAAGATGTCCAAGTCCTACAACAACACCATCAGCCTGCGCGAGGACGAAGCCAGCGTGAGCAAGAAGATACGCACCATGCCGACCGACCCGGCGCGTATCCGCCGCACCGATGTCGGCAATCCCGACAAGTGCCCGGTGTGGCCGTTGCACCAGGTGTATTCCAACGAGCAGACCAAGCAGTGGGTCATGCAGGGTTGCAAGAGTGCCGGCATCGGTTGCATCGAATGCAAACAGCCGGTGATCGACGCAGTGCTTGAAGAACAACGCCCGATGCGCGAGCGCGCGCAACTGTATCTGGACGACCCAGCGCTGGTGCGCAACATCATCGCCGACGGCTGCGAAAAGGCGCGCAAACTGGCCTCCGAGACCATGCGCGATGTGCGCGAGGCGATGGGAATAAGTTACACCTGACCGCGATATGCCTGACCATGAGATGATCGAAGCACAACCCCAACTTGCCCCTCTCGCCCGTATCCACGGCGAGCCGATGCTGGTGCTGCCGCAGGATCTGTATATCCCGCCGGACGCGCTGGAGCTGGTGCTGGAAACCTTTCAGGGGCCGCTGGACCTATTGTTGTACCTGATCCGCAAGCACAACCTCGACGTGCTGGATATCCCGATGGCAGAATTGACCCGGCAATACATGGGCTACATCGAGATGATGCACAAGCATCGACTGGAACTGGCAGCGGACTATTTGCTGATGGCAGCGGTGCTGATCGAAATCAAATCGCGCATGTTGCTGCCGCGTCCACCGAAGGCCAGCGAAGAAGGCGGAGAAGACCCGCGCGCCGAATTAATGCGCCGCCTGCTGGAATACGAACAAATGAAACTTGCCGCGCAAAAGCTCAACGAACTGCCGCAAGCCGGACGCGATTTCGAGATCGTGCAAGTGCTGATCGAAAACACCGTGCGCGAACGCCAGCCTGAAGTCAGCGTCGAAGATTTGCGTCAGGCATGGATGGGGTTGCTGGCGCGCGCCAAGCTCAACACGCATCATAAAGTGCGTCGCGAACAACTCTCGGTGCGCGAGCAGATGACGCACATCCTGCGCAGTTTGCAGGGCGGCGAGTTTGTCGAGTTCGGCAAGCTGTTCGATATGGAAAGCGGCGTGCCGAAACTGATTGTTACTTTCATCGCCATCCTCGAACTGGCCAAAGAATATCTGGTTGAAATCCAACAAAGCGAAACCTTGGGGAATATCTATGTCAGAACAAATCGAGCCATTACCGCAGAGTGAAGAAGTAACATTACCCGTTCGTGTTGAGACCTTAGACACCGTTCGCCCAGATCTGGTTGAAGGCTCGCTGCAAAGCAGCGGCGAAACTGACGGTGTACCCCCTGCGGGGGATGCTTCGTCCTTCGATACCCCAGGGGGCTCAGTGCGAACGGAATCAGTTGGGGAAGCAATCGACACACGGCAACTCAAGCGCGTGCTGGAAACCGCGCTGTTGACCAGCGCCGAACCGCTGTCGTTAGCTGAGTTGAAAAAACTCGGCGACACATCGCTGGACAATCGCCAACTTGAAACGCTGCTCGAAGAACTTGCGCAGGATTGGCAAGGTCGAGGCGTGGAATTGAGCCGCGTGGCGAGCGGCTGGCGGTTCCGCGCCAAGCCGGAAATGCAGCAATATTTGGACCGGCTCAACCCGCAAAAGCCGCCCCGCTACTCGCGTGCGGTGCTGGAAACCCTTGCCATCATCGCCTACCACCAACCGGTCACACGCGGCGACATCGAGGAGATACGCGGTGTTGCAGTCTCATCGCAAATCCTGAAAACGCTGGAAACACGCGGTTGGGTGGAAGTGGTCGGTACACGCGATGCCCCCGGAAAACCCGAATTGTTCGCCACCACCAAGCAACTGCTCGACGATCTCAATCTGCGTGCCCTGCAAGAATTGCCATCGCTGCAGGAGATCGGCGCTTTGCTGGAGCAAGATGTAGCAGTACAGGCGTAATTGATTTGCAGTGTCGGCGCGCAATCCAGGCTGGTGACGCCAGATCCGTTGCGAGGCATCGTACCCAAATAGACATCAAGGCATGAAACTGATCCAATCCCGCGACAATCCTTTCTTCAAGGAACTCGTCAAGCTCTCCGGCTCGGCGCGGCAACGCAACAAATCCGATCAGACGTTGCTGGACGGCGCGCATTTGCTGGCAGCGTATCTGGATAGCGGCAATCGACCACGCCACATTCTGCTGAGTGCGGCGGCGTTGCACGACGGAGAAATCGCCGGCTTGCTGAAACGCATGACAGACGTGCCCGTCACGCAACTGGATGACAAGCTGTTTGCGCAACTCAGCGAGCTGAAATCGCTCACCGGTATTATCGCGCTGATCGATCTGCCCCAGCCTGCGGTTGGGCAAAGCCGCTTTGCTTTGTTGCTGGAGGATATCCAGGATCCCGGCAATCTCGGCTCGATGTTGCGTTCCGCTGCTGCTGCGGGGTGCGATGCGGTGTTTCTTTCCATGGGATGCGCAGATGCATGGTCGCCGAAAGTGCTGCGCGCAGCGATGGGCGGACATTTTGCGTTGCGCATTTACGAGCGGCAGGATTTGCCGGGCGTGGCTAAAGCATTTACCGGTACGTTGCTGGCAACCAGCCTGCAAGCAGCGCGCAGCCTGTACGAGTGCGACCTGCGCGGCAATGTTGCATTTCTGATTGGCAACGAAGGGACAGGGCTGTCCGATGATGTGCTGAGTCTCGCCATACAGATCACCATTCCGATGCCGGGCAACGTCGAGTCGCTGAATGCCGCCGCTGCAACGGCGATCTGTTTGTTCGAAGCGGTACGGCAACGTGCAGGGCTGTGACTGGCTCTACAAAGGCGCGCATTAAACTCCTTGACCTATAAGCCTATTTCGCTATAATGCGCGCCCCTGTGAGACTGATGTCCAGTTTCACTTACCTTGCTCCACCGCACCGCAAGCGGGGGGCTTAACCATAAGGAGATGTAATGCGACATTACGAAATCGTGTTTATCGTGCATCCCGATCAAAGCGAGCAAGTGCCCGCGATGATCGAGCGTTATCGCACACTGGTCACTTCCAAGGGTGGTCACATCCACCGTCTCGAAGACTGGGGCCGCCGCCAGTTGGCTTACCCGATCCAAAAGATCCACAAGGCACATTACGTGCTGATGAATATCGAATGCAACCAGGAAGCACTGGACGAGCTGGAGCACGCATTCCGCTTCAATGATGCGGTGTTGCGCCACCTGACCGTCAAGACCAAGGCTGCCGTCGTTGAGCCGTCCGCCATGATGAAGGAAGAAAAATCTCGCTCCGTGCCGGCTGAAGGCAGCTTTGTTGCCCCAGTCCAGGCTCAAGAAGGCGTGGCAGCAGCAGCTTAATTGGCGCGTAACCAGGTTGTCATCAGCGGCGAGTTGATCGCACTGGAAAGTTTGCGGTATACCCCGGCTGGGGTGGCGAGAGTGGCACTGACGTTAAGTCACACCTCGCAGCAGTCCGAAGCAAATGGTTTACGGCAGGTGCAGTGTGAAGTGAATGCACTGGCGTTTGCCGGGGTGGCTGAAAAAGCCGCCCAGTTTGCAGTAGGACAGAACGTGAAAGTGCGCGGGTTTTTAGTCCAGCAAAGTATCCGCAGCCGGCAACTGGTTTTGCATATAAACGACATAATTTTGGAATAAGGAAACATCATGGCCCGTCCATCAGACAAGAAGAAAGATGACAAGAGCAAGCGTTCTTCCCGTAACAATCTATTCAAGCGCCGCAAATTCTGCCGCTTCACAGTCGAGAAGATCGCCTATGTGGATTACAAGGATATCAACATCCTCAAGGAATTCATCGCCGAAAACGGCAAGCTGATCCCGGCACGCATTACCGGTACCAGGACACATTATCAGCGCCAACTGAGCACCGCCGTGAAACGCGCGCGCTTCCTGGCCTTGATGCCTTACACTGATCTGCACTAAGGAGCCCGGACATGCAAATAATTTTGATGGAAAAAGTGACCAACCTCGGCCAATTGGGTGAAGTGGTCAAGGTCAAGAACGGCTTCGCGCGCAATTTTTTGATTCCGCAAGGCAAGGCCAAGCGCGCAACTGCCGCCAATATGGCTGAGTTTGAAGTGCGTCGCGTCGAGCTTGAAGCGGCCGACAAGGTCAAGCGGGCCGAATCGCAAGCACGCGGCGAAAAGCTCGCGGGCTTGACCGTGCAGATCGTGCAAAAGGCCGGCGTGGATGGCAAGCTGTTCGGTTCTGTCACCAATGCCGACATCGTGGATGCGCTGGCTGCACAAGGCTTTGCAGTTGA
>Ga0097691_1001481_pt1 | contig 17218 bp, 19 predicted proteins | sample NGESurdeep072012_8_FD_72858 | JGI IMG/M metagenome (GOLD analysis project Ga0097691, IMG submission 72858) | Arctic peat soil microbial communities from Barrow, Alaska - NGEE Surface sample 210-1 deep-072012 | ecosystem: Environmental > Terrestrial > Soil > Wetlands > Peat ... | reverse complement strand
TCGTCGAAACGCCGTTTCGTCAGCGTCTCCCAACGCATCAGCTTGATGTCGCCGTTCGTCTCCGCCATGTGTTTCTCTCCGGTCGAGCAGGATCAGGATCCATGCGAGCGCCCGGGCGGCGCCTGCTGAAAGATCGAGACTCCTGCCACGAGGGCCGCGGTCATTTATCAGAACATTGACCGAGCGCCCACTTTTTACGTCAGTAACTTTCACTGTGGATCCCAGCGGGAGGGTGCGCGACGCTGCGGTCAGAGCGTTCGGGTCGTAGATGCCACCACCGCTGGTGCGATTGCCCTTCAAATCGGAACTGTAGCGCGTAGCTCTCACTGTTTGCGATCTCGCGTGCCGTGACCGTTCGTGCTGCGCCGTTACGGGTTTGGCGGCGCTACGTACGGAAGATTGACCACTCGCGCGGGCATCGGAGGGAAGGCAGGCTGCGCGGCGGTGCTGCATCCCGTCAACGATAGTCCGGCGACCGCCAGCGCTGCCGCAAGCCCACATTTACAACTCAGTTTGCGCGACGTTGATTTCATCGGCGGATGGACCTTGCGGGGACCGATTTCCGTTGGTCTAGCGAAGAGTGGTCAAAGGCGATGGGAAGGGCCACCGTACAGCTGGATCAAATTCGGACTCGATTCGTTTAACCGATCCCGACTTCTATAAATTACGCTAAAGGATTCTTTAAGGGCACTGCATCCTGTACTTATAGGTTATCTCGAGAACGAACAATGTCGATTCAAATGCAGGCAGCTTCTCAGGGGGAGAAGTGCTGGCCCGGCGACATCAACGCTCTCGCCGGGTGATGCCCCCCGATAGCGACCGTGGAGGCGGCGGACTACATACCGAAGATCCGGTTCAGGCCGTATTTGGGTTTTCGTCGCCCGCTGCATTGCTTAACTACAGCCACAACTTCAACTCAGATGAACCAGGTCCTCTCTTAAATCCATTGCCAACTTGTCCAAAGGTTTCTGACGACGTACATTCCGCGTTGGGAAGAATCGACGTACACTCCGCGTTGGGGCAAGAATCGTGGAGAAGTTTTAACCGTCCCGAGAGCGGACATGGATCCTGATCCTGCTCGACCGGAGAGAAACACATGGCGGAGACGAACGGCGACATCAAGCTGATGCGTTGGGAGACGCTGACGAAACGGCGTTTCGACGAACTGGATCGCCAGCGATGCGTTGTGCTGGTCACGTGCTCGCCGCTTGAGGTGCACGGCCCCCATCTGCCGCTTGGCGCCGATGCTCTCGAAGGGGAAGGGCTGGCGGAGCGGATGCTCCGGCGCCTGCCCGAACGCCATCGCGAGCGCGTGTTTCTGAAACTGCCGTTCATCTACACGGCAACCGACGTAGTCCCGCATCCCGGCTCGCTGTTTTTTCGCCCGTCCACAACCATAGCCGTGCTCGAAGATCTCGGCCGCTCGCTCGCGGCGCAGGGCTTTCGCGATGTGCTGGTCTCGAACTTTCACGGCAGCCCGCGCCACTTCCTTGCCATCGAAACGGCTTGTGACCGGGTCAGCCGTGAGCGCGGCATCCGCATGGTGTCCGTCTTTTCCGTGATGCTGAGCCGGCTTACCGGGGGCAGCTCGGAGCTGCCCGACGTGCTTGGCAGTTTGCCGGGCGTTAATCGCGAGGACCTGGTTGGCGATATTCACGCCGGCCTGGTGGAGACCGCGCAACTGCTCGTGCTCCATCCCGAGTTGGTCGAGCGCGACTACGCCAAGCTGCCACGGCAGACGGTGAACGGCTGGCTTGCCGAGCGCGGCGAGTCGCTGCCGGGCGTCGAGTCCGGCCGCCCCGCAGGATTCTTTAAGATGATCAGGGAAATTCGTGACGGCTTGCGTTTCTTTCGGGCCCAGACCTACGCCGGAGCGCCGGGCGCGGCCTCGCCCGAGCTGGGGGAACGTATTCTCGACACGCTAGCTTCGCACGCGGCTGCCGCCGTCGCCGAGATTCTCGACGGCACACTGCCGCCGACGGAATGTCACTCCCCACTCTGGCCGCAGCGCTTTCTGTTCGTGAATCCGTGGATGGTACGGCTCTTCAACCGGATCCTCGGTGTCACGGACGGGATCGGGTGAGAGATGGGCCGCGTCAGAGAGTCATCGGGACCCCGAGCATGGGTCTGGGGATATCGATCGCGAGGCTACATGCCGAAGATCCAGTTCAGGAAAAGACCGAGTACGAACAGCGCGCCGGCGCGCCGCGTATGTACGAAGGCCGCCGACACATACCACAGCGGCCATACCGGATATCCTGGGGGCGGCGAACTCGGCTTGGGCTCCGAGTAAACTTTGAGCACCCGCAAGAGGATCGGCAGCCCGCCGAGCACGAGCAAGGCGCCGAACCCGAGCGTACCCGTCAGCACCATCGCTACGACAACCAGGTAGAACGAAATCATCAGCGCCTGGTTGAGCCGGATCGCCCGCTTCTCGCCGAGGATCACCGGCAACGTGTGCACGCCCTTTCCGGAATCGTAGGGAAGTTTGTCGATGTGCTTGCCGATAAGTACGCTCGTCACGAGGATCGCGTAGGGAAGCGACGCAAGCCAGACCCAGGCTGGTATTTCGCCCGTCGTGATGAAATAGGTGCCACCGACCATCAGCGGGCCCCATACGATGAACACGCCGGGCTCGCCCAGTCCGAGATGCTTTAAACGCACGGGTGGTGCAACGTAAAACACGCTGATAAACAGTCCAGCCAATGCGAACAGGACCACTGCCCATCCGCGCACCGCGAAGAGGAAAACCATAATTGCCGCGTCGATCAGGTTGAGCACGACGATGGCGCGTATCAGCCCTGCCTTGGTAACCCAGCCCGAGAGCACGGGATGGGGCGCATACAATGCACGCGGCGCTTCCGACGTGTCGATGCCGCCGGTCAGATCGAAGTAGTCGTTGATGAGATTGTTGGAGGCGTGCGCGACGCCCAGCCCGATCAGACTGAGCAGGAAATATAACCAGTTCGGATTGGTTGCGCGCATAGCGAGCAGCCCGCCGATAAGTCCTGACGTCAGCGTCATCGGGATAACGCCCGCGCGCGTGATGATGAGCCATCGCGAGACGCCGTCCATGCGCTCGTCGGGCAGGTTCATCGTTAGCAGCGCCTCGCGCCAGTTCTTGAGCCGCTCAGTCCAGTTGATGGGATGGGGCTTTACTAACTCTGCCATGATTCAGCTCTTGGTTGGGCACACTGGCGTTCGTCGCGCTGCCGGGCAAAGCAGCCTGCTAGATCGGTTGCGGCATCACTGAACGTAGTAAGCATTTGTACCGGACCACCGGTATGGTGTGTTCTTATCCGGTGGCGTATAGATCCCCTGCGTGGCGGCGTTGTTATGCTGGGTAGTCGTGGTCGTGCTTGAACTTGTGGCCGGCGCCAACACACGCGCATTCGTAGTACTGGATTCGCTGGTCGCACAACCGGCTAGCCACATCATCGCAATAGCAACACAAATAGCCACTGCGGAATCAGTTGTGTATTTCATCGTTCAGGCTCCGGTTTATTTTGTTCTCGACAAAATGCGATAGAAAACAAAAGTCTGGTTCGAGACTACGCGCTTCCCGCGGCGCCGGCAAAGGCCGTGGAACAAAACCGGCCTGGAACCTTGCACAGGGAGGCCGTCGGGTCTATAGCGGACTGGGAATCGGAGACTCAAAACGCAAATTCCGGTTGACTGCGCGCGCGACGGCGGGCGCCGTTCTGGTAAGGGCTGCGATTCGCATCCGACAGACAAGCACGAGAGCGCACCACCGAGGACATCCATAGATGCAAACCGCCGCGCATGTGTACGAAGCCTTTGAGTACGATCTGAGCCTCACCGCCGAGCAGCTGCAAATCCGCGACACCGCTCGCCGCTTCGCCGCCGAGGTGCTTCGTCCCGCCGGCATTGCGATCGACAGGATGACGCCTGAGGCGGTGATCGCGCCGGGCTCGCCGCTTTACAGGGTTCTGGCCCAGGCGGCTGAGCTGGGCTTTACCAAGCTGAGCGCACCCGCCGCGCTTGGCGGGCTTGAGGCGTCGCCCGCAACCGCGCACATGGTGCTCGAGGAATTGTCGTGGGGAAATGTCGGGCTGGCCGGCGCGATTTTTCTCGCCCCCTATCCTGCCGGGGCCGCACTCGCGACCGGCAATAGCGAGTTGATCGCCGAGTTCTCAGCGCCTTACTTCAGCCAGGCCGGCGCCTCGATTATCGGATGCTGGGCGATCACGGAGCCGGATCACGGCTCCGACCATCTGGGCGTGATGCGCCCCGACCTCAAAGTAAAAGGCTGTGGCAACCTGATCGCACGGCGCGACGGAGACGCGTGGGTCCTCAGCGGCCAGAAGTCCGCCTGGGTGTCCAACGCACCCATCGCAACCGTGGCCGTTGTCAACGTGCAGCTCGGCTCGAGCGACGGGCTGGACAACGGTGGCGTATGCTTCGTGCCGCTCAATCTTCCCGGAATTTCGCGCGGCCGTCCCCTCGACAAGCATGCATTCCGCGCTTTGCCGCAAGGTGAGATTTTCTTCGACGAGGTCCGCATCCCGCGCCGCTACATGATCGCCGAGGGCGCAACCTATACCGCCCACGTCGAGGGCACTCTGACCGCCTTCAACGCGGCGGTCGGGGCAATGGCGACCGGGATCGCGCGCGCGGCCTTCGATTGCGCGCTCGCCTACACCAAGACGCGCATCCAGGGCGGACGTCCCATCTTCGAGCATCAATCGGTACGCGCCAGACTGTTCCGCATGGCGTCATTGGTTCGAGCCTCGCACGCGCTCTCGCGCGACGTTTACGTTTACAACCTCACCCGGCTTTCGCGCGGCGAGCCCGCCCGCCTCGATCATTCGATCACCTCGAAGGTCTTTTGCTCCGACGCGGCGTTCGAGGTCGCGACCATGGCGGTGCAGCTCCACGGCGGTAACGGAATGACCCGCGAGTATGCGGCCGAGATGCTCCTGCGCGACGCCACTGCGTGCACGATCGCGGACGGCGAGAACAACTACCTCGGCCTGATCGCGGCCTCGATGCTGTAGCGGAGTCCGCCCGCCGCCATCCGGACCAAACAGGAGGGAAAAAAACTTGGACACCATCGGCTCGAGCATCGAACAACGACTCCGGGTTCTCGAGGATCGCGAGGATATTCGCGAACTCGCAGCCACTTACTGTTTTCTCGTTGACGACGGGCGTTTCGACGAACTCGTTGACCGATGCTTCACGGAGGATGCGTGCTGCGACTTTCGCGGCGCCGGCGGCGCCGGCGCCGGCGAACAGATGGCGCCGAGCGTCTCGCGCGGGCGCGCCGAGCTCCGCAATTTCTTCACCCTCATGGTGCCGGCTGCGCTGCGCGACATGGCGCACACGGTCCACAATCATCGCGTCTCCATCGACGGCGACCGCGCGTCAGGCGACTGCTATTTCGAGCTTACCGCGGTCGATCGGACCTCCGGCGAAGCGGTAGTCGGCGCGGGCCGCTACTCCGATCGCTACCGGCGCGAAACAGGCGCGTGGCGCTTCGAGATGCGCAACGCCGCGATTTTCTTCATCGCACCGCTTCGTGAAGGATGGGCGAAGCAACGATTCCTGAACGCACTCACCCAAGTTAGGATGTAGCGTTCCGCGCGACTGGTTACCCGCCTCGCCCGTTGTTTCACGGGAGAGGCCGCGCCCCTGGCGCGGGTGAGGGTGCAGATTTTACCTTAGCGTGCCCCGCATCGTCCGCTTGGTCCGCGACGCGCATCGGCGTAACTTTCTCTCTTGTCCGGGCGCCCCCTTAGCTCAGATGGATAGAGCACAGGATTCCTAATCCTGGGGTCGGCAGTTCGAATCTGCCAGGGGGCACCAGATTCTCCGCAGAATCAATAGCTATTTCCTCGGCGTTGACCGCTATGCGAGCAGGCTGATCGGCTGAAGTGTCCACCAAGTGTCCACCGGTGCCGAGCAGCGCCTTGGAAAGGGTGTCGATCGAGCTGGTTTTGAGGGAGCGGAACCAGTGACTGTACACTTTCAAGGTCGTTTGAGCGCTGGAGTGTCCGAGCAGGCCCTGAACCTCAGTGATTGGAGTGCCGGCCGCAATCAGGATCGATGCAAAGGAATGACGCAGCGAATGCATATCGACGCGTCTGAGTTTGGCGCGGGTGAGGGCAGGGTAGAGCCCGCGCTTGAGCACGTTGCTGCGATGCGCCGGCGCGCCGGACGGCGCCGGGAATACCAGATCATCCCTACCGTTCGGGCATTGGAGTTTCCACCGTTTCAGAGGCGCACGCAGCGCGCGTAACAGGCCTGCTTCTTGATGTGGATAAGGCTGCGCAATGCATCGCGACCGAATGAGCAGGGCCCCGGCTAGAGTGCGTTAACCGCCGCATTGCAGACCCAGATCTCCCTGCCCGCAAATACCCGAGCAGCAATCCCCATTAATCGTGCAAACGTGACCGTTTGTAAAGCAGGTCGGCGTAGCCGTCGGCGTGGCGGTTGCGGTCGGAGTTGACGTCGCGGTTGCGGTCGCAGTTGACGTCGAAGTTGCGGTGGCCGTCGCAGTTGGAGTCGCCGTCGCGGTCGCGGTTTTGGTGCTGGTCGGCGTGGCGGTTGGCGTAGGGGGGGTGGGGGGGGATCTCCGCAATTGCAGATTCCGGGATGCTCGCTCAATAATGTCAAGCTGTTGATTTCTGCGCATCCCGATCGGAGGTAGGCAAGTTCACCTGAGTCGAGAGCGGAATGTGCGAACTCCTCGACCGACGTGCTGGTTATGAACCCCCAGGGCGTCGGCTTGAAACCCGCCTGATTGCTGGCCATCGTCTCGGTATGGTTGATCCATGCATGTAGTCCCTCAGCTACTGTTGCAGGGGCGAAAGTAGCTGCCGTCACGCTCCCTGGGCTGCTCGAGCAAACCCCGGGGGCAGAACCTACGATCTTGATTACGCCAGCCGACAAAGATTCGGTTGGGTTGGCCGGTTTCGAGGTCAGGTCACTTATCACGGAAATCGTCCTCAACGAGTTGGCGGTTAGTGGGCATGAGCAGCATTCCTGCATTTCCTGCTGATCGTTGAACACATAGATGTTCGCGCATAAATCGCCCGTCCCCACCAAACTGTCTTCGATCCAGTTGCCAGCGTCCACGATACGGAGCAAGGCGTCGCCGGTGCCTCCCGAGTGACCCGGGCCGCCGTAGCCGCCGTTTGTTGGCTCGAAGGCGGTTGCCACGTCGTATTAGCTTAGAAGGTACGAACCATCGGAGCCAGTGATTGCAGTGATTGGATCTCCAATGATTGTCGCTGGTGCCGCGAACGCTTGCTGCTGCGTTCCTATCCACAGCGAACCAAATGACCAAATCGCAACCGCGCTAAAGGCCGCTGTCAGCAGCGTGCCGAACTGTTTCAAAGGTGGCTTCATCATTCCTTTGCTTCCCTCAGGCTAGTGCTTCCAAATTGATAAGAGCGTCTTCGTCACTCTTGATCTTGAGCGTTTGTTCAGGACGTGCCGTCGCAGATTTGACGATGGTTTAGGATCGACGGCGCATCATTCCACTTTGCCTTCTTTGCGTCAAAGCGGCTCTATGACCACCGTTGGCGGCTTTGGTATTCGATTTTAGTCGTTAGAAGTCGTGAATTAGGTTGAGCGACGTAAATCTCTACAATTTGTTATCCTGCTGCCGACAAGAGGAAAGCCGTTGTCGCCTATCGATACACTTGTAAAGCGCACTTGGTCCCCGCTTGCGCTTCGGGCTATTGTTGACAGCTCAGTGGCATCCGACGCTCTCCTCGACCTTGCCGACTTGTCCATCGAAGCGGCACTCGTGCTGTGCTGCGCGACAACGGCGGCCACGTCGCGCGTTCGCGGCCGGGGGCGCATGATGGCGCGCAGGCGGGTTGGGAAAGCGCCCGTGGGCGCCGTTTCCACGATAAAGCGGCCCGTAGCAGAGCCACTCTTTTGCCGGGGCGAAATACCTTCAGGCCGCGACAATCTCCGCGAGCCTCGCATCCCATTTTGTCAGCGCGTCGCGTTTTTCGGTTTCGTACTCATAGCGGTTGTAAACCCGTCCGATGCCGGGGCATCGGGCCGCCGCGAACCCGCCATAGGACTGCGCGCGCAACCGCCGGCAGGTTTAATGGCTCGGGGCTCAAGGCCGCGCACTCACCGCACAGCGTCGCGCACCAGCGCACCTCGTCGACTATCATCATCCAGCCGCGCACCGCGTAGTTGATGTCGATGTCGGGCATCCACCGTGCGGCACAATTAGCGCAGACAAGTGCGTTGCGGTCGCCCTTCGCGGCCGCCTTCTCGAATGCGAGCCGCCATCGCGAGCACCTAGCCTCGGGAACGTTGCGGTGTTCGGCGCAGAAGCTTTCCCGATTCAATTCGTCAAGGCTATCGAGCTCGCTGCGGATGCTTAAAACTTCGATCATTGGTTAAACCTTGCGGAAACAATCCGGGTGCCAGCGCTTGGCCCCGATCTGAGTGGCCGTGCCGTAAATCGTCAGCTTGCAGACCTCGCAGACGCGCGGCTTCGTCGGCGCCGAGTCCGCCCACGGCGGCGCTATATCGCGCGCCTCGTTGTCGGGCGTCTCGGTATGGACGTTCTGCGACTTCGCCGCGTAGCATTCGCGGTGAAAGCGCTTGCCGAGCTCATCGACGCCGGTGCCGACCACCAGCCGGCCGCAGAACGAACAGATGTTGCTCATCGCGTGCAGCTGTTCTCGCGCCTCGTTGTAAAAATCGGCCATCTCGTGGTCGCGCTTGATCGTTTCGCCGCGTGCGTGGCGCATAGCCAGGTCCTTCACGTATTCGAAGATCCCGCTGGAACTCTCGCGTACGTAGTTGAGCGCCTGGCTGACCGCGTCAACCATGTCATCGTGAGGCGCCGCGGGAAAACTCGAAACCTCCTCGAGAAAGTCATCCAGCCAGTCCGCGTCCTCGAGCAGGAACACCTTGCCGGCCTCGACCAGCGGCGTGATAGCGGTTGCCCTGGTGACCTTGTCGCTGTCCACCTTGATCGGGTCGATCGGCAGCCGGGAGTTCGATTGCAATTCCTGGATCAGACTTTGGCCGCTCGCCTTGTCTTCGACCAGCACCCGATCGGGATTCCATTTCAAGGCCAGCATCTCGACCTGGCGCTTGAGCGCGGGAAACTCGACGCGATCGCGCCAGATGTCCAGAACGTAGTAACCGACCTCGCCGACGCCCAGCACCAGGCCCACGCTGAAGTCGTTCGAGCTCCCAGCCTTGAACGCGGTATCGAGGCTGATCACGACCTGCTCGAATCGCGCCGGCAGCGTTGCCGGCGTGAACGTCTTCCACCACTCACGTTTGAAAATCGCGCCTTCGGCCGCCGCGGGCCGCTGCTGATAAAGCGCCGCCCATGTAGCGCCGCCGACAGCTTCCCGGATCTGTGCAAGCCGCTTCAGGGGGAACTTCTTTTCCCACAATGCGGCCCCTTCGCTGCGCCAGCCCTCCTCCTCCTCGGCGATCGCGGGCAGGTTGAGCACAGCCCAGTTCTCTTCGGGATGTTCGCGAAGCAACCAACCGGCCAAATCATCCTGGTGCCACCGTGTGCTGATGATCACGACGGCGCCCGAGGGCTGGAGGCGCGTGTACGCAACGCTCTCGTACCATTCGTGGAGCTGACGCCGGTACGACTCGCTATTTGCGTCCTCGCGGCCCTTGATCGGATCGTCGATCAGCAGCAGGTCTGCCCCGCGGCCCGTGATGGGTCCGCCGGCGCCGACCGCGTAATAATTCCCGCCTTTACTCAGGGCGAATCGATGAGCCGCAGTGGAATCGCCGGCCAACTTCGCGCCTGGGAAGATCGACTGAAATAGACCGTCGCTAATCAAGTTGCGAACGCGCCTGCCAAAATCTGTTGCCAGTTCGGAGCCATAGCTCGACGCGATGATTGATCGGTCGGGATGGCGGCCTAGATACCAAGCCGGGAACAGTTGCGAGGCGATGAGCGATTTTCCGTGCCGCGGCGGCAGAAAGATCATCAGCCGGTCAATTTCGCCGCGCTCGATGCGCTCGAGCTTGTCCACGATGAGCCGGTGATGGTGCGCGAGCTCGAACCGCGGATAGGACATCGCGCAGTAACACGCCAAATCAGTCCGCGCGAGCGCGACAGCGCCGTCCAGAGAACCCGGATTGTTTACGGCCTTCACGACCGCCGCGCCTCGGCGATCTGCTGACGCTTCTCATTGCGCGCCATCCGGGCTCTGTGCAGCGCACGCTTGCGCCGCTTTTTCTCGCCCGGCGATAGAGCCGCGACGTTCTGGGTCAGCGACTTGAAAATCCCTTCGCGCACGCACTTCCTTTTGAGCATGAGCAATGCTCGATCGATCGAACCGTTCACCCAAACTTCCACAACTGCCACCTCCACAATGCCGGGTTGATTAACGGCTCAAGCCCGGCGAAAGCCGCGTATGAAGCGGACGCCCTCCGGCCGTTAGCTCGGCGCTTTCCGCTGTCGCGAGGGTACCTCCGCCGCGGTTGCCGACGCCCGCTTTTCCTGCCGTCGTTGCTCTTTCCTTCGGCGCTTTTCGTCCTGCTTCGCGCGCCGCCGCTGTTCGCGCACCTTCGCCTCGACGTTCATGCCAGCCGCTTCCCTTCAACGTCCTTGACCTCTTCAACATCCGGCGCGAGCATCCGAACCAGCGCGGCCGTCGCTTCGCTGAGCGTGCGGCCATGAGCAATCGGATTGCCGAGCCCGCGCGCCATCACATAGAAGCCGACGCCCTTGCGCGAGCGAACCTCGAACCGAACCTGGTCAACCTTCAAGCCAAGCGAGCGAAGCCCGGTCAGCGTTCGATGCGACGTAAAGACGCCGCGGGCGCCGGTTGAGACTTCAGCCGGCCAACTCGTCGATCGTGCACGTCTAGCCGCACCGCCTAGGTGGCCCATTTTGCCAGCGCGCCGCGATTCTGGCCGTTCATAACGCGCGATCGGGATGGTCGTCGTGTCATTCATCGGCTTTTGATTCCTGGGCGCGCTGTGCGCGTTCTGCGGCCCTGGATTCGCCTATCTCTGTGACGTTCTTGAGCATCTCGCTAGGAAGATCGAACACGCTGCGAGTGCCGTTCGCCTTGATCGCCATTCTTCCGGCCGGACTGAGGCCCAATTGCGTCGCCAGCGTATTCTGCGCGAGCGTCATGCGCCGATGCGCCTCAACCGCGTTCTTAACCTCGCCGGTCGTGCTCATGACGCCAGTGGCACGGATGAACGCGTACACCTGCTCGATCAGCACCTGGAGTTCACAGAATCGGCGCGCGATCGTATCGTCAGCTTCCGTCAACCACTGCGCTTGGGCGTAGAGCTTGCGCTTGAGGCGCGCGACCTTGGCATCGCGAAGTTGTAAGCCCGGACGCGCACGCACGTACAGGCCCGAGCTCGGCGCCGCAGCTACCGCCTTGTTTTCGTCATTCATTGATCCCGTCCCGATGCCGAGCCTGATGCGGTTATTGAACGGGTAAAGCGGTGGACACTCCGTGGACACTTGTACGAAAAAAGGCCCATGTTCATTGAGCCTTTTGACCGCCACGGGATATTAAATCCTGAGGCTGGTCCTTCGTATCAGTGATTTCAGGGGCGTTTGAGGCCTCGGGGGCTTCCGGGGTAGTGCCCACCAAGTGTCCAAGCCCAGCCAAGCGAGCATCATTCGGCGTAAGCTCGTCGGGAGAAGAGTCGCGACTTTCTAAGGACAAGTCAGCCGACGTGAGCGGAGATAAGTTGCGGCGCGGTATTCCTAATCCTGGGGCCGTGGGTTCGAATCCCTCAGGGGGCACCAATTCCGTCCCGCGCACCTCGACACCCCCGGCTCCGGATTTAGCCTCTCTCTGTCAGGAGAGCTTTGCATAACCCGATCGAGCCTTCTGTTTCCTCGCCCTGTTAGGGCGAGGATGAAGGTGAGGGTCCGATTACAGCGCGCTATTTCGTGCGCGATTCAGGATTCTGCCTCCGCCCACAACGCGCGTTCTTTTTTTGTGTCATTCTAGAGCGAAGCGAAGAATCCCGGATCTTTTTCCGTCTCACTCCGAACTCAGATCGCCTGATTAGTACAACAGCGCGCGCCCCCGCGAAATCCCAAGTCAGGGTGCCGCGCCGCGCGCCCCTGGCGCGGGTGAGGGTGCAGATTCACGGGAGAGGCGGCCGAGCGCAGCGAGATAGGTGAGGGTTCTGGTCAGCGAAATCCTCGGCGCACTGAATCACCACCCGGATCGTCGAGCGCGCGCGCCCGCATCGATCCGGGTCGGCCCAACAACTCTCGAACGCCCACCGGGAACTGACTCGTATCGCTCCGCGTGCCGAGCTTAGTTACCGATACTGAACTCCGCGCGGCAGCCGTGATCCACCCAGATGCCCCTGGAATCAAAGCCCCACGACGCGTTCTGTACGCAAGGCACCCAGCTCAGTTGACGTGTCATACGGACATCACCGCGATTTTCCAACGGGCAATTGGTTCTTTCATTGCTGTACGACCCGCAGGTGATTGTCTGCGCGACGTATTGCTCGCGCGCATTCTCTTGCCCGTGCTCATGCCCTCGCCCATGCTCTTCCGCATAACCTCGGGGCGCCACGCCGGTCGTGAAGTTGGCGCGGCATCCCTGGTCCACCCAGATATTGTTGTTATCCTGGACGTCCCAGGTGGTGCCCTTCATGCACGGCTTCCAGCTCGACTGTTCGGTCATCGCGACGCCGTTGCGGGTATCGGCGCGACAAGTGGCGCGCTGCCCATTGTACGAGGTGCACGACACGATGTCGGCTGCGGCCGGCGAGCTTGCCGCGATCATGAAGCATGCGATGGTTGCAAGAATGCTCCACGTCAAGTTGCGAGTCGTCATTTGCGAGTCCTCCATTCTGTTCGAGTGGCGCGACTGCGATGGCTGGATGGTTCCGGTCATCGCCGCGTTCCATTTTTCGGTCGCTTCGATTGTTTGATCGCTTAAAAACAGTTTACCAACGATTCGACGCAGCGCGCCGATTTTTAAGTCCCGCGAGGTTATGCAGAGAACAACTATGAGCGTTCAGATGATGCTGTTAGAATCTGCCCGAATGTTTTCTCAGGTCCATGCGTAACTCGGATGTTCTTTTTGCAGCGGTGCCCCCTTAGCTCAGATGGATAGAGCACAGGCTTCCTAATCCTGGGGCCGCCAGTTCGAACCTGCCAGGCGGCCCCAATTCCGTTCCGCATACCTCGATGCCCCCGGCTCCGGATCTAGCCTCTCTCTGTCAGGAGAGCTTTGCATAACCGGATGTTGGTGCCGAAGCGACACGCGCTGGCACCCTCTTTTTTTGTGTCATTCTGAGCGCAGCGAAGAAACCCGAATCTTTCTCGGCGCAAAACACTTCGACTTCACTGAGGGCATGCGAAGCCGAGCTGCTCATATGCAGTTACGCACAGCTCTCCTGTCAGAGAGAGGCCGCGCCGAGTCGTCGAGGCGCGGGTGAGGGTCCAATTACAAAGATGTCCTTTCTGTGTTTTTCTGATGACTGGTACCCCCGGCTCTTTTCCGTCATCCCGCCCGAAGCGCAGCGACCCCGGATCTTTTTCCCTCTTACTCTTTACTCAGATCGCTCCACGCAGGATTCATCGAATCGATAAGCCGGATCTTTTTCTCGCGTCTCCAAGCTTTGAGCTGCTTTTCGCGCGAAATAGCAGCGGCTGCGTCCGCGAATTCTTCGAACCAGACCAGCCGGCTAACGTTGTAGGTCGCCGTGAACCCCGGAATCTCCTTCAACTTGTGTTCGTCAACTCGGCGTCGGACATCGTTCGTGACCCCGATGTATAGAGTGCGAGACGGGCTAGCGACGATGTAAACGAAGAATGACGATCCTGTCGAGCGCATCAGTAAGCCGACTATACACGATTCGATGTTTCCCTCCCTCCGTCACCCGTCTTTTCCTTGTGTCATCCCGACCGAAGTGGAGGGACCCCGGATCTTTTTCCGCCTCAGTCCAAACTCAGATCGCCTGATCTGTATAGCAGCGCACGCCGCCGCGAAATCCCGCACCGCCGCGCGAAGCAGTCCCCTTGGTCTGCGATGCGCATCGGCGTAACCTAGCTCACCTGGATGGGTGCCCCTTGGCGTAGAGGGTCGAAGCCTTGCAATTCGGTTTGCGGCGAACGCTCTTCACGGGGTCTGGCGATGACGAGCCAGCTCAAAATAACTTCCGTTTCGGAAGGGAGGCGACAAAATCGGCCAGTTTATGTTTTGGAGGAGACTCGTTCGCCAACTGAAGCCCTCCGGCCGGACGCAACGATCCATGTCTGACCTTGAGATTCACGAGTGGGAGGTGTGGCACACCTATGCTACTTACCTCCGAGTTTCAAAAGTCAATCTGGACTTTCTTGCGCGTCGGTTGGTGGAGTCTGGCGTCGCTCTCTGCGCAATGTTGCGTGACGGCCGAACCTACTGGAGTTCGGGCTCGACCATCGGTTCAGGGACAACGCACGTTGATCTCGATGCGTACGGCACGCATGCAAAACTCAGTTTGAAGCGCGACCCCGGCCACGAAGTTAGTCTGGATGGCTTCGCGGCTGAGGCGTGGCAACAAGCCGGCCACTTCCGGTTCAATGAGCAGCGAGTATTCGGGGAGGACGGAGCGCTTCCACCTGCATACGTTCGTGCGTTTCTGGGCCAGTGCAATCTCATTTCAGAGGCCGATCCGAAGTCGACGATTCGGTTGTATCCGGTTCTCCTGATCTACGAGTCAGGCGTTGTCTTGCTCGAACTCCGAACTATAGCGCCGAGCTCGCCGACGCCGCTCAGCCATTTCATTTCCGGCGCGGTAAATCTCTTTCAGCATCCGTTCGAGCGAATCGAGGTGCCCCCGGGGCTGGTCAGGCTGGCTACGAAGGCCTATTACCACTCTTATCGTAATTGGACGCTACCATACCGTGCGGCGCTGCTCTGGCTCGAACGGGGACATGACAGGGCGGTCCGACAACTGACGCGGTTCCAGAAAGAAGGGGACTTTGCCTTCAACCTTGCACCGTTAAGCGGCGCGAAAGATGCGGGTCGGCGCGAGAAGCTGAGCACCTTTGCCCTCACGTTGTTCCATAGTGTCGCTTTCTTGCTCGCAAGCCCACGCTCAAGCGTCGGGTTCCTGCTCCGCGGGCAGAGACATGCGCCCGAATTGGGGGGCTTCTGGTCTGGTCGCCCACACGTGTACCTTACCCGGTTCGAGGGGCAATGTGACACAGCATCAGAAAACCAACGCCGCTACGGAGAGGCCTTCGGTAGCATACTGGGCCGCTTTATCAGCCCCTACGCAAAATCCCCGAGACAATATCTACCAAAGGACCTTCGGTCGTTTGATGACTACAACGCTTATATTACTTCTGCAGCCTCGTTGTGGGTGTGGTCAAACTCGGGAATCCAGAGTCAGCGAGAGTGGGCAGATCCGGATCGAGGGCACTTGATCTACGAACATCAGGCTGTAATGGAACTTATGGAGTACGCGTACATGCTCCATCGCAGTCTTCTGGAGCGTGCGGAAGGGTATGCCGAGGCGAACGAAGTATTCGCCGCGCGCAGGGCCCTCCTCAGACTCCAACAGGACATGAGCGAAGCAAGCCATTTCGGCGAAATCAGCGATCTGCTTGACTACGGCTGGGGCGAACTAAAGCTTCCGGAACTTCGCGGCCGCATTCAGGAGGCACTCAGCCTCCGTGAGGCTGAGACCCGCGTATCGGAGGGGCGATTGACTGCTCGGGTCGGACAGACCCTCACAGTGCTCTTTGGCCTCGCCGCAGTGCCGACCGTGGCTAAACTGGTGGTCCAACCGCTTTGGGCACTCCTCGGCTTTCCACGCCCGATCGATGCCGCAGCTTTCCAGACCATCGCGAACGTCCTTTCTTTCGTTGGAATAGGTCTGATCGTGGCCGTGTTGTTGAAGCCACTTAGATTTCGGCAGCGCTACTTGGCGGGAAGGGATCCTGAGCGCCGCTAATCGGAGTTGCGCGATTACCGCGGTGAAGCCTCGACCAGGTTACACGAGTAAGTCTTGATCACCAGCCACACCTCCTTCCCGGCTTCAATTCGCAACGCATCGATCGCGCCCGGCGTCAGATGCACCTCGAACGTCGCACCCTCCGCATCGATCATGACTACTACCCTCACGCCCTCGCGCCGCATCGATTCGACTCGTCCCGGAAAAGCGTTGCGCGCACTTAGACCATGCGGCCGCTCGCCCGCTACGATGATATCGCCGGCGCGAATCGCGATTCGCACTCGCTTGCCTGGTTCCGCGTGGCCGAGCGGCACTTCAATTCGAGTCGTGCTCCCGTCCAACTGACACACCATCGTGCCCTGAGTCTCCGCGATCGATCTCACCGTCGCGTCGAAAACATTTTCGAAGCCGACTACCTGCGCGATCGTTTCGTGGCGCGGTTTCGCGAGCACCTCCTGCGCCGTCCCCTGGGCGAGGATGCGCCCCCCGTCGAGCACTAACACCCGCTCTCCGAGTGCGAATGCCTCCGCGGGCGAATGCGTGACGTACAGGATTGGAATTTCGTGGGCCGCATTCCAGGCGCGCAAGTCGTCGAGAATTTTCGACCGGGTCGCGTTGTCGAGCGCGATCAGCGGCTCGTCGAGCAGGATCGCCGCCGGATTCGTCACAATCGATCGCGCCAGCGCCACGCGTTGGCGCTCGCCGCCGGAAATCTCACCGGGCTTGCGCGCGATCAGATGCGCGATTCGAAACGACTCGAGCATCGTCATCATTCGCGCGCGCCGCTCCTCGGCCGGTATCTTCGCGATCCCGTATTGGACGTTTTGCGCGACCGTCAGATGAGGAAACAGCGCGAGATTTTGAAACACGTATCCCAATCGACGCTCCGCCACCGGCATGTCGATGCGCGCAGCCGAATCGAACATCACTCGCGCGCCGAGAGCTATCCGCCCGGCATCCGGCCGCGCCAATCCCGCAATGCAATTCAGGATGGTCGTCTTTCCGCCGCCCGACGGCCCCAGGATCATCGTGAAGCCGGCCGGCGCCTCGAACTCGGCCTCGAGCGTGAAGCTGTTCGAGGTCCGATACGCGATGCGCACCGACAGACGCCCGTCGCGTATCGCACTGTTGCCGGATGCCATCGTTTCGCGACCGCGCGGCTAGCGATGCATCGGCCAGACCGCCCAGACTCGGCGGTTGAGCGCATACGTGATCGACAGCGTGACGAACGAAAACGCCATCAGCAGAATCGCCATGTGATTCGCGCCGGTATAGTCGAGCGCCTGCACATGATCGTAAA
>Ga0097691_1001480_pt1 | contig 17232 bp, 13 predicted proteins | sample NGESurdeep072012_8_FD_72858 | JGI IMG/M metagenome (GOLD analysis project Ga0097691, IMG submission 72858) | Arctic peat soil microbial communities from Barrow, Alaska - NGEE Surface sample 210-1 deep-072012 | ecosystem: Environmental > Terrestrial > Soil > Wetlands > Peat ... | reverse complement strand
ATCAGCGGCCGGCAAGCCTGTCCGCCCGCCAGCAGGGTTTCCCGCACCACCGCGCCGGCGAGCCCGGCGGACCCTTCCGGCGGGTCGACATTGAGCGCCGCCAAAAGCAGCGGCTGCACCAGCCGCCGGTACAGCGTTCCCTCGCACGGGATCGCATCGCCGACCAGTTTGCCTGGCGCCGCCCATATCAGAGGCGTCAGTGCGAGATAATCGAGCAGACCGGTGTCGGGCACCCGGCGGGCCTCATCGAACACCCACAGCGGAAGCCGGCTGTCGCCGAGGTCGAGCTGCCAGCGCTGTCCGGTCGCAAGGTCGACGAAGGGAAACTGCGCGCGCTTCGGTCCGACCAGCCCCGCCTCGGTGCCGATCGAGCGCGCGTAGGCGATCGCGTGGCGGTTGCCCGACAGCAGGAGATGATTGCCGTTGTCGATGGTCAGGTTGGTCGCCGTGTCGAAATAGGAGCGGCAGCGGCCGCCAGCCTGCTGCGTGGCCTCGTGGACATGCACCTTGAAATTCGCGTTCGCCAGCCGAACGGCGGCCGCGAGACCCGAAATTCCAGCGCCGATGATGTGAACGGTGTTTTGCATCAGATGAAAGCGTAGCGAAGAATAATGGCGATGCGGGCCAGCTTGTTGAGGCGAACCGGCATGCGCGGGGCAGCGAATCCCCTGGCGACCAGCAATTCCAGAATCGCGCGATAATATTTCGACATGATCCGCGGCGCGCGCACCACGCGCCGGCGGTTGCGGCGCATGACTTCGTCGGCCTGTTCGAAATGCCCGCGCGCCCGCGCGACCAGCGGCGCGCAGACTTTCGGCAGCGCCGGGTCGGCGATCACCCTGAGCGGATCGGCCGAGGTGATGCCGGCGTGCAGCAGTCCTTCGCGCGGCAGATAGAGCCGGCCGATGGCGGCGTCCTCATCGATATCGCGCAGGATATTGGTCAGTTGCAGCGCGCGGCCAAGATGATGCGCGAGCAGGATGCCGTCGTCCTCGGCGAGCCCGAATACCCGCACCGACAGCCGTCCGACCGCGCTCGCCACGCGGTCGCAATACAGATCGAGCGTTGCGAGATCCGGCGCCCGGATGTCCTGCGGCACGTCCATTTCCATGCCGTCGACGATGGCCAGAAAATCCTCGCGCTTGAGATCGAACCGCCGAACCGAGGCGAGGTAGTCCCGCAGCCGCCGCGGCGGACGGCCCTGATACAGCGCGTCGATATCGTCACGCCATTGCTGAAGCGCGGCCAGCCGCGCCGGCCGCGGGCCGTCGGAATCGGCGATGTCGTCGACCTGCCGGCAAAAGCTGTAGATCTGAAACATCGCCTCGCGCTGCGCGCGCGGCAGAATGCGCATCGCGGCGTAAAACGAACTGCCGGACGCAGATGTCCCGTCACTCGCGTTGGCTGCCGCCGCCTCAAGGGTCATGCGCCGGCCGCCGGTTTGGACACGGGCCGCCGTCCCGCCGCGCGGCGGACGATCTCGCCGGCCATCCCGGTCAGGCTAAAGGCGAGCAGTTCAACCGGGCCGAGATGCACGCGCTGGCTCAGGGGATCGCGCACTTTCAGCAGACGCACGATCCGGTCGGCAAAGGCCTGGATCACGGAGATCTCGAGCCCGAGCCGGAAATCCCGGACTTCGGCGCCGAGCGACTTGCTTTCATCGAGCAGCGCCTCGGTTCGCGCGGCCAGCGAATGCAGGCATTGCAGCAGCGGCGCCGACGCCCGCGCCTCGCCGAGCGCCTCGACCGAAGCCCCCGCCGCCGCCAGCGCCTCGCGCGGAAGATAGACGCGATTGAGGTCTCGGTAGTCCTTGCCGCAGTCCTGAAGATGATTGTTGATCTGCAGGCCGGCGCAGAGCGCGTCCGAGGCCGCCCAGGTCGATGTGCTCTCGCCGTGGACGTCGAGCATGAACCGGCCGACCGGCATCGCCGAATAGCGGCAATAGTGGATCACCTCGTCCCAGGTCTCATAGCGGAGCTTGGTCACATCCATCCGGAAGGCGATCAGAACATCGAGGGCATGGCGCGGCGGCATCGAACGCTCCGCCAGCGCGCGCCGCAGCTTGACGGCCTCGGGCTGGCTGTCGCCCCTGCCGAGCAGCTCGGCTTCCAGCAGATCGAGATAGTCGAGCTTCTCACGCTCGCCGAGCGTTGCATGATCGGCGATATCGTCGGCGGTTCTGACGAAATTGTAGAACGCGAGAATAAGCGCGCGGTGACGCGGATGAATGATCCACGACGCGACCGGAAAGTTCTCGTCGCGGTGAGTCTTGCCGGATCGTAGTTCGCTCGCGCTTGTCATCAAGAACTGGCTGCATTCGCTGGAAACAGTGGCTGCGCATGCCGCGGTGCTGCCACGCATGCGCAGGGATCGCGAACCCCATATAGGGGAATACGATGCTAAAACCAATGCTGTCGGCGATTTACGGCAAATTCCGACGGCGTCCGGATCAGACCGGCAACAGGCCTGCAGCGGCAATCGCCGGACGCACGCGCTGGCTTTACTGCCCGTGGTTCTTCAGCACCGTGTTGCAGGCCACGGTCAGCTTGGGACGATGCTGCTGCAGGCAGGCCAGAATGGTGAAATCGCCCTGATCGATCACCGGACGGCAGTAGCGCTGGACGTCGCGCGAACAGGCCGCCTGCTCCTCCAGCGTGCCACTGCGCTGCGGCTCGGCAACAGCGGCGCTGGAAAGCGACAGCGACAACAGGGAGAGTGCCAGGAAAAATCTATGCATCGTATTCCTTCATTGTGACGGCGGAGAACTCTGATCCCGAACAGCGCGTGGCATGACCGGGACAGGTTATTCAGATTGCAGAAGCCGCGAACCGCAGCAGCGAGCAAACCAGAAGCGCTGGTAAATGCGGCCAAATTTACGACGCCCCCGGCATCGAATCGCCGATCTTGGGAGGCCGCCCGAAGATACTCATAACCAGTTGATACTGAAGCATTATTTATTGACCAGTATTTTTCGCGATTGCCCGTTGCGGGCAGGCCAGGTGAGGAACTACATACCCAGGACCGAAACTTGACGAAACCCAAGCCTTTTGAGTTCGTTGAGTGAAAATGTCGTCCGCCAGCGTCAATCGGTTTGTGTATTTACGGGGTATCCGGTCCAGCGCTGAACAACGGGTCAGCGCCATCGCCGGGCGGGGGTCGATGCGTTATTGAACCTAACCCACTGCGGCGACACTAAATCTTCGATGCGGCGAGACGTTTCTCACACGAAAACGTCGATTTGAATGGGAAAATGCGAAATGAAACTGTTTGGTTCCAGCTCGTTTGGGCAGGCTATCAAGGCTGCCGGCATCTGCGCCGCACTCGTGTTTTCGGTCTCGGCCGGCCACGCCCAATCTGGCCCGTTTGCCGGCTTTAGCGGCGCATGGTCCGGCAACGGGACCGTGGCGCTTTCCGACGGAACGACCGAGCGCATCCGTTGCAAGGCCGATTACAAGGTCGACGGCTCTGGCCTTGCCCTGAAGCAAAACCTGCATTGCGCCAGCGACAGCTATAAATTCGACTTGAGCAGCAATGTCACGAGCCAGGGCGACCGGATTTCCGGCAACTGGAGCGAAGCCAGCCGCAATATTTTCGGCGATCTCCAGGGCACCGCGGGCGGCGGGCGGATCGAGGTGTTCGTCGAGGCCTCCGGATTCGCCGCCAACCTGACGTTGACGACCACCGGCAACAAGCAAACCGTCCAGATCAGCTCCAAGGGCGAGATCAGGGGTGTCAACATCACGATGGTGAAGAGCTAGCGCCCGCTAGCTGTTCACGCCGGTTTCCTCCGCCGGCTTCACGCCACCTGCCGTGCCGCGAAGCCGCCGCGACAGATTGATCAGGAACATCGCGGTCGGCCGCAGGATAAAGAGATCCGCGACCAACGCCGCGACCATCGCGAAAGCGCTGAGCCAGCCGAACAGGCGCAGCGACGGCAGATCGGAAAACACCGTCACCACCAGACCGCAGGCCAGCACCACCGTGGTCAGGATCAGCGCCGGACCGACCAACACGGTCGCGCGCTCGACCGCCAGTTCCGGACTGACGCCCGGCGTGGCCTCGAGCCTCAGCCGGTTGAGGAAGTGAATCGTCGCGCTCAGTCCCAAACCAAAGGATACGGTTAGCGCGACGACGCTCGCGAATTGCAGGCCCTCGCCAAGCAGCCACAGCACCGTGCCTGAAAGCACCACCGGGAAAATGCCGGGCAGGATGCACGAGAACATCACCACCACCGAGCGGAACGCCAGTCCGATGAAGATCGCGACCAGCGCGAACTCGATCGTCAGCCCGCGGTTGAGCTTTTCGATCATGCTGGCGCTGTTGCGCGCGGCGATCGCGGACAGACCGGTGACCGCAATCTCGTAACCGGGATGCGCCTTGCGCACGCTATCCAGCCCATGATCGAGCTTCTCGACGACGGGAAGAATCTGGCTTGAATCGAGGTCGGGAACGCGGCCCGACACCACCACCGCATCCTGGCTGGCGGAGATGAAGCGCCGCACCAGATGCTCCGGAATCACGCTGACATATTCCTGCAACGTCGCGACGTCGGAACTGCCGGCCTTTTCCGCCAGCCAGCGGCGCAGCGTTTCCAGCGACCAGACATTGCCGACGCCCGCCTGCTTCTCGACCAGCGTGTGAACATCGGCGATGGTCTGCAGCGTTTCGGGCGCATACAGCGAGGCGCCCTTGGGAAACTCGATCAGGACGTCGATCGGATTGGCGCCGGTGAGCTTGGCGTCGAGACGCCCGCTGGCCGCGACCGCCTGTTGCTTGTCCGGCACCTGATCGGCGAGCCGGTAGCGCGGCTCCAGATTGGCATAGACCACCGCCAGACCGCCGACAAAGATCACCGCGATCAGGCTGAACAGGCCGGGGCGGCTGACCATGCGCACCGCGATCCAGTAACAGAAATTGCGCAGCATCTGAACGCCGGCGTCGGCGCCCTGGAATTTCACGGCGAAAACTTTTTCGTTGCGGACAAAGAGCACTCCGAACACCGGCACCAGCGAGAGCACCGCGATCAGCGCGATGATGGTGGCGGCGAGTCCCGCCTCGCCGAATTTGCGGATCAGGTCGGAATCGGAAAATTGCAGGGCAATAAACGATATGCCCGCGGTGCCATGGGTAAGGACGCAGGCCGGCCCGACCACGAGCACGGCGTTCCTGAACGCGGTGTATTTGTCCTGGCCCGCGATCAGGCGGTCGCGCGCCGCGAAGGTCAGCTGCATCGAGTCCGAAAAGCTGATCACCATGATCAGCGGCGTCATCACGTTCAAAAACATATTGAGGTTGAAATTGGCCCATCCGAGGCCGCCGAGCGCAAGCAAGATCGCGATCATCGGCGGGAAGGCGGCGACGACCATGAACGATATCTTGCGGAAGAAGATGATCGCGATGATGCAGCCGGCCAGAATACCGAGGATGTTGTAGGTCAGCCCATCGCGCTCGACCGCGTTGCGGATTTCGAGCTGCATGACGGGAACGCCCGATAGTTCCGCGTTGAGTCGGCTGCCCGCAAGATCATCGGCCATCAGCTTGCGAATGTCGCCGATCGTCTTGCTGAGCTTGTTACTGGCGACAACATCCGGTTCGAGCGACAGCACGACAAGCGCCAGCGTGCCATCTTCGGACAACAGCTTGCCGCGGATGATCTCGTTGATCTTGACGGTCTCGATGAACTTGTCGTAGTCGGCGCCTTGCGGCAAGTCCGACGGGAACAGCGCCGCCGGCAACTTGCCGGGCGCCGGGGCCTGCCGCGCCGAGAACAGCGAAATCAGGCCGCGCGTGCCGTCGACGAGCTGCAGATCGGTGACGAGATCGCGCATCTTCTCGAGATTGTCGCGCGCAAGCAGCGTTTTGCCTTCGACCACGACCAGCACGTCGAATTCCGTCGCCGGGAAGCGCTTGGTCTCGGCTTCGTATTGCCGGTATTCCTTGGAATTGGACCGGAACAACTGGCTGAGGGAATCGTCGATCTTGATGCGCTGGATACCGAACACCGCGCCGATAATCAGCCCAACGAGAATGATGCAGGACAGGATCGGCGCCTGAACCGCAATGAGCCCGATTCGCTCCAGCCCGAAGGCGATGCTGGCCGTTGGCCGCCGCTCGATCTTCTCGACATGGACCTCACTGTCGCTGTTCTTCTCGAGCATACCCTGTCCAATTCTCACTTCGGCTCAATTTGTATAGCTTAAATTCGAGGGCGCGAACGAGGCCTCAATCGGCCAGTCTGATCGGCGCTAGCCCTTGAAAACATACGGTAAATTCGCCGCGAGAGGTGTAGCAGGTCTCCACAGCGTCTCGCAAGCGCCGCCGGCCGCGCAAAATCGGGGCGTATGCGCCGATAACGGGCCTCAAGTCACGGATTTGTCATGCGGGTTTTGAATTTATGGTGATGCGCTGGGGCGTTCGACCGCCGCTTTCATCCTTTAGCGCGACGCCGGTGATTTCCCGGGCCAGGCCCTCGCGGATCAGCCAGGCAATCCTGAAAGCGGCCTCATCGTAGCCAAGCCCCGAGCCGTGGATGTTGGAAACACAATTGCGCTCGGCGTCGGTGAGGCCCGGTCTGGGCGCGAAGGTCAGATACGCCCCCAGACTATCTGATGCAGACAGGCCCGGCCGCTCGCCGATCAACATGACGATCATGCGCGCCCCAAGAATGGCGCCGATCTCATCGCCCAATGCGACCCGCGCACCCGATGCAACCACGGCATGGTCGATTTCGATCCGATCGACGGCCAGTCGCGGAATGAGGCTCCGGACCAGTTCGATCGCGTGAGCATTGACCGCCGTCGGCGACAGGCCATCGCCGACGACGATCGCAAGCTGGCACGGGCTGCCATTGTGGCTCGCCAGCAGATGCTGCGAAGCCTGATCGAGCATCCGTCCGAGGTCGGGACGCCTGAGATAGTCCTTCCGGTTGGGTGCACGACTGCAGACATCAAGTGCCGCAAGGCCAAGGCCGTTGAGGCCAGCTATCATGGCGGGCACATCGAAGGCGGCATGAACCGCGTCGCGGGCACGCGCGTGAGCAAGCGTAAATTCGAGCAACGCCTTGGTCGGCATGCTTGCGCCGGCCCGGCCAAGTCCGACGCGCGCGGGAGTGAGGTCCCGCAGGTCCCTCAGCGAACGGGACGACGGCACCGGCGTCTTCATTGAATGCTACTCGGCAGGGACAGATGCCTCGCGCAGCCGTATCGAATAGTTCGAGGCGTTCTGCTGACCGCACGACGCCGCGCGCGCGAACATGATCAGGTGATGCGCGATCATCGTCACGGAAATCAGACTCTCGATATCGCCGTGCCTCAGGCGCGACCATGCAAACTTCCAGAACACTTTCCTGTAGTCGCCGAGCACGCCGACCTTCCAGAAAATATTCCGGAGCATGACCAGCCCGCGCTTGATATTGGCCCAGGTTCTCTGCTGCGCGGTCGCGGGCAGCGGCAGCCGGTTGGCATAGGTGAAATCCACCTGGTGCTGGTAGCGCGCGTATAGTTTTTCCGGCTGGTAGGCGATCTCCATGCATTTGCGCCATGAACGGACGACATGGTCGTAGGGCAGCAGGAAATCAACGTTCGAATCGCGGGTTTCATCGTCGATCAGCCGGTTTTCACGCTCGAGGCGATCCCACAACGGCGTTTTCGGAAGCGCCTGCAGGAGATTGATCGTCAGCAACGGAATCCTTGATTCGTCGACAAACGCCAGCAATGCCTCGCCGGTCTCCGGCTTGTCGGTATCGAGCCCCATGATGATGCCGGAGACGACCTCCATGCCGTGGCGGTTGATGGTCTCGATCCCCTCCAGAATCGGGACCATCATGTTGTGGTCCTTTTGCATCGCCTTCAGCGCATCCGGATCCGGGGTCTCGATGCCGCAGAAGACCGTGATGAAATAGGCCTCGCGCATTTTCTCGAGAATCTCAGGCCGCTTGGCGATGTTGAGCGTCGCCTCGCAGGCCAGACGCATGACGTAACCGGTCTTTTTTTGCCACTCGATCAGATGCGGCAAGAGGTCGACCGCCGCCTTTCTGTTGCCGATGAAATTGTCATCGACGAAATACACCGAGCCCGTCACCCCGCATTCGAGCAATTTGTCGAGCTCGGCGGTGATCTGCTGTGGCGTCTTGAGGCGCGGATTGCGGCCGTACAGTCCCGGGATATCGCAGAATTCGCACTGATAGGGACACCCGCTCGAATACTGGATGCTGCCGAGAAAATACCGTTTGACGTCGGCGAGTTCATAGGCCGGAATCGGAAACCTGGTCATCTCGAGCCGGTCGGCAGTCTTCAGCACCACCTGCTGCGCGGGGCGCGACGGATCGCGCGCCAGCCGCGCGATCAGGTCGTCGGTCGCGTCGCCCAGCTCGCCGACATGGAGATAGTCGAACGAAGGATAGTAATCCGGGCAGGCGCTGACCGAAGGTCCCCCGATCGCAACGGCGAGATCGAACGCATGCGCCCGGCGGCAGATATCGTTCATCTGCTGACGCTGGATATGCATCCCGCTGACGAACACGGCTTCCGCCCATTCGAAGTCTTCCGTCGTGGCCGCACGGATGTTTTCGTCGATGAAACGGACCGGCCAGTTCGCGGGCAGATAGGCCGCGATCAGCAGCAGACCCTGCGGCGGCATGAAGGCCTGGACGCCGTCGGTCAGGGGGTAAGCGTATTCGAACGTGCCGAAAGAAGACGTATAGCGCGGAAAGACGCACAGGATCCGCCGCACCGTCTCAATGCCCTCAGCTCTCATCGAATTTCCTCTGCGACGTCCGGTAAAACCCTTACAAAGTTAAGCACGGGCCTCAAGGCTGGGCTACAAATTCCTCAAGATTGTGGCAGCCATTCCAACCCTGGGGTGCCCGGAACAGGGCTCGGCGGCGGTTTTTTTACTCAGGCGAGCAGCCGCGACGCAAAATCCGGCAGCAAGCCCGTGTTGCCGGCAAGGCGAAAGCCGGCGTCGGCAAGCCCGACGCGAACCAGCCAATCGTCGAACTCCGGGGCCCGCTTCAGCCCGAACAGATCGCGGATATAGAGGGCGTCGTGGAACGACGTAGACTGATAGTTCAGCATGACGTCGTCCGCCCCGGGCACCCCCATAATGAACGTCACGCCGGCGGCGGCAAGCAGCGTCAGCAGATTGTCCATATCGTCCTGGTCGGCCTCGGCATGGTTGGTGTAACAGACGTCCACGCCGAGCGGCAGGCCAAGCAGCTTGCCGCAGAAATGGTCCTCGAGCCCGGCACGGATGATCTCCTTGCCGTCATAGAGATATTCCGGGCCGATGAAGCCGACCACGCTGTTGACCAGCAGCGGATCGAAGGCGCGCGCGACGGCGTAGGCGCGCGCTTCGCAGGTCTGCTGATCGACGCCGTGATGGGCGTTGGCCGAAAGTGCCGAGCCCTGCCCGGTTTCGAAATACATCACGTTGTTGCCGACGCTACCGCGCCGCAGCGAGAGTCCCGCCTGGTGGGCTTGCCTCAGAAGTGCGAGATCGATGCCAAAACTCCGGTTGGCAGCCTGCGTGCCCGCAACCGACTGAAACACCAGATCGACCGGCATGCCCTGATCGATCAACCCGAGCGTGGTCGTCACATGAGCCAGGACGCAGCTCTGTGTCGGAACCTGCAGCCGCGCAATGATCTCGTCGAGCAGCTGCAGCAGCCCGCCGATGACAGCCGGATCGTCGCTTGCCGGATTGACGCCGATACAGGCGTCGCCGGATCCCAACAGGATGCCGTCGAGGATCGACGCGGTGATGCCCTTGGCGTCATCGAAGGGATGATTGGGCTGCAGCCGCACACTCATCCGCCCGCGCAGGCCAATCGTGTTGCGAAAGGCTGATGTCACCTGGCATTTCTTCGCCACCAGGATGAGATCCTGATTGCGCATCAGCTTTGAAACTGCCGCGGCCATTTCCGGAGTGACGCCCCGCGCGAGTTTTCCGAGAACGGACGTCGTTGCCGCGTCCGAGAGCAGCCAATCGCGGAACGACCCCACGGTCAGCGAGGATATGGCCGCAAAGGCTGACAGGTCGTGAGTATCGATGATCAGACGGGTGATTTCATCGTCTTCGTAGGGAATGACGGTTTCATGCAGGAATTGTCCGAGAGGAACGTCGGCCAGCGCCATCCGCGCCGCGATCATTTGCTCGGCGCTGTCGGCTGCGATCCCCGCCAGGCGATCGCCGGAGCGCGGCGGCGTGGCCTTGGCCAACACATCGCGCAGGTCATCGAAGACATAGGTGGCGGCATCGATGGTGTGGCGATAGACCATGGCGGCTCCGGGCCATCAGCGCACCCCTGCGCAACGGCCTTCGCAAAGACTATCATCTGGAAAGATTCTACGCAGCCCGGACGGTGGCGAGGAATTTGACCACCTCGGCCTTCAGGCGCTTGTTCTCGTTTGACAGCAATTGCGCGGACGAAAGCACCTGGGAGGACGCCGAGCCGGTATCGCCGGCGCCGCGGTTGACGTCGGCGATGCTGGTCGCGACCTGCGTGGAGCCAATAGCCACCTGCTGCACGTTGCGGGCGATTTCGTGGGTGGCGGCGCCCTGCTCCTCGATGGCGGCTGCGATCGCCGCGGCGATTTCGGAAATCCGCCCGATGGTGCCGCTGATCTCCTTGATTGCGAGCACCGAATCCTGCGTTGCCGCCTGCATTCCGGCGATCTGCGTCGAGATCTCGCTGGTTGCCTTGGCGGTCTGCGCCGCGAGCGCCTTGACCTCCTGGGCGACCACCGCAAAGCCCCGGCCGGCGTCGCCGGCGCGGGCGGCTTCAATGGTGGCGTTCAGCGCCAGCAGATTGGTCTGTTCCGCGATCGTGGTGATCAGTTTGGTGACGTCGCCGATGCGGCTTGCGGCAAGCGACAATTCAGCGATCCGCGCGTCGGTCTTTTGCGCCTGATCGACCGCCTCATTGGCGATCCTGTTGGAATCCGACACCTGGCGGCCGATTTCATTGATGGAGCCGGCCATTTCCTCCGTTGCAGAGGCAACCGACCGCACGTTGGTGGAGGTCTCTTCCGAAGCCGCCGCGACAACCGTGCTGAGCTGCTGGGTGGCCGCGCTGCTCTTGGTCAGAATAACAGCGGAATTTTCCAGCTCGCTCGACGCCGAGCCGACGTTCTCGATGATGTTGCCGACCGCGGTCTCAAAACTCTCGGCCAGGCTATAGAGCTCGGTGCGACGGGCCGCTGCCAGTTCGCGGTTTTTTTCTTCGCGCTCCGTGGTCTCACGTTCGGCCTTGGCGATAGCCTGCACCTTGAAATCCTCAATTGCGTGGGCCATCTGGCCGACTTCGTCGCGGCGGTCCAGGCCCGGCAGTTGAACTCCGAAATTTCCGACCGCGAGTTCGTGCATCGCCCGGGACATCGCAACCACCGGGCGGGAAATATTTCGGCCAATCAGGAACGAAACCACGATGCCGGCGAAAGCCACCACCAGAAGCACGGCTGCCAGCATCAACTGCTGCTGCTCCAGCTTCATCCCGGCCCGCGCAATCTCACGATCCTTGCGGTCGCCGCTGCGCGTGATCAAGTCGTCGGTCAATTTCTCGATCTCGGCGAAATTGCGTTCCGCGCCCTTGATGAACATCAGCGCCGATCCGGCGTCGCCGTCGGCCATCTCGACCGCGTTCTTCGATTGCTTGAGATAGCCTGCAACGGCAGCTTTCAGTTTTTCAAAAGCCCCCAGCTTGAGTTCGCCCTGAGTGCCTTCGACCGCCTTCAGGGCGTCCGAAATCCTCGCGGCGGCGACGGAGGCTTCCTTGGCAAAAGCTGCAACCTTCTTGTCATCCTGTTCATTGGCCGCGGTGGCCGCGAGACGATACAGCTTGGCCTGCGCGATCCACGCCGTGGTGGTGAGATCGTTCGCAAGCTCGGATTGCCGGATCGGCCCCGAGACAAGCGCGTCGACCGCTGCCTGATTCGACTGCAATGTCTGCAAGGCATAGGCGCCGAGGCCGACCAGAACCAGGATCAGAAAGGCCGGCGCGAGCTGAACTTTCCAGGAAAGACCGATATTTTTGATCCAGCCGAACATATCAACCCTTCGATGAAACGGTCGCCGCCTAAACGCCGATTGTTGTGTGTCAGGATTTGTAGATGCCTGCACACACGGCGGTGTTATCCAGCTTTTCGCAGTACATCTGCTTCGGCTCGACTTTCTTGCTCACCGGATTGACGAACTTGTAGTCCTGCCAGAACGACGGTTGCTTGGCCGCGAGTTCAACGCGTTCCTTGACGTAGAGCTTGCCGTCGACGTCCTGCGCATCGCTCATGTCCTTGCCGACGAACTTTGCGTTCGAGCCGTGGGCCAGCACCTTGCCGTCGAGCTGATAGACGACGACGTACAGATCGCGATCGATGAATTTGGCGTCCTTGCCGGTAAATTCAGGATAAGCCTTTTCAGGACCCTGCTCCTTGATGAAGGCTACGGCCTACTTGACCATCGCGACGGCATCATCCTTGCCCGCGCCGTCGGCAGCCATAGCGGCCCCAACGAAAGCAAGCGTGGCTGCAAGGGCAGAAATCAGCGGCTTCCTTGACCAAATGTTCACGTTTTATCTCCGATCGATTGGCTGGGCAGGCGGGTCGCACGACCGCGCCCGAGAAGCCGCCGAGATGGCCGGTGACGTCGACGACTTCGCCGATGAAATAAAGCCCCGGCACGGACCTGGACTCGAACGTCTTCGAAGAGAGTTCCGATGTATCGACGCCGCCCAGCGTCACTTCCGCGGTGCGGTAGCCTTCGGTGCCATCAGGCCTGACGCGCCACTGCTTCACCGCCGCAGCGACGTTTGCGAGAAGCCTGTCGGAGAAGTCGGCGATGCGCTCCGGGCCTCCGGTCGTGTCCGCGATGGTGCGCGCGAGCCGCTTCGGAAGAAAGTCAGCCAGCGCGGTGGCCATTTCCTGCCTGGGATGATCGCTGCGCAATCTCTTCAGGCCGGCCAGAACATCGATCCCCGGCGCCATGTCGATGACGATATCCTGACCCTCGCGCCAATAGGAAGAGATCTGCAGGATTGCCGGACCGCTCAGCCCACGATGCGTGAACAATAACGCTTCATCGAAATTCGTCTTGCCGCAGCTCACGACGGCATCGACCGAAACGCCCGACAGTTCCTTGAATTGCGCCAGCAGCGCGGCGTCGAATGTCAACGGCACCAGCGCCGGCCGCGGCGTCACGATCTTGAGACCGAATTGCTGTGCAATTTTGTATCCGAATCCGCTTGATCCCATTTTGGGAATCGAAGGACCGCCGGTTGCGACCACCAGGGATCGACAGCGAAACTCGCCCTGATCGGTGACGACGACAAAGCCGTCTTCGGCCTTCGAGATCGCCGAGATGCGCACACCCAAACGCAGCTGCGCCTGGGCCTTGCGGCACTCCTCCAGCAGCATGTCGATGATTTGCCGCGACGAGCCATCGCAGAACAGTTGTCCTCGCGCCTTCTCGTGCCAGGCAATGCCGTAACTCTCGACCATCGCAATGAAGTCGCGCGGCGTGTAACCGCTCAGCGCTGAACGGCAAAAACGCGGATTTTCCGACAAGAAATTCGCCGGGCTGGTGTGCAGATTGGTAAAATTGCTTCGCCCGCCACCGGAGATACGAATCTTCTCGGCCGGGTGTCGCGCCTGCTCAAGCAGCAGCACCTGACGTCCGCGCTTGCCGGCTACAGCAGCGCACATCAGACCCGCAGCCCCGGCCCCGAGTATGATGACGTCATGGAAGTTCAAGTGCGGATTGCGATCCCTAGTCATTCCACCGGCAGCACATCCACCGCCACCGCAAGCTTTTGCCTGCGCGATCCCACGATAATGCCATCGACCGGCGAAACATCGGAAAAATCCCGCCCCACCGCCAGGACGATATGATCGTTCTCGACGAGGATGTCGTTGGTCGGATCAAAGCCGACCCAGCCGATCTCTTCGCCGCACCACAGCGAGACCCATGCGTGGGTCGCGTCGGCGCCCTGCAGGCGCGGTTTGCCCGGCGGCGGGATGGTGCGCAGATAGCCGCTGACATAGGCCGCCGGCAGCCCCAGGCCGCGCAGGCCTGCGATCATCACATGGGCGAAGTCCTGGCAGACGCCGTGGCGTTTTTCGAAGACCTCGTTGAGCGGCGTGGAGATGACGGTCGCTTTCGGGTCGTACGTAAAATCGGTGCGGATCCGGTGCATCAGGTCGACCGCGCCGGCAAGGATGCCGCTATCAGGCGGAAAGCTAGCCGACGCATATAAGGTGACCGGCTGCTGGACCGGCACCAAGGGACTCGCAAAGACGTAACCGATCGGCGACGAGGGGCCGAGACTGGCGGCCTCGAATGCCACGTCCCGGACGCTCTCCCACGCGGGACTTGGCGCGGCGCGGCCCGGAGCGCTGCGGGAAACCGAAACCCGCGACCGGGAATCAATGCGAAGGGTGCGATGCGGGGTTTCGATCAGGACGCTCTCGGTATGCGTTCCGAAAAAGTCGTGCCGTATTGTGCGGTCCGCAGGTCGCGGCCTGATGTCGACGGTGTGCGAGACCAATTGTTGTCCATCGCCGCTCCTCGGCTCCAGCCGCAGCGAGCACCGCGCGAAACTGACCGGATTTTCGTAGCTGTAGGTGGTGACGTGACGGATGTCGTAGATCACGCGAGGCCCGTCAGCTTTTCAGGCCGGCTCGCGTTGGGCCCGTGCGGAAAATAATGCGATCCGATGGCATCGGCGAGGTTGAGCAGATCCTGCTCCAGCGCGAACAGCGTTTTGGTATCGAGCGCTGCCGCCTCGGCCGTCGTCAGCGTTGCCTGCAGGGCGACGGCGAGACGATGCGGCCGCTCGATCAATCCTCCCTCTTTCAGGGTCGGCAGGCTGGCGATGTGATCGTTCAGCGCAACGACCTGAAACGCGACCGACCGTGGATTGTAAGGGTCCAGAACCACAAGATCGCGCACCGGCGCCAGCAGCGGCCCGACGAGGTAGCGCGAACGATAGGTGATCTGGCAATCCACCAGCGTCAGCAGGATGTCGAGATCCTCGCCGCCGGCTTCGTCATAGGCGAACTGGCGCGCGAAACGCACGGTGTTGATCGCGCGCTCGGCGCGGCGGCCCATTTCGAGAAAACGCCAGCCAGCGGCGCGGTTCATGTTTTCCTGCGCCAGCCCTGCGAAGCTCGCAAGTTCCTGCAGCGTCAGTTCGGCGGCGCTGACGACGCCGTCGTCATCGTCAACCTCTTCCGCAAGGCGCTCCGCCATCTCGGTAATGACCTGCCAGGCATCCGGCGAAAGCCGTTCGCGCAGCGACGTCGCAGTTCGCTGTGCCGCCCGCACCAGCGACAAGGCCGAACCGAATTTGTCCTCGCTTTGTAACGCCTCGGCGGCGATCTTCGCGGGCTGCGCCCGCGTCGCCTGCGAAGTCGCGCCCCATGTCACGAGAAGCCGTTGGATTCGCTCAACCGAATGCAGCACGGTTGACGACCCCTTGCCGGGATCGCGCAGCGGCGCGGCGAGCGCCCGCACCAGCCGCAGGGTCGCCTCGGCGCGCTCGAGATAGCGGCCGAGCCAGAACAGATTGTCGGCTGCACGGCTCGGGACCCAGCCCGCGATGCGTCTGATCCGCACCGTATCCACCGTCGGCAGCAGAGTTGCCGGCGAAACCGCCTTGTCGGAGACCACCCAGACATCCGCCGCCCGCGCACCGTCTCCCATCGACACGGCGCGGGCATCGAGCTGCTCGGCGATCCGGCAGAAGCCGCCGGGCATGATGGTCCAGCCATCGGCAGTTGCGGCCGCGAAGACCCGCAGCACAAACGGGCGCGGCGTGATCCGCCCCTGGTCCCACACCGGTGTCGTCGACAGCCGAACCAGTTCCTGGCCGACATAGTCGATGCCGCGATCCCTGATCGCCGTCTTGAGACGTTCGCGCTCACTCGGCGACAGCTCGCTGGCGAGCACAGGCCCATGACCCGCGAATCCGGGAACGCCTCTGCCGTAAGCGCCCTCGATGGCAACCTCGTCGAGCCGCGACAGCACTTCCTCGCGGGCGGCTTTCTGGCCGCACCACCAGGTCGCGATATGCGGCATATTCAGATCTTCGCCGAAGAAACGCCGGCTCAGGCTGGGCAGGAAGCCCAACAGCGCCCGCGCTTCCATCACGCCCGAGCCCGGCATGTTGGCGACGACGACGCCGTTCTTGCGGAGTACATCGATCAGGCCGGGCACGCCGAGCTGCGAGGAGGCGTCGAGCTCCAGCGGATCGAGAAAATTGGAATCCACCCGGCGCAGCAACACGTCGAGCCGCTTCAGACCGGCGACGGTGCGAATATGGATGCGGTCGCCACTGACGGCGAGATCGTCGCCCTCGACCAGCAGAAATCCGAGATAGCGCGCCAGCGTGGCGTGTTCGAAATAGGTTTCACTGAATGCGCCGGGCGTCAGCAGCCCGATGCGCGGCTCGTCGCGGTCGGCGCTGGCGCGCAGGCTGTCGCGGAACGCCTCGAAGAATGGCGCGACCCGCTCCACATTCATCGACTTGTAGAGCGTGGTAAAAGCGCGCGACAGCACCAGCCGGTTTTCCAGCGCGTAGCCTGCGCCTGAGGGAGCCTGGGTGCGGTCGCCCAGCACCCACCAGCGGCCGTCGGGCCCGCGGCCGACATCCGCGGCATACAGATTAAGATATCGCCCGCCCGGCGGTTTGATGCCGCAGACCGAGCGCAGATATTCGGTGCTGCCGGCAATGGCTGCCGCGGGTATCGCGCCCTCGGCAACCAATCGGCCCTCGCCGTAGAGGTCGCTCAGAACCAGTTCCAGCAATTGTGCGCGTTGCACCATGCCGGCGGTCAGCTGCTGCCATTCGGCCTCGTCGATCAGGAGCGGCAGATGGCTCAACGGCCAAGGCCGGTCGGCGGTTTCGCCGGGCGCGCGATAGGTCACTCCGGCTTCCCGCAGATGCCGGTCGGCGGCGCCGAAACGCCGCTCGATTTCACCCGGCGTCAGCGCGGCGAAGGCATCGAAGAACCGGGTCCAGACCGCGCGCGGCGTACCGTCCGGCGCGAGGTACTCGTCGGGAATTCCCGGCAGGCGAACATAGTCGCGCGACCACTGCGCCACGCGCCGATTGCCCGGGCGGGCCTTGCTTGCCTGACTGCTTGCCCGACTGCTTTCCTGGCCGTCGTGTCCCGCCATCCCGACTCTCCTGCCCAAAGCTTATTCTCAATGCCGGAGGGCCGTCCTCAAGTCGAGGGTCAA
>Ga0097691_1001479_pt1 | contig 17244 bp, 23 predicted proteins | sample NGESurdeep072012_8_FD_72858 | JGI IMG/M metagenome (GOLD analysis project Ga0097691, IMG submission 72858) | Arctic peat soil microbial communities from Barrow, Alaska - NGEE Surface sample 210-1 deep-072012 | ecosystem: Environmental > Terrestrial > Soil > Wetlands > Peat ... | reverse complement strand
TCACAACGGCCGCCGTCACCAAGGCCAACCGCCGTAGTGAAGACCTTTTGACCTAAGCCATTGATCTACAATAAGTGGGCATCTCTAAAACCCGCCAATCCGCGAAGACGGGCTAACGGACATGGCGCGATGTCCGGCTTGAGTCCGTTGTGCGAGCAAAAGCGGACATTGCAGCGGCCCTTCTTTTCCGCCACGCTGGGAACATGCCTAGGCAGCTCCTGCCCGTTGCCCCAAATCGAGGTTTTCAGTGATGCGATCGAACGAAAGCAATCCGGAAGATCCCGACGGAGCGTTTGCGGCGCTCTTCGAGCTATTTTCAAAGCCGACAAAGTCACCTGCCCAAGCTCACCGCACCTACGAGCTCTCATTTGAAAATGGCGAACCCATATTCACGCTGAGTGAAGCCAGCCGAATAGCAGAAAAAGCTTTTGAAGAGATATTTGGCTCCGGCACGAACGAATGACCCATCATGCAGCAGCATGGGACGCCACGAACCGCTGCCCAGCGCGTCGTCGTAAAAGGGCCACTGCAACCTCGAATCAATTCGGACGTTTAGAGCAATTGCGAAATATGAGATACACGCGCCGCACATGTTGACGGATAACGTGTTCGGGATGTTGCGATTCCGCAGCGTAAATCGCCGCTGCTTCCTTATCGTTCAAATAGCCCATCAGATCGAGGACAAGGGGGATATCCCAGAGTTTCACAGCGCCTGCGAAAATGCTCATCATTTCGACGTTTAGCTCCATGCCCAGAGAAGTGTATCGGGTTATGCCAGGCTTGTCGGGAACACCCTCCATCAGTCCGTAGTCATCTAGCATTTTCCAAAAGGCCGTCGATGCATCTTGACCAGCAGGCCACGCACCGGCTCCGAATAGATGGAAGTCAGCTACACTGTAAAGTTCGCGGCAAATGTCGGCTTTATTCATCTCTCTAATTTCTTTGGGCTCTGCGAGCTTGGCGTTTTGCGCCATCTTGAAATCCCCTTCCTCGTACTGAGCTATGGTTTCGGTTGTCATCAGGGGCGCTCTTTCAGCTCGCGAAGCGTCTGAATAGCCTCACGCAGCCAACGGCGCGTCGCGGCGACCTCCGCGGTATATCGGCCGTGTTTGTAGTTGCCGTTCTTGCTCCCGCTCGGTGCGCCGCTGCCAGCCGCGCCACCGTGCATTCGACATCTTCGCCGCCCTGTGACCGGCGCCGACTTGCATGGGGCGCCCGATCTAGTACGGGCCCCACACCGGCTGGGCTGTGCCACGGATCCTGTTTCGGAGAGACGCATGGGGTTGTCCTTCAATTTTGGTCTCCTCCCCGCTTCTGGCCTTCCTCGTGATTTACAATTCCGATGACCCCCTGGGCACCGGGATGAATATGCACATGCTTGACTACGATCGACTGGCTGTTTCCCCGCCGACGTCGATCGAGGGTCTGGAGCAGGTCGTTCTGAAGTTTGATCAGTTTGTTGGCGTAGCCGCCGTAGACCGCGATGTTCTCCTCGCCCAGGTGACGCTGGCTGAGTTCCAACATACGGAGCGCGGAGAAGCCGGCGATGACGGTCTGCACGCACATCAGAGCCTCAATCTCGGACTCCGGCCGGAGGGAGGCCACCGTGGCGAGTGCTGCGTTAAGCGTTGTCTCCCCAAGGAGGTCATAGGGGTTCGGCCGCAGACCTGAAATCAGCTTGCCCATCATCGTGGCTGCAAATTCCTCCGAAAGCGTCCCGAATGTCGTTCGCAACATGGCTTGGTGGACGTCGAGATCGGCTGTCGGCGCATAAATCACATCGTGCCGTTCTGACGGCTTCCGCACCCGCGGCGGCTTTTTGCGCTGGGTCACCTCGGGCATGGGTTGAAATGGTCCCGCCAGATCGGTGGCTTGCAACGGTACCGGCAGGCGCTCCGCCATCGCCGAGGCAGCCCTTGCGGCTTCTCGGCCTCGTATTCTGGATTTCATGTGCCCTCCGGGGGAGTAATTGATTGATCAAGTGAACGAAACATCCGCCTGTCGCCGATCGTGGCGGAGTAAGCATCGAGCGCAACAACGTTGCGACCGTCGATGACCCAACAGAGTCCAAGGGTGCCAAGATCGAGGGCTGGCGTTTTCGCTGTCGGCGCTGGGCGCTTGAAGAGATCCTCGACTGACCATTTAAGCTGTTCGGCCACGTACCCCCATTGGTCCAGAAAACGTCCCGCATCGTCAATCGCCCGCAGCCATTGGGGGTGGGAAACACCTATCGGCTGCGCGATTTGGAGCTGCGCGAACGCGGCGGCATACGCCTCGGGGATTCCTCCGTCGTAGATCGCGATGGCTACACGTTCGTCAAAATCGCGGACATCCGAGAGAGCCCCCGCCAGCGTCGATACGTAATCTGTCGGTTGACCTTGGTTCAGGTACGTAACTGGCGTAACCGGCGTAACCATTGAGCTTTTGGGCGTAACCTTGGGCTTGGTTACGTGTGTTACGCCCGTTACGCCCCGTTTCGAGGATTGGCGAAATAGACTAAGAACTCGGGCGACCGCGTCACTCACAGCCTTCCTCCGAAATGATTGCCGGCTTGATGACGTAGACGCGCTTCGAGCGCCCCTCAATCTTTCTAACGCTCAGAAATCCATCAGAGGCGCGTTCGAGCATGTGCCGGCTCTCGAGAGCCCGAGCTACCATGGCGGGTTCAAACCCTGCGCAGACCTCAGTTTTCCAAGTTTCCGGCGGAATCAACCATTCGCGGTCGTCGCCGTCACCTCGACGCCAACCGGCGCGATTGAAAACGGTTCGGTTTGGATCGTCGAGGCTAACGAAGCGGGCATCACCATACTGTTCAATGAACAAGCGAACTTGCGAGATAGCGGCGTGAACTTCGCCGGCTTCGGTGCCGCCACGGCTATCCAGCCAATCATTGAAACACTTCCCTGCGGCTTCGATCGCTTCACCCTCAGCCCAAGGGACGACACCGAACTCTCGCGCCAATTCTCCCGCCGCGGCGACCAGACCGAACCTGTCGCAAACCCGCAACACCTGGCCATCCGCAACTCGGGACACATATCGCGTGCGGAACTCTTCGATCATTGCCCTGACGGCAACCGATTCGGTATTGTGGACTATTACAAGGCGGATAAATTCGGGGCCTGCCGTTCCATAGGTGGACCTTGTCGCCCTTTTGATCTTGTCGGCAAGGAATTGCGCGTCACCTTCGGCACCGGCGTTGTTAAACACCCCGAACCCGGCACCGGCGTCCGCCGGTATATCGACGAACCGAACCTGTTGTCCTGCGCGAGCTCTCTGTTTCCCCTCCACAACCTTATCACTCAAGCGAACCTCGCCCGTCGAGATCACCATGGTTCGCCATGTCAGTGAGGTTCGGAGTGAGCCATCACGGGCCGAACGTCCTTTTCCGCTTCCCGCAGCCAATTGATATGCCGCCGCCGCTGCTTCGCGAGGATCGATCATTCCAAGTTCATCGAGAACAAGGAGGGTATCCGAATGAATTGCCGCTGCTCCTTCCAGTGCGTTTGCGGTTGTCCTCCAGGGACGAACGAAGCCGGGGATTGCTCCCTTACCCCAGACCGATGCCGCGGCTTCGACTAGCGTAGATTTTCCACGGCTCGATTGACCGCAGAAATGAAACCCGCCGCCTTCAAGTCCGAGAAGTCCCAACAACGGACCGGCAAATGCAACCGAGACCGCAAATACGCCGCGCGAGTGTCCAGCAACCAGCGATCCGACGCCGCTCTGCCAATCCACGAGCGATCCCATTTTCTCGAACGGCGCCGTAGTTGCGCCCTGGACGATAACGGTCTCTCCCTTTGCCGAGCCAAAGGTTTCATCCGGCAACGCGAAGACCGTCTTGTCGCCTACCGCGTGCCACCCTGTCCTCGCGACGACCGTGACGCGACTTTGAACGGGCGCCTCATTCAAATAGCGTAGAAGATTGCCACGATTGGGGCCCGTGGCAACTTTGAGACCCAGGCCGGCAAGCATTGCACAGAGGGTCCTCGGGTCGCCGTGCAGATCCGCGTCCGAAATCGACTGGGTGTGCACGCGGCCATCGTCATCGCGCCAGCGCAACCATCGTGCCCATCCCTCGCCTTTTGGGTCACGGATACGGCCGAGCACCTCAAACGGAGCTGCAACCCAAATTTTTTCAACGGCGCGGTCTTCCCCTCGTCCCTTGGTGATATCGACGGTTAGCCCTTGGGCGTCCATCGTGAAATTGCCGAATGATAGGAATTTCGGCCCGCCCTCATAACGGGTCGCAAATTCAATAGATTTTTTACGAAGGTGCTCGGGCTCCCACCCCTCGGTCAGAGCATCCGCGACGTCCCAGCCCAAAACCGGGTCACGGCTCGCTCCGGTCATGGTCACCGATGCGAGCTTATTGGCGTCGACGACCAGGATCTCGCCGATGTCCAGTTCGGAGAGAATCCGTATGACGTCGTGTGCATACTTGTCCCCGGCTGCGTCGGCATCTCCCCAGATGAGGACGCGCGTGCGGCCCTGAAGCGGTGACCAGTCGGTTTTGCTAGCCGCGTTACTTCCACCAGAGGACGTTGTTATTACCGATTTCGGAAAGACCGCGCCCGCAGCCTCAGCACATTTCTCGCCCTCGACGATAACCACGGGAGCTGTTGGTGACGACTTGAGCAAACCGAGGTTATACAAGGGGCGAGGTGCCGAATGGTTCTTGAAAGCCCATCCTTCCGATCCATCACCGCTGCGGAGCCAGGACAGGGGCAGGATTTTCTTGGTGCCGTCCTCATTGTCCCAACGAGCGACAGCAAATAGCAGCGCGTCTTGCGCATCCTTGTAACTCCATATCGCCTGTGCGGCTTTGCTGGCCAACCTCGTAGCCGCGCTGGTGACGGACTCGGCCGAACCGGGAACCGGGCTGACGACGACGGGCTCAAGGGAAAGCCCGTTGATGGGCACCACCACGGCATCAACCAGGTCGGCTGCCGCCAATGGGATAAGAGCCATTTCTATGGCGGCGCTCACTTGAGGACCACTGCTTCGAGCAAAAGAAACGAAGCAAGGCGCCTTGCGGCCTCGGACTGGCTAACATCATACAGCCAGGCAACGAGGGCGATCAGATCACCCCCTCGTTCATTTGTTGCGAAATCCGCCCATTGGCCAGTGCGGAGATTGATCTTGAAACTGCCAACGTGGCGGTCCACGCGCTTGGGATTTTTGACGACATATTCGAAGCCGACGACCCGGCCGCCCGGAACAATGCGTTTGCAGATGGCGATGGCGTTGCGGACAGCAACCATACGGATCGTCTCAAAGTCGATCCGGGCATTCTTCGGCTTGCGGCAGTTACGGCGTTTGCCGTGCATCGCAATGATCGTCGCTCCACTCATGATTTGCGGCCCGAACCATTCGGATTGGTGGCCGCGGCAACAGCGCGGGGCGGAGCCTTTACTCCGTCGTCGGAGTATTCCGAGGTTGAACCGCGTTGGTGCTTGGACAGCCAGGCTTCGAACTCATCGCGGCGGTAGATGCACTTGCGGCCGACCTTGAGAAACGGGCTGCCGCCCCCGAGGCAACGGAGCTTGTTCAGATAGCTCGTCGACAGGCCCGAAAGTTGAGCGCTTTGTTTGGTGGTGAGGTAATTGTCGGAAGCCATAGAGATCCCCTTCGAATCGCTGGCAACCGTCAGCCAGCACGGGAAAGCTATGGGGTCACGATGCGCATGTGGCCGGCATCTGCACCAATTATTTACGGTCGAGTGAGCACTCGGGAAATGTGCTTTACCGACTGAGCAAGCTTCAATCTCTTTTTTACGATGGAAGCGACGGTCGTTTTTGGGCTCGTTGGATGCTCTTGCCAAACTGCACGCGCGGCAGACTGCCAGCCGACGTGTTCTTGCTTCAGTATGGTAGCGCGTACATGGCCTCCGGATTTCGCAGATCGAGAAGTTTTTTCGCCGCGAATTGCCGATCGTTCTATAAGAAACTTCCAATAGTATTGTTCGACCAATCGCCCTAGTAGCCCAGAAAAGGAAATAATGGCTGGAATCACGCGCGAGGCATAAACCGCTCCGCGTTGCCCTTCTTCAAGACAATATAAACCGAGCTGTTCAACATAAAAAATTTGATCGTTGATATGATATTCGTACCAAGCTTTTGAGTAGGTTTGATTGAGAGCACGGGTGTAAATGTGGTCGCGCCATCCGGGGGTCACCTCAGGCTTTAAACCTTCCATAGTTTCGGAATCGACGTCGGATGTGGCGTGCCGGAAATAAGCTGCCTTCTGTTCAAGGAAATATTCTCGAATAGAGGGATAACGGAAATATAAAGGACATAGCTGAAACAGCTTTTCCTCAGCATACGAGTGAGATGCCGTCCAAAACTCCTTGGTTCTTTCGCCGCGCCCATCTTCGCCGGCGGGATCATCAAGAAAGGCGCGATGCTTGAGTAGACCCGCCTGAACTTCTGGCGGCAATTCGACTCCGTCGAACTGTACAAAGCTATCGGTAGAACGAAATCCATCCCCTAGCGCAGCGACGAATCGCTCCTTTTCCGCTTCTGAGAGCTTTGAGGGGTCATACTGGTAGAGCAAACGCATTAGCTTGTGGGTTCATTGGAGATCATTGAACGCGCGTTCCCCTCGTCGATGGATTGGGTTTCGAGTGATCCGCACAGGGGCCCAAGAGGATCCGTCTGCACACACTCACGAGCGCAACCTTAGCCTACGGCAAGCGAGTAACTGTCCACAAAATATCGGCAGACCTGCGCTATCCGAGTGCATTTTACTGCTGCGTGTGCTTTGCGCGTCAAGGTGACCTTGGGCCGCCAATCTTATCTTGGGTGGACCCCAGGTGGACCCCATAACAAAAAAGCCATCGGACAAAGCCGATGGCTGATTGCAAAACCCCAACAAATAAAGGGGGATTCTTGGAGCGGGCGAAGGGATTCGAACCCTCGACCCCGACCTTGGCAAGGTCGTGCTCTACCACTGAGCTACACCCGCATCCGAGAGATTGGCGGCGATCGCTCGCCGGCAACGGGCAGAGCTATGCCAAATGCGGCCCTCGAATGCAACAGCCCGCGCGCGGCCTTCAAATCGGCGCGGTCAGCCGGCATAACCGGCGATCCGCGGCCAAATCAGCCCGAAAGCGGTCGGGCGCGGTTCCAGCAATTGCAAATTGGGCTTCCAAGCGCCAATTAGGGCTGGAACGTGCTAGAACAGCCCAAATCCGCAAGACATCAGACGAGGATCCCCGTGACGATAGTAGAGCAGGGCAGCGGACCGGCGCCTCAGGCGGCGTCCGATCTGATCAAGGAGACGACCACCCAGACCTTCGTAAAGGACGTCATCGAGGAGTCGAAGCGGCAGCCGGTGCTGATCGACTTCTGGGCGCCATGGTGCGGCCCCTGCCGCCAGCTCACGCCGATCATCGAGAAAGCGGTCCGCGCCGCAAAGGGCAAGGTCAAGCTGGTCAAGATGAATATCGACGAGCATCCGGCTATACCGGGCCAGATGGGAATCCAGTCGATCCCGGCCGTGATCGCGTTCGTCAATGGCCAGCCCGCCGACGGCTTCATGGGCGCGGTTCCGGAAAGCCAGGTCACCGCCTTCATCAACAAGCTGACCGCGGGCATGCCGGGCGCGGGTGAACCCAATATCGCGGAAATCCTGAAAGAGGCCGAAGCCGTCCTTGCCGAGGGCGATCCCGCCACCGCCGCGTCAATTTATGCCGAGGTGCTGGCGACCGACGCCACCAACATCGCCGCGCTGGCAGGGCTTGCGAAAACCTACATGACGACCGGCGCCATCGAACAGGCCAAACAGACCCTTGCCATGGTGCCGGAATCGAAACGCAATGACGCCGCGGTCAAGGCGGCGCAGGCGTCGATCGATCTTGCCGAGCAGGCCAAGGCGCTGGGTCCGGTGACCGAGCTGGAACAGAAAGTCGCCGCAAACCCGCTCGATCATCAGGCGCGATTCGATCTTGCGACCGCGCTCAACGCCAGCGGCAAGCGCCCTGAGGCGACCCAGCAGCTGCTCGAAATCGTCAAGCGCGACCGCAAATGGAACGAGGACGGCGCGCGCAAGCAACTGGTGCAGTTCTTCGAGGCGTGGGGTCCGGCCGATGAGGCCACCATTGAGGGGCGAAAGCGGCTGTCGACCATCTTGTTTTCGTAGCGGGTAGCGAGCACCGGGGCCGCCTATGCCGATCAATGCCGAATATCGCGGGCCCGGCGACCTTCCCCAGGTGATCCCGGTGTTTCCGCTGCCCGGCGCGCTGCTGCTGCCGCGCGGCCAGATGCCGCTCAACATCTTCGAGCCGCGCTATCTGGCGATGGTGGACGACGCGCTGCGCGACGGCCATCGGCTGATCGGGATGATCCAGCCGGACGCCTCCCATTCGCATGATGAGGCCAAACCGGCGCTGTTTCGCGTCGGCTGCGTCGGGCGCATCACCCAGCTCGCCGAAGCCGGCGACGGCCGCTACATCCTCGAACTCACCGGCATCGCGCGCTTCAAGGTGATCGAGGAAATTGCCGTGCTCACCGCCTATCGGCAATGCAAGGTGGATTATTTCCCCTACATCGACGATTTCACCGCGCGCAAGGGCGAGGAAGCCGTCGATCGCGAAGCCCTGCTCGTGGTGCTGACGGATTTTCTGAAAGCCAACAATCTCAAGGTCGATTGGGAAGGCGTCGAGAGCGCCCCCAATGAGGCGCTGGTCAACGCGCTGGCGATGATGTCGCCCTATGGCCCGCCGGAAAAGCAGGCGATGCTTGAAGCGCCCGATCTCAAGACGCGCGCCGAGATTCTGATCGCGGTCACGCAGATGGATCTCGCCAAGAAGCGCACCAGCGGCGATACGGGGCTGCAGTAGTCAGGGCAGACGGTATCGATGTCCCGATCCAGGACGAGGCCTCATCGCCGGCCAATTGTCGCCCTTTCCTCGACAGCGGACATTCAACCTCGAAGGTTACGTCAGCTTTGTGCTAGCGGACACCGGCAAGATTCAGTCGATCACCTCGCTGGCGCGCGTGTCGCTCTAAAATGGGAGAGTGCCGCGATGAACAGAAGAAAGGTCGTGACCGCGGAGACGAGACAGTAAATGCAGAAGGCATGGATGAAGGCGATCTGCAAATACATGAAGTAGATCGAGAAGCACACGCCCAGGGCGGAGTAGGCAAGCGCCGCCAAACGCAGCACGCGCGAGAACGGATCGAACGCAAGCAGCGCCGCCAGGCCGAACATGTACAGGTAGTAGACGACGCCAAAATAACCTACCGGCAGATTGTAAATGCGCGCATACGGGCTATTGGCGACTTCGTTGCATCCATTGATGGGCGGCGGACACCACAGCGGCTGGCCGTTATAGAGCTGGTGGGCGTCATAGAACGCAACGGCGATTCCCACCAGTGCGAGCGCGAGCAAGACGCAGGGCGCGTAAAATTGTTTTTTCATGTTCCGTACTCCCGTCCGGCCTCACATCGGCCATCCCGATCGCAGCCGAGACTTTTCCCTTCGATGACGCGGCCGTTTCCGACCGGCTTGACCCGTTAGACGGGGCGCGATCGGAAAAGGTTACAGCGTTCGGGGTGCCGATCAGCGATCGGATTGGGTGCCGTCCGGGAGAGCGGCGGGCGGGCAGCAGGCCGGCGAACTCGGAGCGCAGGACAGCTCGGTACGGTAAAAGTCGCAGCGCGCCGCGACGGCCTTCTTCAGCTGCGCCCTCGCGCGGTGCATTCTCACTTTGACGTTGGCCCGGCTAATTCCGAGGGACTGGGCCACTTCATCGTCGGTGAGGCCGCCAAGCTCGCCGAGAATGAGCGCCTCCCGGTTGCGCTCGGGAAGTTGTCCTATCTCGCCACGAATAAAATCCCGCATGTCCTTGCGGACAAGCTTCTGCTCCGGCGATGATTGATGTCGAGAAGTGCGACACTCGCACTGCCCTGGCTTGTCGCCTCATCCAGGCCTTCGGGGAGATGAACCGTCAACTTCGCCTCGCGCGCCGATCGGCTGCGGAGCCAATCGGAAGCGACATTGACCGCAATCCGGTAAAGCCACGTTGAAGCCTGGGCGTCGCCGCGAAACTGCGGCAAGGCTCTCGTCGCTTTCGCGAACACAAGCTGAGTTAAATCCTCGGCTTCTTGCGGGCCCACAATGCGCCCAAGCAGCCGATGCACGCGATCGTGGTTCGCGTCGTAAAGCGTCCGAAACAGCTCGGGTTCGGTCCTCATTTCAGTCTGCATCTTGAATTTTTGCAGTAAACAAGGCGCGGCGCTTTGCGATAAATCAATTACCCGGTCTTGGCCGATTTGAGCCATCGTGGCGTTTTTGCAGGGGTTCCGATGACCGCCGCTGAATTTCCGCTCTGCGGGGCAGGCTTGGACGTTTCGGCGTTTACGGATCAAGTCTGCTTTGCCCCGATCGGCAGACATCGCCGGACAGGGATGCATGCCCGCGCGGTGCCAACAGCCGACACAAGACGCGCGCAGACATCGCGCTGCGTCCGATAAGTGCCGACAGCAGAGATGCCTACCTCAACTATAAAACAGCAACAAAGTGCAGGCGCAGGCAACCGCGAGAGTTGCCAGAATGCCTACCGCTGAAAGACCGATCGTGCGTTCAAGCCTGCGGACGCCGCGAACAGGATTGCGGCCTTGCGAATTGCTCGTCCATCTGCAACCATCAACGCCGCCGACGGTATTGAACCTGGGTCTGTAGCAGCATGCTCCGATTGGTGGGTGCGCTGACATGGCTTGCCTCCATGATTTCGCTATGCCGTGGTGGATCGTGGCTTCACGGCTCGGACGAAGGCACTCATGAATTTGCCCTCGACTTGCGGGGCAATGGCATCCACATCAATGCCCTTGCCGATCAAGAATGCTCTTGCGTCCTCGATGTCGTAAACTCGGGTCGGTTCAATATCGATCGATTCAAATCCTGCCGCTGCGAGCTTTTCGGCATATTCCGTGTCTCCGAGCGCCCCCGCGATGCACCCAACCCACAGCAGCATGTCGAGCCTTACGACAGGGGGAACCTCGCCGCGCGTCACCACGTCGGACACAGCGAAACGGCCCCCCGGTTTCAGCACTCGAAACGCTTCTTTCAGCACACGGTCCTTGTCTCCTGACAGATTGATGACGCAGTTGGAGATGATGACATCGACCGAGTTATCCGGCATCGGAATGTTTTCAATTTCTCCTTTGAGAAATTCCACATTCTCAATTCCGGCCTTGCTTTGATTGTCGCGGGCCAGCGCAAGCATCTCGTCGGTCAGGTCCAGGCCGTAGGCTTTTCCGTCGGGGGCGACACGCCGGGCCGATAGCAAGACGTCAATTCCCCCACCTGACCCAAGATCAAGGACAACTTCTCCCGGCTTGAGCTGCGCCAATGCGGTAGGATTGCCGCAGCCAAGGGAAGCGAGCATCGCTTCTTCAGGCACTGCACCGCTTTGGGAGGTGTCATAAAGATTTGAGGTAATCGGGTTGGAAAGGCTGCGCGCAGACGTTGCCCCGCAGCATGAGCCTCCCGCCGGGCGCACTCGCAACGCGGCCTGACTGTATTTTTCCCTGACTGCATTCTTTAGGTCGATATCGTTCATGATCTTCTCCTAAGCGGAACATTTGATTTTCTCGGGGCGGATTGGCTCATGGCGGGTGCGGCATTCCGCGTAGAGAGATGCCAAGATCTCTCGCAAAGCACAGCGCTCGATAAGACCATCCATATTCGACGCCGCCGTCATCAACTCCTCTATTTCTATAAATCTATTATAATGGAAATATCGAATATGTCAACCCGCCAGACTGGCTGGGCTATGGTGCGCGGGGCGGCTGCTTTGGCTCAGCCTCGGAGGTTTTATCGCAAGGCGCCGGATTGTCAGCCGACTGCAATGGCGCGGTCAGTTGGTTGCGATCCGGTCAGTCGCATCAGCATGACTGTCACCAGGAGCACGGCGACATAGACCAGAAGCTGCATTTCCGTCGGCTGATCGGTGTAACCGACCAGAGTGTGCATGGTCCGGCCGGCGATACTCGACTCCGAAAGCAGCCACGCACTGTCCCAAACCACCGTATCGAGCGGCGTGAGCCAGTTGGCGCGTTCGAGGAAGGCGACAGCCTGCGCCGCCATGCCGGCCGCGAGCAATGTGATCAGAACGGTCGTGGTGGCGAACAACGCCCGCGGCGGGATCCGCATCAGGCCAAAATAGGTCAGCAGGCAAACGGCGGCTCCCAGCGCCAGACCGATGACCCCGCCGATCGCGAGGCTTAAAGCCGACCCGCCGTCAGACGCGGCGACGCCATACAGGAACAGCGCGACCTCGCTGCCTTCGCGCAGAACGGCAACCCCGACCACCACAGCCAGCGCCAGCAGCGACTTCGTTCCGTCCGCGACCGCCTGCCCGACCGCGCGCATATCTCCGGCCATTTCCTTGCCGTGCTGCGCCATCCAGACGTTGTGCCATGTCAGCATCATCACGGCGATGCCCAGGATTGCCGCGTTGAACAGCTCCTGCCCCATCCCCGCAAATAGTTGGGACAGTGCGCCGGTAAACGCGGCGACCACGCAGGCCGCGGCCATGCCGCCCAGCACCCCGCCGCCAATCCAGCGATTGCGATGCGGAACGGAGCCGGTCACCGCGAGCACAATGCCGATAATCAATCCGGCTTCGAAGACCTCGCGAAAGACGATGATGAGTGCGGCCAGCACTGGCGCCGCCTATTGTACGGTCAAGGCGCCGCGCGCCTTTTCGTTGAAGTCGTCGTAAAATTCGTAGCGTCCGGGTTTCAGTGCCCGCACATTGATGACACCCTCGCTGTTGGCGGCGACCACCTTTTCGACCCGCAGCGATGTGCTTTCGAACTCCATGGCCTTGGCGTCGAGGTTCTTGACCCGGAAAGTGACGGGCTTGTCGGCCGGCGCGCGCAGCTCGCTGGGCTGGAATTGGCCCTTGGAATAGGTCAGCTGAACCTCAGTCGCTTGTTGCGCTTGCGACGGAGACGCCGGAACCATCGCAATTGCACAAAGCGCGGCAAGAGCCAGTTTTTTCATCATGATAGGCACACTGGACACCGGTCAGCCTTTCCTTGTGTTGAGGAAGATCAAAATTCCCATGCGAATTTGAGTTTGGCGCGATGGCGCTGGAACTCCGCCAGATTGAGCGCGACGGGATTGCCGACCTCGCGTCCCCAGACCTGGGTGTTCCAGGCCGCGGTCATAAACATTTTCGGCGTGAACCGGATATAGAGCGATGGTCCCAGCATCACAGCGTCGCCGGTGAAAGCCGTTAAATTCGCGGCGTCGTAATGCCGGAGATACCAGACCTCACCGCCGACGACGACGTTGGACGCGATCCGAAGCGATAGCGCCGCGGAGCCGCCAAACGTGGCTTCGCGTTGGGTGTCGCCTATCGCGGTCTGCGTCACCTCAGGCTCGTAAAGCAAATTGAACCCCGCAAACAGCCGATTTTTCATAAGCTCGAGATCGGCGTTAACAGTGGTTTCGAATTCGAAATTGCGCACGCGCTCGCCGCTGGTCTCGTCTATTCGCCGCACCGTCGGCTCGACCGCCAGTGTGACCGACAGCGGATTGTTCGAGGTGCGCTCGATCGCAAGATAACGCAGTTCCGCAAAAGCTCCGCCCAATGCGACCTGACTCCGGTCATCGAGACCGGTCACGCCGCCGATATTGTGGGTCGATCCGAGCGCGCCGAATTCAATCTGGATGAACTGGGACGGCGTAAATTCGAACTCATACTTGGTCTCTGTGGCGGCGTAGTGACCATCGCGTTTGCCGAACCGGCCGATGGTGTCGACCGTGAATTCCTTCTCGCCCTCGAGGCCGATGCCGGAACCGGTGGTGAATCCAAAAGTGTACTTGGTTTCGATCTCGCGCCAGGAACTTGCGTCCTCGGCGCGCGCGCTACCGGCGCAGCCAAGCAAGACAAGAGATATCAGCACTCCCAGTGAGTGCCATTGCCCAGCCCGCATCGCCTTCATCCCCAAATCCCCTTGTTAGGAATAAGAGGCGTTAGCGGTTCGAACGCCGACAGGCAAAGAGATGCCTTCTAAACTGGAGGGATTCTAAGTTTTTGCTGGCGAATGTCCCGGATGGATCAAAAATAGCGGCGGCAAGCCGGCGCTGGAGAGCGCGGTCCGCACCTGGGCCACGCTCGACCCCTTGGATCGAAGCGCGGTTCAAGCCATCGACCGGCGCCAGCTGGGTTACGTGGAGAACCTTCTCAAAGCATCCGGGCTTTCACCAAATGTGGCCCGCGCACGCGCGCAAATCCTCTACTGGGCGTTTCTCGGCTTTGCCCCGTCGGACAAAGCATTGCCGCGGGCGAAACAGCAGGCGGTGCTCGACGAACTGCTGCGGATGGCTACGCGATAACAGCGCGGCTACGCGTTCCGACCGAATATGCTACAGCACCAAAATACCAAGCCGGAGACCAACGCATGACCGCCTCGCCCGAACGCCTTGAAGGCACCGTCGATCCCAAATTGCTGGAAATCCTGGTCTGTCCGCTGACCAAGGGTCCGCTGGAGTTTGACGCAACCAAGCAGGAACTGATCTCGCGTTCCGCAAAACTCGCCTATCCGATCCGCGATGGCATCCCGATCATGCTGCCGGAAGAGGCAAGGAAGATTGAGTGAGAATTGCGACCGCGCCTTTGTGTTGGTGTTTCAACGAGTCGTCCCGGACAAGTGAGCCAACGGGTCCGGCGCTTGGCCGGCCCGATGACAGGCTCCGCGAACGCGATCCGGGACCCATACTCCGCGGCCTATCATTTTTGCAGTGAAGACCGGATCTTGCCCTATCACTAACGCCGGTGATTGATGGGGTGGGTCCCGGCGTTCGCCGGGACGACGCTGACGATTGTTACAACGCCTCGCCCTTCAACAGCCGCGGCACCTCGCCCGCAAGTCCCGCGGCCTGGCGGATGAACAGGCTTTTCAGCGGCGGCGCGCGATCGACCAGACCCAGCCCGATATCGCGCACCGTGCGCAGCAGCGTCGATTCATTCGAGAACAACAGATTCAGCGAATTGGTGGCGAGCCCCATCGCCATGGTGTCGAACCGCCGCCAGCGCTGATAGCGGTCGAGCACGTCGGCCTGCCCGAGGTCCATGCCGAGCCGAGCCGCATCGACGACCACCTCGGCGAGGGCTGCGACATCCTTCAGGCCCATGTTGAGACCCTGCCCCGCGATCGGGTGAATCACGTGCGCGGCGTCGCCGACCAGCGCCAGCCGTTGGCCGACGAACGAGCGCGCGACGAAATAGCCGAGCGGAAACGCGCGCGGTTTGTCGAGCGCCTTGATCTCGCCCAGATGCAGCCCAAAGCGCTGTTCGAGTTCGCCGTGAAATTCTTCTTCGTTAAGCGCGACGATGCGCGTCGCCTCGGCACGTTTCTCGGTCCATACCAGCGACGAACGCTGTCGGGTCAGCGGCAGGATCGCGAACGGACCGGCGGGAAGAAAATGTTCTTCGGCGCGGCCGTGATGATCGCGCTCGTGGCCGACGGTGACGACGATGCCGGATTGATCGTAATCCCAGCCATGGGTGGCGATGCCGGCGCGCTCGCGCAATTTTGAGCGCGCGCCGTCGGCCGCCACCAGCAGGCTCGCCTCGATAACGCTGCCGTCAGCCAGCGTCACATCGACGCCGTCGCTGCGCGAACCGAATGTCGTCACCGCGGTGGCTCTGAGATCGATGCCCTCGGCCTCGGCGCGCTTGATCAGCGCATCGATCAGATAGCGGTTTTCGACCATGTGCGCGAACGGCTCGCCCGGCTCGACATTGCCCGCGAAAGTCAGGAACACCGGACGGGTCGCATCTTCCAGCCTGGAATCGGTGACCACCATGTCGAGGATCGGCTGCGCCTCGGCCGCGACCTGATCCCACACCCCGATGGCATCGAGCAGCCGGCGACAGGCGGCGACGATGGCGGTCGCGCGCGGATCGCGGCTTGGCCGCGTCGCCAGCGCCGGATCGGTCACGATGACGGGAATATCGGCGCCAAGGCCCTGGCGCAGCGCCAGCGCCAGCGCCAGCCCGGCAAACGCGCCGCCGCCGATGACAATGCTTCGCTGTGCGGCCATGTTGAACCTGCTTACTGACGCTCTTGCTACCGGAGTATAGCTGGGCGAAACAGATACGCGAAACAAGGGTTCGTATCCCCCAGATCGTCTTTCCGGGGCACGCGTCTTCGCGTGAACCCGGAATCTCGAGATTCCGGGTTCGAGGCTTCGCCTCGCCCCGGAATGACCAAGAACTGAAAGCGCCTCCATGTCCAAAGGCCTGATTGACCTGATTTCCGTTCTCGATCTCGAGCCGATCGAGGTGAACATGTTTCGCGGCATCAGCCCGAAGACGAGCTGGCAGCGGGTGTTCGGCGGGCAGGTGATCGGACAGGCGATGGTGGCGGCCTGCCGCACCGTCGAAGGCCGCCTGCCGCATTCGCTGCACTGCTATTTCATCCTGCCCGGCGATCCGCAGATTCCGATCATTTACGAGGTCGAGCGGCTGCGCGACGGCAAGAGCTACTCGACCCGCCGGGTGACCGCGATCCAGCACGGCAACGCCATCTTCTCGATCATGGTGTCGTTTCATGTCGAGGAAGCAAGCGCGTTCGACCATCAGGACAAGATGCCGGACGTGCCGCCGCCGGAGAAACTCACCGCCGAAGAGGTCGTCAAGCAGCCGATGTTCCGCGAGATGCCGGAATTCATCCGCCGCTACTACGAATCCGACCGCCCGATCGAGCTTCGGCCGGTCGAGCTCGGCCGCTATTTCGGCCAGAAGATCGACGACGGCCGCATCCATGTCTGGATCCGAACCGCGTCAAAACTGTCTGACGATCCGGCGCTGCACATGTGCGCGCTGGCCTATGCATCGGACTTCTCGCTGCTCGACGCAGCGATGGCGCGTTACGGCAGGACGCTGTTCGACAAGCGCATGATGCCCGCGAGTCTCGATCACGCGATGTGGTTTCACCGCCCGTTCCGTGCCGACGAATGGCTGCTTTACGCCCAGGACTCGCCGAGCGCGCAGGGCGGGCGCGGCCTGACCCGCGGCATGATCTTCAAGCAGGACGGCACGCTGGTGGCCTCGGTCGCGCAGGAAGGCTCGCTTCGCGAACGCAAATAAGGTTGGTCGCCGTGAAGTTTCGTTCAGGCCATTCTTTCATGTGTGGACGGCCCCTGCGGATCAAGGTGCTGTTGGACGTTTTTTGTCGAGGGTTCGGTAGCGTTCATGTGTCCGGCCTTCATTGCAGCCGGCAT
>Ga0097691_1001478_pt1 | contig 17244 bp, 17 predicted proteins | sample NGESurdeep072012_8_FD_72858 | JGI IMG/M metagenome (GOLD analysis project Ga0097691, IMG submission 72858) | Arctic peat soil microbial communities from Barrow, Alaska - NGEE Surface sample 210-1 deep-072012 | ecosystem: Environmental > Terrestrial > Soil > Wetlands > Peat ... | reverse complement strand
GCCACCACAAACAGGTTGAAAAGAATCCAGAAGACGAGCACAGGGAATCTTACGACAGGCGAAGAAAAATAGGTGCCAGGTCTCAGGTCTCAAGTCTCAGGAAGATCATCTCTCTTGGCTTAGGTGGCCGGCCGACGACTCAGTTTTCCTAAGGCCTGAGACCTCACACCTGAGACCTGCCTCACCGTAAGCGCAGAATCTCGACCGTGATGTTATCCGGCCCGCCGCGTTCCCGAGCCAGCGCGATCAACTCTTGGCCCGCTTGTTCCGCGTTTTTGTTTTCCACGGCTTCCAGAATCTCCGGATCGCGCACCAGCCCCCACAATCCGTCGGTGCAGATCAGCAGCACGTCCTCCGCGCGCAGAGGCTCGGGGTGTCCGGGCGAGTCCATGATGAGATCGGGGTTTGTTCCTAAAGCTGCGGTCAGAATATTCCGTTGCGGATGATTCTCCGCTTCCTCCGGACTGATGATCCCCGCCTCCACCAGTCGTCCCACATAGGAGTGGTCGCGCGTTACCCGGCGAATCTGGCCGTCGCGGATCAGGTAGAGCCGCGTGTCGCCGACATGCACGTAATAGAGCGCGTCGCACTGCGCATCCCCGTCCGTACCCCTGACGATCGCCGCAGCCGTGCAGGTGGTGCCCATGCCCCGCAGTTCCGGATGCGCAAAGCTGTACTGCCGGACCTGCTCGTGGGCCGCCTGCAAAGCCTCGACCAGTGCCTGTTGCGGGTCGTCGCCGCCAAAGTCGCGATACATTGCCAGCAGCGTTTCCACCGCCAGCCGGCTTGCTTCCTGACCGCCCTCGTAGCCGCCCATGCCGTCCGCGACCACCGCCAGCCGTCCCTTGCGCTGGAACAGCCGGTCGTCCTCCGGCTCCCAATAGCCGTACGAATCCTCGTTATTGGCGCGCTGGCAGCCCACGTCGGACTGCATCGATACTTCAATTCCGTCGCGAACCTTCATCCGGGCACGACTTCATTTGCGGGAATGACGAGCATGGGCAGTGGGTGCCTTCACGGGCAAACCTCAGAATTATACGGGTTGCGGGCCAGAACGCTCAAACATAATGCCGGCGGTTACGAAATCGAAATGTGCGAATGGAGACGGGAACGGCAGTCAGAGCGCCATCCCGTCTACAATGAACCCCATGTCCGATCCAACGTCCGATCCAACGTCCGATCCAACGTCCGGTCAACCCGGGCCTCCTCCGCCGCAGTCCCCAACTCCGCCCGAGCCGATCATTAAGCCGAGTGAGCCGACCACGGAATTTCACATCGGCGACGAATTCGGAACGGCTAAGCGCAATCTTCCGCCTGCCGGCATTGTGCTAATCTGCCTCGCCGTGGTCGCGGTCATCGTGGGAATCTTCGCTTTTAAGGAACGACAGAAACCGCAAGGCGCCGGTTCGGTCGATTTTGTGGCTGCGGCCGAAGTGCCCGGACAAAACATGATCCTGGCTGCCATCACCATGACGCTACGGAATACTGCCGACAAACCCCTGTGGATTAAGAACCTCAAAGCACACCTCACCACCGCCGATGGCTCGACCTTCGACGACGACGCCGCTTCGGCCGTGGATCTCGACCGCTATTACCAGGGGTTCCCGGCTTTGAAAGAAAGTTCGGGGCCGCCGCTCTCGCCCGAAACCAAGCTGCCCGCCGGAGGCCAACAGAAAGGAACCATCATCGTTAGCTTCAAAGTCACCAAAGAAGCTTTCGATCAGCGCAAATCCCTGACCGTCACCATTCAACCCTATGACCAGGTGTTGCCCGTGGTATTAAAATGAGGCTTGCGGCACGCCTTACTCACCCTTAAGCTGCCGCCGCGCCTCGGCCAGCGCAGCCCGCTCCACGCCGCTCACCTTGGGATATTTCAAATTCATGCCCTTCAACGCATCCACCACAGCTTGTGAGACCACCAGCCGCGTGAACCACTTGTTATCCGCCGGCACCACGTACCAGGGCGCATGCTCGCTCGCCGTGTGCCCGATCATATCCTCGTAGGCTTCTTGATATTCATCCCAGCACTGGCGCTCCTTCACGTCCGACGAAGAAAACTTCCAGTTCTTATCCGGTGTGTCGAGCCGCTCCATGAACCGGCGCTTCTGCTCTTTCTTCGAAACATGCAGAAAGAACTTCACCACGGCAGTGCCGTTCCGCGTAAGGTAGCGCTCGAAGTTATTGATATCTTCGAAGCGCTCCTGCCAGATATGTTTGGTTACGAGCGACTTCGGCAGTTTCTGGCTTTCCAGAATCTGGGGGTGTACGCGCACCACCAGCACCTCCTCGTAATAGGAACGGTTGAAAATGCCGATGTGGCCTCGCTCCGGCAAGCATTTCATGGTTCGCCAAAGGAAATCGTGGTTGAGCTCTTCGGCCGACGGCGCCTTGAATGACGACACTTGCACGCCCTGCGGATTCACCCCCGCCATGACGTGCTTGATCGTCCCGTCTTTCCCGGCCGCGTCCATGGCCTGAAAAATCAGCAGCAGACCCCAACGGTCCTGGGCCGCGAGAACGTCCTGTAGGCGGCTCAATTCCTTAACGCCACCCGCCAGCAAATCCTTCGCTTGCGGCTTCAGCTCCGAGTCCAGTCCGTGCGTGTCCGCCGGGTCGTGATCCTTGAGGCGGAAGTGTTGCCCATGGTCCACCCGATACCGCTTAAGCATTTTCTCGATTTTCATAGCGTCGCTTTACGCGACTCTCCCTCACAGTTGTGGTGAAACTCCAACGGCCCCAATCAGCGCCTAAAGGCGCTCTCACGCCGCGACTTGCGGTATGCCTGAAGGCATACCCTGATACAAATCTTACCTGCACCATGGGCTGCTAGTGGTCCTGCTTATAGACAGAGTTGTTCGGCGTAGGTTCGTCGTACTCGCGGCCATACTTGTTCTTGTGCGCCATGCGCTGCCCATTCGCTTCCGGAACTCGAATCACTCCCAGAGACGAAGCATTCTCCCCGATCGTGATCTCCCGAGTAAGCGGCTGCGCATTTTCCGGGCCCATGCCCTCGCTCCAGACATGCAACATGTAACGCCCGTAGGGAACGCCCGCCAAGCTAAGTTGCCCGTCCCTGTTCGAAATGGCATACAGCGGCGTCGCCATCGTGATGACAACCGCGCTCATCTCGGGATGAATATTGCAGAAAATGTAGCTGATTCCGGGCCGGTCGAATCGCACCATCCGCGAGGTGCCCGCCTCGTACAGACCAAGATCAAACCGCTTGCCTTCAAAAAGTGAAAAAACGTTATGGAAAAAGGGATCGTGATTGGGAAACTCCACCATCGACCCCGACGGAACCACCAGGATGTGTGGCTCGAAACTCTTGTTCTTCTGCACCAGCCGCGGGTTTGCCGGCGGATTTGCCGTCGAACTTGGCGTCGCCGTAGTCGCTTCGCCTGACGCTCCCGTCATCGGCGTCATCCACACCACCGTCCCGGGGATCGCCCCATGCCGTGTCTTGCCCGCACCCCCTGCACCGATGACCTCGACGCGCCCGCGCACCGTCGTTGTCGTTGCCTGCGCGTGCAATCCGGCCGCGCCGGCCCACAACATCGCGACCCAGATCAAGATTCTTCTATGGTTCATCGTTGACAGCTCATCTGATGGCTCATCTCAGCTTCTTACTATGCCACTTCCATCCATCTCCTCAAAAAAGAACTCCCATCATCAGATTGAGGTGCCCCGCGCTGTTTCCGCCGTTGGTAATCGTATACGTCGTCAGGTGTCGATACTCAGCGGAAAATAACAGGTCCGACCGGGGACGGTAAATCATGTTCACAAAGCTTCCCTGATTTCTCGCCAGCGTCGGATCCGCGTATGCCTGCGCGTACGCGAAATATTTCAGGTCGGTGGCATACGGATTATCCATCCCAAACGCTGCATTGAACTCCAATTTATTCGCGGGCCGGTATTTCAATTGCGCCCAGCCGCCAACCGAGTTCAACCCTCGCACTTCCGTGCTGGCCAATGCAGGATCGCCGCTGAACAACGCGCTGCGTCCAATTCCGCCGTACAGTCCGCCAAGACCCTTCCCGCGATACAGTTTTCCGCTCAGCGAAAACTGGTGGCTGAGCGGCAGCTCAATGTCTGTCATTCCGGCCCATCCATCAACCGTTCGGCTGAAACCATAATCCTGCCGGCTGTAGAACCCTCCCAGCCCCACCCGCAACGGTTGTCCGAAAACATTCCGCGTCCATGCTACCCGTGTGCCGTACGCTGGTTGACGCGACGACTCCCCAGGTCCCGCCTGCCTGTAGGAGCCCGCGCCCGGCACTTCCCCGCTCAGCGGATCCAGAATCCCTCCCTGAAATATCAAGCTCGACTCTTCCCCCAAAACCACTCTGTGTTCCACCCGTATCTGCGGAACCCAGCTCCACAAGTTCCCCGCATAGGAAAGCGCCGGAACCGCCAGCGAAGCAAACGATGTCGGCGAGTTCGGTGAGAAGAAAAGCCCATCCTGCCCGACCACAACCGAGGTGTGTGCCCAGTCCATCCGCATCGTGCCAGTCCGCAACCGCAAGAGTCCCGAGTTGATCCCGTTGGGGACCGATGGGAACCCGCCACCCAGATCGAGTTGCAGGTCTGCCCTCGTCTTCGCACCCGCCACGCTCGGCCCGAACGCCTCGAACCCGATCTCCGACTGTCGCAACGTCGCACCGAAACTCCCCCCTGCATCGCCCGCCGGCCTCGCGTACGCGAGCGTCGGAAGATCAATGCTATCCACCACTCCATGATTGCTCACCAGGTTCATCAAAACGATGCCCGACAGCCGCAACCGGTACTTCGATGCGCTTTCCACTTTCGTCTGATACTGGTCGTCCACTTTCCCGCTCAGCAGTTGGTATTCCTCTTCCAGACTGGCCGCACGCTCGTTCTTTTTCTGATCTTCTTTTTGATCTTCCGGCGCCCCGTACTGCAAGCTGTCCTGCGAGCTTCCCGCGGACGCTTCGGGGTTTGTAGTCTCCGACTTCGCCACCGCGTCCTTCAACTCCGCGTTCCGAGGTCCTGTTCCGGCGCGCACTTCGTCGAGCTCCCGGCGCAGTTCCGCCGTTTCCGCGCCGGCTCGCTGCCAGTCGGAGCGCATCCCGGCAACCGCTGCCTGCAACTCGCGAACCTGCTCGCGCAACTCGCGAACCGAGTCACTCACTGCCCCCGGAGAAGGTGGCTCTGCCCGATTCGCAGCTTCCTGCGCGACGCCGGATGCGGTCCACGCCATCACACCCATCAGCATCATCCATCGCAAACATTCGAACCAGCGCTTCTTACTCATGTTGCCTCCTGCCACTCTCCGTAGTTCAATTCTGGATTTCGGTAGTGTCCTAAATTCATCAACCACAAAGGACACGAAGTCACGCAAAGGGGTGAATCCCCCTGAGGGTTCCCTTCGTGCTCCTTCGTGTCCTTTGTGGTTAATTAGGACACTACCTGGATTTCGGGTCTGCATTTCGGATCTACATTCAAGGAGTTCCACACAGAAGTTATTCCGTTTACGTAGCATGACGGGCTGCCAAAGTATTTTCCGCCGAGGGATTCAGCGGAATATTGACGCGGAATGTCGTTCCCGAAGCCGACGTCTGCTCCACCGCGACGTCGCCCCCGTGATCCTGCAGAATCTTCTGCACCACCGTCAATCCCATCCCGGTCCCATTTTCCTTGCCGTGGCTCACAAACGGCTCGAACAACCGGTCACGCACCGCGTCCGCGATTCCTGGACCATTATCCTCGATGCGAATTTCCAGACTCTCGCCCTTGCGTCTCAGCTCGATATCGATTTTCCCGGATTCCGTCGGCACCACCTCGCACGCGTTCAGCAGTAAGTTCAGTAAGGCGCGCTCCAGCTTCTTAAAATCGAACCAGCCCTCCGTCGACCCTTCCCCGGAAATCCGAATCCGTATGCGTTGGAACTCCGGATGCGCCTTCACCCCCTGCACCGCTCGATCCACCGCCGACCGAACGTCGCCGTACGAGGGATGCAACGACTCTCGTGTGCGCGAGAATTCCAGCAGCGACTCGATCAAGTCGGTCATCTGGTTGACCGCAATCCGTATCTCGGCGTAAAGATCTTCGCGCTGCCCCGGCGTCAGGTTGCTCTCACAAAGGAATTCCGCATTCGCCATGACCGCCGCCAGCGAATGCCGCAGATCGTGCGAGATCGAACTCGCCATCCGCCCGATCGTCGCCAGCCGTTCCGCATCCAGCAACTCTCTTTGTGTTTTCTGCAGGTTCTTTCTCATCCGGTCGAACGTTCCAGTTACCTCCGCAACTTCGTCTCCACCCTGCGCATGCAGCGGATACGCATAATCCCCCTGCTCCAGCGCCCGCACCCCCGCCACCAGATTCTCCAGCGGACGCGTGAAGGTATGCGAAATCAGAAAAACCAGCAAGCTCCCCGCCAGTACTGCCGTCAGCCCCAGCGCCAGCAGCAACTCGTTCAGGCTGCTCAAAAATGCAGTTGCCTGATCGAACGACTTCAACACCCACAGATTCAGCGCTGGTGTACCCGGCGTAGGCAAATCCACCGACGTCGCCAAAAACCGTTCCCCGCCCAGCCGGATCTGATCCCCTTGGGGCGGGCCCCCAGCCGCAGTTCTCGGCGCCACTCGCAGCAACTCCGATTCCTGGGCAGGCTTCAGAGTGCTCCGCACAATCGAATCCCCGTAACGAAACGCCACTTCGCTCGCGGCCACACGGCTCAGGTCGCGGGCCACGCGGTCGTCAATTTCGTAACCCAGCAGCAGGTATCCCAGAACCTGGTGCCCGCTCGCTGGACCAAAATAAATATCCTGGAGGAAAACTTCGTAGAGGTGTCCTTCGACGTACCACCAGTGTCGCGTCTCTTCGCGCAACACCACGTTCGGAAAGAAGTTCGGAAAGAAGTCCTGCCCCTGACCGACCGTGATCTCCGGCGGAGTGGCCTGCAGCGCCATCACTTTTCCGGAAGAATCGGCCAGCAGCAGCAAGTCGCTGCCCGCCAGTTGCCATAAATCCCGCGATGCGTCCTGGATGGTTGCCGCGTCGTGCGTGGTCATCAGCGCCCGCACATTCGGCAGGTCGGCCAGCAGCGCCGCCGAGCGCTCGAGCGTGACTTCCCTCTGCTTCTGAAAGTTTTGGAATGCGGAAACGGAATTCTGCAGGTCGCGCTGGATTCCCAGCCGCACCTCCTGCCGCACGGTGTGCCGCACTACCAGCAGCGTCGTGAACGTCAATGCCGCCGATACCACCACCATGGAAAGCAGGAACTTGGTCCGCAACCGAATTCCGCCCATGGTATCCCCTCGGTCTCTCCCTACAGAATCCGATTCGTATCAGGGCATCGCTTCAGCGATGCCGCACCCGCCTCACAGGAAAGCCCCTTCAGGGGCTGAGCATCCCCACTACGGTACAAACTTGTAACCCGAACTGTGTACCGTGCGGAAGTGCAAAGGATTCGCCGGATCTTTCTCCAGCTTCTGCCGCAGCCGCAGGATGTGATTATCCACCGTCCGCGTGCTCGGATAATTCCGATATCCCCACACGTGGTTCAGCAACTCCTCCCGCGATAGCACGCGCTCCGCGTTCTGGATCATGAACTTCAGCACCTTGAACTCTTGCGAAGTCAGTTGCACCAGGTTCCCTTCCCGCGACAATTCCATTTTCGTGAAATCAACTTTCACGTCGCCAAACTTAAAAGTCTCGGTCAGCGGAGTCCGCGTCGAGCGCCGCATCGCCGTACGCACCCGCGCCAGAAGTTCTCGCGGACTGAACGGCTTCGTCACGTAGTCGTGGGCGCCCAACTCCAGCAGCAGCACCTTGTCCATCACTTCCGTCCGCGCACTGAGAATGATGATCGGCAACGAAGGCGCTGCCTGGCTGATTTCCCGGCACACGTCCTGCCCTGGCGTCCCCGGCAAACTCAAGTCAAGCACCAGCACGGCCGGCGCCGCCGCTCGAAACATCTCCAGACCCGCGGCGCCGTTCCCTGCAATATCCACCGTGAAGCCTTCGCCTTCAAACAATCGCTTTAGCGCTTTTTGGACGGCGCGGTCATCCTCGATCACCAGGATCCGCTCCGAACCGGCCGGAGCCGTTTCCATCGTCGCCGCCGCTGAAGATACGTTCTTGTTCACAACCGCCCCCGCGCCTGATTGGCATGAATCATACCTCTAAACTCTAGCCTGATCTCAGGTTAATGACATGTTTCGGGATAGAAAATGACATGAATTTGACAATTTGTTGACAAATGCGGGATGTCAGAAGCCGACATCAGGGATGAAGGCCGCACCCGCTCTTTTGGCCCGAGAGTTCGCCTTCACCGTCAACGGGACTAACTACCCTGGGACAAACCGACTTTGACAACGAACCTTTGACATTGAGGGGTCATTCAGAGCTGATCGTGGACTCGAATCTCGGGCGGACCGCCGAGGTCCATGAACCGCGAATCGCATGCCTCGTTGCGTACCGAACTCAGCGCCACGGTAACTTCGCGGATGTAGTAGAAGGTCCCCGCCAGCAAGCAGATCATGGCCAGAACAAAAAGGACGACGGCCGCCACCGCCGCCTCTTTCCAGTAGAGGCCGAACCCCAGCAGCAGACAGGATGTGATCGTCCCAGCAAGAGAAATAAGAACCAGAAGGAAGCAGCGCCGGATCATTTCCGCACGCTGCTCGATCGAGCTGATCTGCGCCGTGTAGGCCTCGGCTTCTTGCACACGGTCATTCTTGGCGGCGTCATGCTTCGCGTGTACATACTGCCGCAATCGGCTGACCATACCCATAAGCCGGACGTTGATCGACAGGATCAGCAAGGCGGTTGCGGAAACAAAGATAGCGGGAGCAAGGAATGCTTGAAACAGGCGAGCGATGTCGGTCATGGCGGAGCCTTACGCAGTGGACGCGCGTTCTCCTGTGCCGGATTCTAACCCAATACTCATGACCTGCTGAAACATGACCTGCTGAAAACCAGAGCACCTGAGCGATGGGAGTTGCCTCGCGAGTGCGTTTTCTATGCTAGACTCCCCTCTTACCGCTCAACTGTGTAGTGCGAAATGAACCATGGTGTGAAACGAAAATGGATTTCTTGTCCCAAAACACTCCGAGCCCTGGTTCGTCTTCCAGCAGGCCGCGGAAGAACTCGGGATTCGTTCGGCACAGATCCGTCATCGTCCATTCCCCAGACTCATACTCCCTGATGAACTGTTGGCGTCGTTCCATTACTCCGCTCACTTTCCAAGGCATGCTTCCCTTCTACATGCCCCGTTGAGCGGGCCAAACTGTAAACCATGTCCCCGGTCTGTTTTGTAAAGTATGTGCCCGGTCTGTACCGAATTTGCGGCATCGCTAAAGCGATGCCCTGATACGAAACCCGACTTTTTCAGCAGCCTGTGAAGCCGCGCCCCTTCAAAGCATTTCTATTTAAGCCGCGAATTTATGGGACACTACGCCAGGGAAAGTCACACAAAGTGAAGCTATGAAAATCGACAAACTGCTCAAGCGCTACCGCATCGAACACGGGAAACACTTCAGCCTCAAGGATCACGACCCCGCGGACACGCACGGGCTGGAGTCAGAATTGAAGCCGCAGGCGAAGGAACTGCTGGCGGGCGGCGTCAAAGAATTGAGCCGCTTGCAGGACATTCTCGCGGCGCAGGACCGTTGGGGGCTGTTGCTGATTATTCAGGCCATGGACGCGGCCGGGAAAGACGGAACGATCAAGCACGTCATGTCGGGCGTGAATCCGCAGGGCGTGGACGTGTGGTCGTTCAAGGGGCCGTCGGCGGAAGAATTGAACCACGACTACCTTTGGCGAACGACGAAGGGCCTGCCGGAGAGAGGCCACATCGGCATTTTCAACCGTTCGTATTACGAGGAGGTGCTGGTGGCGCGCATCCATCCCCAGATTCTGGAAAACCAGAAACTGCCGAAGCCGCTGGTCACGAAACATATCTGGCAGGAGCGCTTTGAAGATATCGGTAATTTCGAGCGCTACCTTACACGGAACGGCATTGCGGTGGTTAAGTTCTTCCTGCATGTTTCCAGGAAGGAGCAGAAGCGCCGGTTCCTGGAACGGCTCGACACGCCGGACAAGAACTGGAAGTTTTCTGCGTCCGATGTGAAGGAACGCCAATTCTGGGACGCATATCAGGAAGCGTATGAGGATTTGATCCGGCACACGGCGAGTGAGCACTCGCCGTGGTACGTTGTGCCGGCGGATAACAAGTGGTTCACACGGCTGGTGGTCGCGCAGGCTGTGGTGGATGCGTTGAAGGGCATGAACTTGAAGTATCCGAAGGTGAGCGGCACCGAGAAGGCTGCGCTGGCGCAAGCGCGTCAACAACTCGAAAATGAGTGAGGCGTGGGGCTTGCGGTTCCCGGCAAGGGTTTCAGCGCTTCGTTTCAGGGCTTCTTCTAATCGGGCTTCTTCTAACGCATTATTTCAACGCGTCATTTCACGGTGTCATCTCAACGCATCATTTCAAAACTTCATTTCAATACTACAGGCAACACCTGGTCATAGGGTTGAATCGTGACGGTCAGGGATTTGCGCTGATCGAAGGCCTCCCGGGTGACCTTGAAACTGACAATGACGGTTCCTCTCTGTTCGGTTCCGGCTAGCAGCTTGGTTTCGGGCGAAAGCGGCGGCTCGGAACTTTCTTTTAAAGCCGGGAACGCCTGGAAATAGCGGTCAAGATCCACGGCAGAAGCGGCGTCATCGTCGAAGGTTTTGTCGTCGGCGGTGGTGAGCCGCGCTTTGAGCGTGTGAATCCACAGCGGTTTGTCCGCCGTATTGCGAAGTGTCAGGGTGATGGCGGTCAGGATCATGTTCTGGCCGGGCACTTCGGCCGCAGCCACGAAATCGATCGAACCCGCGCCCTGGGGTTTCTGCCTTTCCTTGAAAGCGAAGATTCCCACAATGACAGCGACGGCAGCGATGCAGATGAGGACAATGCCGGCGGGGGGAAGATTGCGCTTGGCGGTTCCGAATTCGTCGCCGATGTGAAACTCGGTGATCGGCTCGGGTGGGGGTGGGGGCTGCGGCGGCGGAGGTACTGGTTGATCGGACATGAAGTGATTGTAGAAGAGTGATTGTAGAAGTTAGAGGCCAGATTGCAGAAGTGAAAACCGTGGAATTCGGCGGTTTCTGACTTCTGCCGTCGCACTTCTGCAATGTTCTGTTTGAGCGTCCTGCCCGCAGCCTTTATAATTTTAAGTTTGCCCGTGAATGCAATCGTTGCCTATGCTTGTCATTCCCGCAACTGAAGTCGTGGCCGGATGAAGGTTCGCGCCGGAATTGAGGTATCGAGCCAGTCCGACATCGGCTGCCAGCGCCAAAATAACGAGGATTCCTTCGGTTATTGGGAGCCGGAGGACGACCAGCAGTTCCTGCGCAAGGGGCGGCTGGCGGTTGTAGCGGACGGCATGGGCGGCTACGAAGGCGGCCAGGAAGCGAGCCGGCTGGCGGTGGAAACGCTGGTGGCGGTCTATCGCGACTTTGGCGGCGACGACCCGCAGGAAGCGTTGGTCGAAGCTTTGCAGGCGGCCCACGAGCAGATCCGGCAATACAGCTTTGCGCATCCGGAACTGCGGGGCATGGGAACGACCTGCACGGCGGCGGCGATCGTCCAGGATGCGCTCTATTACGTGCATGTCGGCGACACGCGGCTCTACCTGATCCGCGACGGCCAGATTACGCGGGTAACGCGCGACCACTCCTATGTGGGGCGGCTGGTGGAGTCGGGAATGATCAGCCAGGAAGAAGCGGAGAATCATCCGCAACGGAACATTCTGACCGCAGCTTTAGGCACGAACCCCAATCTCATCATGGACTCGCCCGGACAACCGGAGCCTCTGCGCCCGGGGGACGTGCTCCTGGTCTGCAGCGACGGATTGTGGGGGCAGGTACGCGACTCGGAGATTCTTGACGCCGTGGAAAACAAAAGCGCGGAGCAAGCGGGCCGCGAGTTGATCGAACTGGCTCGCGAACGCGGGGGGCCGGATAACATCACGGTCGAGATTCTGCGATTGCGCTGAGGCGGTTCCGATCCTGAAAGCAGCGTCCGGCATAGGAAGTCCCACCTTCCCGAAAGTGCAAAGGCTTGCACAGCAGCCCCCTCTTCGAGTCCCTCTTCCAGCGGTAACTTGCTGAAATCACAGGACCGGCCCAGGCCGGGAAATTTAGTGCTTTGGCAATGCGCTTGCATTTTCTATAATGCCTATCGGTGACATAGAGATAGTCGGGGGCGAGGCAATATGAAGGTTTCCCAAAAAGGGCTGTATGCGTTGCAGGCGCTGATGATGCTGACCCGGCGTTACACCCAGGGTGCGATCCGGATTCGCGACATTGCCTACGAAGAAAATCTGCCGGAAAAGTTTCTGGAGCTGATTCTTCTGGAGCTGAAGAACGCGCGCATCGTGGAGAGCGTGCGCGGCGCCAAGGGCGGATACCGGTTGCGCCGGGCACCATCGGAGATCCGGTTGAGCGAAATCATCCGTTTGATTGACGGGCCGCTGGCGCCGTTTGGGGATGCGGATCAGTTGCGCGCTCTGATCGATCGCGACGCGGACCATAGAGCACTGTACAAAGTGTTTCTGGAAGTGCGGGATGCGGCCGCCAGGATTCTGGAGAATACGACGCTGGCCGACCTGATCAGCCGTGGGCCGGCTGATTCCCGTCCGAAGACCATCAACCGGAAGATCAGCAGGAAAAAGAAAGCCGAGACCAGGGTGCTGCCGATGTTGGCGCAAGGCGAGGGCCATGACTAAGCGAAGTTTCTTAGCTTCTACCTGTTTGTTTTTCTTACTGGGCGTATTGGCCGGGGCGCAGACCGTTATTCGTGTGGGCGCATTTCCCAATATCACGCACCCGCAGGCGATGGTGGGTAAAAACAACGGGTGGTTCGAGAAGGCGATGGGGCCCCAAGTCAAGATTGAGTGGAAGAGCTTCAACGCCGGGCCTTCGGCGATTGAAGCCTTATTTGCCGGGGCGATTGACATGACCTACATCGGGCCGAACCCGGCCATCTCCGGCTACGTTCGTTCCAATGGAGAAGCACTGCGGATTGTGGCGGGTGCGACCAGTGGCGGAGCGGCGCTGGTGGTGCGCAGCGATTCCGGGATTCAGAAGCCGGAAGATTTTCACGGCAAGAAGGTCGCTTCCCCGCAGATGGGCAACACGCAGGACGTCGCGCTGCGCGCGTGGTTGAAAGCGCACGGCATGAAATCCAAGGACAAAGGCGGGGACGTGCAGGTGATTCCGCTGGCGAATCCCGACCAGCTGACGCTGTTCCTCAAGAAAGAGTTGGATGGCGCGTGGGCCCCCGAGCCTTGGGCGACGCGGTTAATCAAAGAAGGGAATGGCCGCTTGTTCCTGGACGAGCGGACGCTCTGGCCGAACGGTGAGTTTATTACCGCTCATCTGATCGTCCGGACGCAATTTTTGAAGGAACACCCCGATCTGGTGAAGAACTGGATCCGCGCGCACGTGGAATTGACGGACTGGATCAACGGGCATTTGCCCGAGGCAAAAAAACTTCTCAACCAGCAGATCGCGAAAGAGACGGGGAAAGCGCTGCCCGACGCAGTGCTGGATGAAGCTTTTGGGCGCATGCAGGCGACTTACGACCCGCTGCGCGGGTCGCTGATGAATGCCGCCAAGTCCGCATTTGACGCGGGTTTTCTTGGGCGCCAGATGCCGGATCTGTCGAGTCTGTACGATCTTTCGCTCTTGAACCAGGTCTTAGCGGAAAAAGGGAAGAAGGCAATCCAATGAGCACGAGTCCTCAAAATGCGTATCCCCCGGCAGTCCTAGTTGGTCCTCGCACCGGAGTGCGCGCGAATGTGTTTCAGGGGAAACCGGCTTCCTCGGTTACCACGTTTCCGGGACGCCCGGTCTCCGAGGTGGTTGTCCCGAAAGTCGCGCTGGATGCGATCTCGCTGAGCTACAAGGCGACTTCGGGGGAGTGCTTACTGGCGCTCGACAGAATCAATCTTGAAGTGAAGCCGGGAGAGTTTCTTTGCATTGTCGGTCCTTCGGGATGCGGCAAGTCCACGCTGTTGCACTTGATCGCCGGTCTGCAGCCGCAGACCTCGGGGAAGGTTCTGGTGGATGGCACGCCGATGAGTGGGCCGGGGACCGATCGCATCCTGATCTTCCAGGAACTCGGCCTGTTTCCCTGGCTGACGGTCGGCGGGAACGTCGAGTTCGGCATGAAGATGAAGAACGTCAAGAAAGCCGAGCGGAAGGAGAAGGTGCAGTACTATTTGCGTCTTGTCCATCTTTCCAAGTTTAGGGACAGCTACATCCATCAACTCTCGGGCGGCATGCGGCAACGAGTCGCATTGGCGCGAGCACTGGCCACCGAGCCCGACGTGCTGCTGATGGACGAGCCGTTCGGGGCGCTGGACGCCCAGACTCGCGATCTGCTGCACGACGAGTTGGAGCGCCTCTGGGCCGAAACCGGCCGCACCATCATTTTCGTTACGCACAATGTGCGCGAAGCGGTAAGGCTGGGGGATCGCGTGGCGTTGCTGACGTTTCGTCCGGGGCGGGTGAAACAGGAATTTTCGGTGAACCTGCCGCGGCCACGTCACATGGAACAAACCGATGTTGCGCGTACGGCGGGGGACATTCTGGACTGCCTGCGCGATGAGATCAACAAGTCCCTGGAAGAGGAGTACGCCGATGAAAAAGCTCGCTAAGCAGGTAATTTTCTATTCCGTGCTTTTCGGCATCTGGGCTCTTTTAGCGAAATTGCGTATCTGGCCGCCGTACCTTTTTCCTCCGCCGTGGGGAGTTGGACGCGCTTTGTGGGATGGTTTTGCCGACCACAGCTTTTGGATTGGCATCGCCGTCACCATGAAGCGCATGCTCATCGGCTACAGCTTGTCGGTTGTGCTGGGGATGATCCTGGGTCTGGCCGTGTCGAGCAACAAATTCCTGGAAGAAACTCTGGGTGGTTTGCTGGTGAGTTTGCAATCTCTGCCGAGCATCTGCTGGATTCCGCTGGCTGTTCTCTGGTTCGGACTGACGGAGAAAGCCATCCTGTTTGTCGTGCTCATGGGTTCGCTGCTTTCGGTGACCATCGCGATGGAGGACGGCCGCAAGCAGATGCCAAAGATCTACGGCATGGCTGGGCGCAACCTGGGAGCAAGCGGTTTCCGCCTTTTCTGGTCCGTGCTGTTGCCGGCGAGCTTGCCGTTTATCGTGAATGGGATGAAGCAAGGGTGGGCGTTCGCATGGCGCTCGCTGATTCAAGCCGAAATGATTTTTCTCAGTCTCGGACTGGGCCAGTTGCTGATGATGGGTCGCGACCTGAGCGATATGAGCCAGGTCATGGCGGTGATGATCCTGATCGTTATCCTCGGCTACATGGTGGACGGGCTGATCTTTCGCACCATGGAGCGGCGTCTGCAAGACAAATATGGGCTAACGCCGGCGTAGGGGCAGCTCTTAAGTTCTTAGCTTTTAGCCTTTGGCTCTTGGCCCCGTGCAGGCTGTCGGCTCTGCGCTTGTCGTTGTCCCTTGGACGTTCGACCTGACGCTTGCGACTTGCCCTCTTTCGCTTTCCTGCAAATTCATTTCTAATGCTCGGCTATGATCCGCAGATTCGGGTGGTTGGGGTTCAGTCTCTTTCTTCTGGCAGCTTTTTTTCTCCTGGCTTTCGCGGCCGATCGTAATTCGGATCGAGAAATCGCGGATCGTCTGATTGCGGAGGCACTCAAGCCTTCGCTGCTGGAAACGAATCTTCGCCGCTTGAGCGACGAGATTGGCGGACGCGTTCCCGGTACTCCGGCCTTCCAGCGCGCGGTGGACTGGGGCGTGGCGGGGTTCAAAGAGGCCGGCGCCGACAGCGTGCACACCGAAGAGTTCACAATCCAGCATTCGTGGGCGGAGGGCGCGACCGAGACGACGGCGTCGCTATATTCCGGGACTACCTTTCCTGTCCACGCTGTATCCGTCGCGTGGGCGCCGGCGCTGGCTGCTGCGAAGCATGTGCCGATCGTGGATGTGGGAGAAGGTTCGGCCGCCGAGTTCGCCAAGGTGGGGGATGTTGCGGGAAGACTCGTGCTGGTGCACACCAAGGTGCTGGCGAATTGGGACGATCTTTTCGGCGAATACGAGCGGGCTCCCGCGGTGATTGCGCTGGCTGTGAAAGGGAAGGCCAAGGCGATCGCGTTCATGGCCACGCGCGAGCACGGCATCCTTTACCGTCACACGAACTCTGTCGCCGGCGAGATTGATCTGCTGCCGCAGGTGGTGGTGGCGCGCGAAGATGGGGAGCGGATCGCGCGCTTGTTGGCGTCGGCAAATCCTGTGTGGGCCAATCTTTCGATTCCCAACAAAATTGGCGCCGCGATCAAGACGTGGAACGTGGTGGCGGAAATTCGAGGCAGCGAGAAGCCCGACGAGTTCGTGGTGCTCGGCGCGCACCTGGATTCCTGGGAACTGGGAACGGGCGCGCTCGACAATGGGTGCAACGCCGCGTTGGTAATCGATGCAATGCGTGCGATTAAGGCGTCGGGCCTGAAGCCGCAGCGATCGATGCGCTTCATATTGTTTTCTGGTGAGGAGGAAGGATTGATCGGGTCGCGGGCATACGTAACGGCGCATCGCAACGAACTCGACAAGGCGGCGGGCGTGGTCATCTTTGATTCCGGTACCGGAAAAACGACCGCGTTCTCAACCGGCGGGCGCAAAGACGTCATTCCGGCGGCGGAGTCGATGTTGGCGCCTTTGGAGCAATTCGGCGTTACTAAAGCGGTTGCGACGGCCGAGTCAGGCACGGATCACTTCGACTTCATGCTCGAAGGTGTGCCGACGTTTGTCGCCGACCAGGCGGAAGCGAATTATCTGGAGAATTATCACGCGACGACCGACACGTTCGACAAAGTAGATTTCCCGCAGCTCAAGAAGCACGTGGCCGAAGCGGCGGAACTCACCTTTGCGCTGGCGAATCCTGCCGATCGCATCGGCCCGCGCCTGAACCGCGCCCAGATCGAGCAGACCTTGCATGAAACCCATCTCGACCAGGAGTTGAAGGACATGGGCATGTGGGATGAGTGGGCCAGTGGAAAACGAGGGAGAGAGCAGTAGATGCGACACCTGTCGTAAGATTCTCTGTGCTCGTCTTCTGGATTCTTTTCAACCTGTTTGTGGTGGCGATGCTGGCGCTCGACCTGGGCGTGCTGAATCGCCGCTCCCACCGCTTCAGCTTTCGCGAAGCGCTTGCCTGGTCGGGAGTCTGGATCGCTCTGGCGGCCGCGTTTG
>Ga0097691_1001477_pt1 | contig 17251 bp, 17 predicted proteins | sample NGESurdeep072012_8_FD_72858 | JGI IMG/M metagenome (GOLD analysis project Ga0097691, IMG submission 72858) | Arctic peat soil microbial communities from Barrow, Alaska - NGEE Surface sample 210-1 deep-072012 | ecosystem: Environmental > Terrestrial > Soil > Wetlands > Peat ... | reverse complement strand
CGTGGCCCGAGAGCGAGCCAAGCTGAACTTCGCTGAGGTTCGCGAAGTCGGCCTGGATGAGACGTCTGCGGCAAAGGGTCAGGACTACATCACGGTCTTCATGGATCTGCTGTTGCGCCGGGTGCTGTTTGCGATCGAAGGCCGTGATGCCAGCACCGTCAAGGCATTTGCGGCTGATCTGGTAGCCCACGGTGGCGACCCCGAGCTGATCACAAGGACCAGCTCGGACATGTCCAACGCCTTCATCGCCGGCGTCGGTGACAACCTCCCGAATGCGGAGATGACGTTCGATCGCTTCCACGTCATGAAGCTGCTGTCGGAGGCGGTCGACGACGTCCGCCGGGTTGAGCAGAGAGACAACCCACTGCTCAAGAAGACCAGGTATATCTGGCTGAAGAACGAGACAAACCTGACGGCAAAGCAGAAGGAGACGAGGGCCTGGCTGACTCGTCCGTCGATGCGTCTGGCCACAGCGCGTGCACTGCGTTGGCGTGAAGACTTCCAGGCGTTCTACGACCAACCACAGCAAGCTGCCGAGGCGTATCTCCGCCACTGGTGCTACGGCGCAAAGCGTTCTCGACTCGAGCCGTTGAAGGAGTTTGTCAAGTCCGTCGAAGAACACTGGGACGGGATCATCTCCTGGCATGCAAGTCGCATCAGTAACGGCTTGCTCGAAGGAACCAATTCGCTCATCCAGGCCGCCAAAGCACGAGCCCGCGGGTACCGGAGCAAGCGGAAGATGATCGCCATTACCTACCTCATTGCTGGCAAGCTCCCGACTCCGTCACCCTTCGTGACCCACACGATCTAGCGAAGAACCCGACCTCCTCGCGCAGGTCCCGCAGATGATGGGCATGCGCACCGGTCGAATCGCCGAGCCGGCTGAAGTAGCCGCTCTCATCACCTCCCGTCTCTCCGATGCGGCCGGCAGCATCACCGGATCCGACCATCTGATCTGATCGACGGAGGAATCGTCCGCAGCGCGTGACACAGAGCGCAGCCACGCGACCGTCAGTCTTTCGGCGTGGTAGCTGCTCACTTGGTTCTCAGGCGGTAACGGGCATCCACGGGTTGTCGGCGTGCAGCATGCGAAGGACGCCGAACGCGGACTGACCATGGCGGTTCTCGGTGGAGACCACCGATGCCTCGGCCAGCGCGGTACCGCAGCCGGCGCACACCTCCGGCCGGTGGCGGACCCGCTCGGCCGGCGTCGCCACCTGGCCCAGCGTCGCCCCCGGGTGCCCCGGCTGACCGCCGGGCTGGCGGTCGGTGCGCTCCCGCCGCGACCGCGGCGCCGGCTTGGCGTAGCCCTCGCTCGACGGCGGCCGATGCGAGTTGCGCGGGTTCTGGTCCACCCGCCGGCGCAGCTTGGCGACCTCCTCGCTCAGCAGCCGGTTGCGCTCGCGCAGCGCCGCGTTCTCCGCCGCGCGCCGCTGGTCGCGTTCGACCAGCGCCTCGGTGCGCTCACCGAGCAGCTGGCAGGTCAATCGCAGCTCCGCGTTCTGGGCGCGCAACTCCGCCAGCTCGGCGCGCAGCCGAAACATCGGAGCTTGCTTGCGCCAACGTCGGCCGCCAAGGGGGAAGTCGCGGTCCACACCGATCGCTGGTGCGACCGAGGACCACCACTGTGGCGATCAACCGTCACGGATCAAGGTAACACGCCGTCAGGGCTGAAGAACCAGGTGAGCAGTTACTCGGCGTGAAGCCGTTCCGCAAGCCGAACCATCTACCGAACAAGGCCCCACCACCGAGCTTGCGCTGACGTTGCGGGACGCCGAGGTGCCCGGATACCCTGCCCGCGATAATGCCCGGTGAAGGCGCGACAACTGCTACACCGGAAAATAGCCAAGTTCGCTCGCCTGCTACCGCGACCCCCATTGAGCGACAGCCTGCTGCGCGGGTGACGGAACTCTAAACGACTCTAAACGGCGTAGGCACGTAGATACGTAACTACGTGCCTACGCCGTTTAACTTGGGTCGAGGTATACGGGGGTCTACGCGGCGTCAGCGGCCGAAGCTGGGTCCGTCACGGCCGGCGTCGTGGCCGTAGTCGGGGGTGTCGTGGTCGTGGCTGCGCAGGCGCTGCAGGGACTCGTCCGCGGCGCGGGCGGCGAGGACGGCGGCCCGGTTCGCGGCCGTCTGCTGCGCGAGCTCGCGGTCGGTGCGCCAACTGTCGTGAGCGACCCGGCGGCAGCCTGCCGCCGTACTGTGCGCCGGTGCACTTCGACCGCCGCCGCGGGTGGCGACTTCCCGTCGGCGGGGTCTGGTAGCAAGGCCGCGTGGCCCGTCCCGCCGACACCCCGGCACCAATGAATCCCGTCGCCCGGGTGGCCGTTGACGTACCGCTGGCGCATCTGGACCGACCGTTCGACTATCTGGTGCCCGAGCGGCTCGCGGCCCAGGCCGTGCCCGGGTGTCGGGTGCGCGTTCGCTTCAATGGCCTGCTGGTCAATGGCTTTGTGCTGGCGCGGGCCGCGGCCAGCGAGTTCGCCGGCGGATTGCTGCCGCTGACCCGGGTGGTTTCCGCGGAGCCGGTGCTCTCGGCCGAGGTGGCCGGTTTGGCCCGAGCGGTGGCTGACCGATACGCCGGCACGCTGGCCGACGTGCTGCGGTTGGCGGTGCCGCCGCGCCGCGCCGCGGTGGAGAGGGAACCGCTTGTTCCGCCCGGCGTGCCGCCGTCGGATCGGCTGTCAGCCGGGACCTGGCAGCGGTACGTCGGTGGGCCGGCGTTTCTGGCCGGTGTCACGCAGGGCCGATCCGTGCGTGCGGTGTGGACGGCAGTGCCTGGAGACACCTGGTGCGTCGAGATCGCCGCCACGGTCGCGGCCTGCCTCGCCGGCGGGCGCGGGGCGCTGGTCGTTGTGCCGGATGCTCGAGACGTGGCCCGGGTGGATGCCGCGCTCGGCGCCGCGCTGGGGCCCGGTCGACACGTCGCGCTGACCGCCGACCTCGGACCCGCCAAGCGCTACCGGCGGTGGCTGGCGGTTCGCCGGGGGGTGGTGTCGGCAGTGGTCGGCACCCGGGCGTCCATGTTCGCGCCGGTCGGCAACCTTGGGCTGGTGGTGGTGTGGGACGACGGTGACGACCTGCACGCCGAGCCGCAGGCGCCGTACCCACACGTCCGCGACGTGCTGGTGCTGCGGGCGCACCGCATCGGTGCCGGCGCGCTGGTCGGTGGGTTCGCTCGGACAGCGGAGGGGGAGGCGCTGCTGGCGTCCGGGTGGGCCAAGGCGTTGGCGGCGCCGCGGGACGTCGTGCGATCAGCGGCGCCGCGGGTAGCCGTCGCCACTGACGACGCGGTCCTGCAGTCGGATCCGGCCGCTCGGGCCGCCCGACTGCCCTCGCCGGCAATCCAGACGGCTCGGCAGGCCTTGGCGGCCGACGCCCCGGTGCTGGTGCAGGTGCCCCGCCGCGGGTACGTCCCGGTGCTCGCGTGCGCCGACTGCCGGGCGTCGGCTCGGTGCGTGACCTGCGCCGGGCCACTCGGTCTGGCCGCCGGCGGCCCGGACGCCGTGCCCGGCTGCCGCTGGTGCGGCCAGCAGGCAACCGGCTGGCGGTGCGTGCACTGCGACAGCGACCGACTGCGCGCAGTCGTGGTCGGCGTGCGGCGGACCGCCGAGGAGATCGGCCGCGCTTTCCCGGACGTGCCGGTCGTCACCTCCGGCCGGGATGGCGTTCTGGCCGCGGTGCCTGGGCAGTCGGCGTTGGTCGTCTGCACGCCGGGCGCCGAGCCGGTCGCCGCCGGCGGGTACGGCGCGGTGCTACTGCTCGACGGCTGGGCGCTGCTCGCCCGGCCGGACTTGCGGGCGGCCGAGGAGGCGTTGCGCTGCTGGTTCGCCGCCGCGGCGCTGGCCAGGTCCGGGACGGCGGGCGGGCGGGTCGTGATCATGGCAACTGCGGGGGTGCCGGCCGTGGAGGCGTTGGTGCGGTGGGACCCCGGTTGGGCGGCTGGGCGAGAACTGCGGGATCGGGCCGAGCTGCGGTTCCCCCCGGCGGTGCGAATGGCCAGCCTCACCGGGACACCGGCCGGCGTCGCCGAACTGCTAGCGGGCGCCGAGCTGCCGGCCAGCGCCGAGTTGCTGGGGCCGGTTGCCGTGGTTACGTCGCCGCCCGGACCTGGGCCGCCGCCGGGTGCGGAGCCGGTCGCCGAGCGGATGCTGGTGCGGGTGTCGCGCGCGGACGGTCCGGCGCTCGCAGCCGCGCTCAAGGCGGCCAGCGCGGCCCACGCCGCTCGCGGAAGCGCGTTCTCCGCGGCCGCGCGCGCTGGGGTGCGGCTTGATCCGATCGAGGTCGGCTGACCGCAGCCGGGTCCCGCCGAGCTCGGCCGACCTCGGCGGCTGGCCCGTCGGCCGGTATCCTGGGCCGACATCGCCGCTCACCGTCGTACCCGGGAGTCCGTTCGCGTGGCCGTCCAGCCGATCCGCCTCTTCGGTGACCCGGTGCTGCGCACACCCACGGAGCAGGTGACGACCTTTGACAAAGAGCTCCGCAAGCTGGTCAAGAACCTCACCGACACCATGATCGACGCGCCGGGGTCGGGGCTGGCCGCGCCGCAGGTGGGCGTCAGCCTGCGGGTCTTCACCTACGACGTCGGCGACGTCATCGGACACCTGGTGAACCCGGTCATCGGCCCGGTCAGCGAGGCGGAGCTCGACGGGGACGAGGGCTGCCTGTCCATCCCGGGGCTGGCCTTCCCACTCAAGCGGCACGAGCGGGTGGTGGCCGCCGGCCAGAACATGCACGGCGACCCGGTGGTGATCGAGGGCAGCGCGCTGCTGGCCCGCTGCATCGAGCACGAGGTCGACCACCTCGACGGCATCCTGTTCGTCGACCGGCTGGACCGGGACACCCGCAAGGCCGCGATGAAGGCGATCCGCGAGGCGGCGTGGTCGGGGGAGCCGGTGCCCCGGGTGCGGGTTTCGCCGCACCCGCTGTTCGGCTCCACCCGCTAGCGCGTGCGCCTGGTCTTCGCCGGTACGCCGCAGGTCGCGCTGCCGGCGCTGCGGGCGCTGCTGGACTCGTCGCGGCACGAGGTCGTTGCCGTGCTGACCCGGCCGGACGCGCCCGCCGGCCGCGGCCGCCGGGTGACGGCGAGCCCGGTGGCCGAGCTAGCGGCGGCCGCGGGGGTGGAGCGCTTGCAGCCGGCTCGGCCCGCCGAGCCCGCCTTCCTCGACCGGCTCCGCGAGCTGGCCCCGGACTGCTGCCCGGTGGTCGCTTACGGCGCGCTGCTGCCGCGGGCCGCCCTCGACGTCCCGCGGCACGGCTGGGTCAACCTGCACTTCTCGCTGCTGCCCGCCTGGCGCGGGGCCGCGCCGGTGCAGCACGCGATTCTGCACGGCGACGAGGTGACCGGCGCCTCGACGTTCCGGATTGAGGAGGGGCTCGACACCGGCCCGGTGTACGGCGTGCTGACCGAGACCGTGCGTTCCACCGACACCGCCGGCGACCTGCTCGGCCGGCTCGCGGAGGCTGGCGCGCGGCTGCTCGTGGCCACCCTGGACGGCATCGAGGACGGCGAGTTGGTCGCGATGCCGCAACCAGCCGACGGGGTGTCGCTGGCGCCCAAGTTGTCGACCGCCGACGTCCGAGTGGACTGGAGCCAGCCGGCGATGGCGGTCGACCGGCTGCTCCGGGCGGCCACGCCGGCGCCTGGGGCGTGGACGACCTTTCGGGACCGGCGGCTCAAGCTCGGACCGGCGCGCCCGGCCGCGGGCGAGTTGAGTTCGGGACAGTTGGAGGTGCGTGGCCACGACGGGGTCGTGGTCGGGACCGGCCGGGGCGTCGTAACCCTCGGCGACGTCCAGCCGGAGGGCAAGGGCGCCATGCCGGCGCTGGACTGGGCGCGCGGCGTACGCCTGGGCGCCGACGACCGGCTGGGGTGACGTGGCTGGCTCTGGTCGGCGCCGTCCGACCCGCGTCACCACGCCTGTCCGCCGCCCGACCCCGCCCGACCCCGCCCGGCTGGCGGCGTACGACGTGCTGCGCGCCGTCGACAGCCGGGACGCCTACGCCAACCTGGTGCTGCCCGGGTTGCTGCGGCAGCGGCGGCTGGACGCCCGCGACGCGGCGCTCGCCACCGAGCTGGCCTACGGGACGCTGCGCGCGACCGGCACGCTGGACGCGGTACTCGCCCGCTGCGCCAGCCGCCCGGTGGCCGAGATCGACCCGCCGGTGCGAGACCTGCTCCGCCTGGGCGCCTACCAGCTGCTGCGCACCCGCGTCCCGGCGCACGCCGCGGTCTCAACCACGGTGGCGCTCACCCGCGCGGTGGCGTCCGGCGGGGCTGCCGGCTTCACCAACGCGGTGCTGCGGCGCGTTTCCGAACGGTCGCAGGCGGAGTGGGTGGCCGAGATCGCGCCGCCGTTCGACGAGGATGCGGCCGGGCATCTGGCGCTGGCAGAAGACCACCCGCGTTGGGTGGTCGGCGCCTTTCGGGACGCCCTCGGTGGCGACCTAGCGGAGACCACCGCCGCGCTGGCCGCCGACAACGTCGCGCCGGCCGTCCACCTGGTCGCTCGACCCGGCTCCCTCTCCCGCGCGGAGCTGCTGGAGGTCACCGGCGGTCTCGGCAGTCCGGGACCGTGGTCGCCGTACGCCGTCCGGCTGGCCGGAGGCGACCCCGGGGCGCTGGCGGCGGTGCGCGCCGGCCGGGCCGGCGTGCAGGACGAGGGTAGCCAGCTCGCGGCGCTGGTGCTGGCGCGCGCGCCGCTCGGCGTTGGGTTGGATCGGGTGTGGCTGGACGCCTGTGCCGGTCCCGGTGGGAAGGCGGCGCTGTTGGCCGGGCTTGCCGCCGAGCGCGGCGCCGCCCTGCTGGCCGCGGACCGGGCGCCGCACCGGGCCCGACTGCTCGCCGGCGCGTTGGCGGTTGCCGCGTCCGGTCAGCCGGCGACGCGGGCTCTTGCGGTTGTTGCCGACGCCACCGTCCCGGCGTGGGCGGCCGGCTCGCTGGACCGGGTGCTCGTCGACGCCCCGTGTACCGGCCTGGGGGCGTTGCGGCGCCGGCCGGAGGCCCGCTGGCGGCGCCGGCCGGCCGACGTACCGGGGCTGAGCGCGCTGCAGCGGGAGCTGCTGCGGCGTGCCGTGACGGCCGTGCGACCGGGCGGTGTCGTCGGCTACGTGGTGTGCTCACCGCACTTGGCCGAGACCCGCGCGGTGGTGGCCGACATCCGCCGCGAGTGCCCGGATGTCGAGCAGCTGGACGTGCGGCCGCTGCTGGCCGGCGTACCGGATCTGGGGGACGATCCCGCGGTGCAGCTGTGGCCGCACCGGCATGGCACAGATGCGATGTTTCTGGCGCTGCTGCGCCGGCGTTCCTGAGCGACGGTCCGCCGGCGTCGTGAGCGCGCTGCGCCGGCGGCGCAGTCGCGCGGCCCCCTCCGCGGATCGTGGTGCCGCCAGCGCACGCCGGTACGGCGTGTCGCGGGCCGTGGCTGCACCACGATCGTTTGGGCGGCAAGAGTCGGCGATTGTCGCGACAGCAGGTGTCAGGCGGCTTGGTCCAGCGCTTGTATCGTCGCGCGGCGGAGGTCATCAGGCCGGAGCCCCGCATCGGTGATGACCTTGGCTGCCAGGCCGTCACCCTCGCGCAGGAGTCCGAGCAGGATGTGCTCGGTACCGATGTGGTCGTGGTGCAAGTGGATGGCCTCGCGCAGCGACAGCTCGAGGACCTTCTTCGCCCGGGTAGTGAACTTCGTCCGGCGCCCGGACCCACGCCGGCCTAGACCGCGGCGAGGGGGCGTGGGCGGCTGCAGTGCCTCCGGACCGAACGACTCCTCGATCCGGTTCAGTACCTCGTCCACGTCTATCCCGATGTCCTGCAGGGCGCTGGCCTCCTCGTCGGTGAAGAACTTCGACGGTGGACCGACCAGCCGCTCGACCTCCGCGCGCACCTGCCCCGCGGTCAGTCCAGCCTCGGTCAGCACCGTGCGGGCAATGCCGGCCTCGGCGGACAGCAATGCCAGCAACAGATGCTCGGTGCCGACATACGGCTGGTGCAGCTGCCGGGCTTCCTGCTGGGCCCGCATCACCACCGCGCGGGCCGGCTCGGTGAAGCGCTCGAACATGTCAGTCCTCCGGGGTGACTCGGGCCGGCACCTGACCGGCGTATTTCTTGTGCACTGCCTGCTTGCTGATCTCGAGCGCCTCGGCGACGTCCTGCCAGGACCAGCCCTGCCGGCGGGCGTTGTCGACCTGCAGTGCCTCCAGCCGTTCGGCCAGCCGACGTAGCGCGAAAGCGGCCCGCAAGCCGGTCCGCGCGTCCGGACTGCTGGCGGCCACCGCCAACGCGGTCGTCTCACTCATGCGTCAACCATAGTTGACTTACGTCCAAGGCGTCAACAGATGTTGCCGATGGCTGGCGCAAGACATACCGCGGCCGTCGTACAGTGCGGCCGTCTCGCCGAGACCGTCTCGCCGAGACCGTTTCGAGGAGTGTCTGCCGTGGCCGCCCAGCTAGCGCCGAGCATCCTGGCCGCAGACTTTGCCCGGCTCGCGGATGCGGCGGCGGTCGTGGCCGGCGTCGCCGACTGGCTGCACATCGACGTGATGGACAACCACTTCGTACCCAACCTGACGCTCGGGCTGCCGGTCGTGCAGAGCCTGTTGGCCGCGACGGCGCTGCCGCTGGACTGCCACCTGATGATTGACGACCCGGACCGATGGGCCCCCGGCTACGCCGAAGCCGGGGCGGGCAGCGTCACCATCCACGCCGAGGCCGCCGCCGACCCGGTGGCCACGGCGCGCGCCATCCGGGCGACCGGCGCCAGGGCCGGGCTGGCGGTCAAGCCCGGCACGGCGCTGACGCCGTACGCCGATCTGCTCGCGGAGTTCGACCTGCTGCTGGTGATGACCGTGGAGCCCGGCTTCGGGGGCCAGGCCTTCATCGCCGAGATGCTGCCCAAGGTGGCGCGGGCGCGGTCGCTGGTGCAGGGCTCGGGCCTGGCGGTCTGGGTGCAGGTCGACGGCGGCATCGACGCCGAGTCGATCGAGCGGTGCGCCGAGGCAGGGGCGGACGTGTTCGTGGCGGGTTCGGCCGTGTACGGCGCGGCGGACCCGGCGGCGGCGGTTACGCAGCTGCGGACGGCGGCGGAGCGGGCCATGCGCCGCCGCCCAGCCTGACCCGCCCATACTGACCGGTCGCGACCCCGCGTCCCCGCGCCCCGCGTCCCCGCGTCCCGCGTCCCCGCGTCCCGCGTCCCCGCGTCCCCGCCAAACTCCGATGTTGAGCACCCGTGCGTATCCCGCGCGGCGATCCGCACCTGGGCTCAACATCGGCGGGACGCAGGCGCGAGCGAGTGCAGCGCGCTGATGGCGCGAGGGAGTGTCACTCGCGAGGGGTTTTCGACGGCGCGCCGCCGGGCGTGTCAAGATGTGCCGGCAATGCAGCGAAGCACGCGCGCTCCGGGGTCGGTGCAACTCCGAACCGGCGGTGACAGTCCGCGACCCGGCCGCCTCGGCGGTTGGTTGACCCGGTGGAACTCCGGGACCGACGGTGAAAGTCCGGATGGGAGGCAGCGCGCGGGCGCCGAGCCGCCGCGCCGCCGGGCGAGCACCCGGAGGCGCCCAGCGGTCGGCTTTCGCCGTGCGCGGCCGGCCGACTGCAGGCCGGCGCGCCGGTCGCCCGCGCCCTCACTCCCGCCACCGGCCAGCGCGCTCGAGTGAGCGCGGGAGGTGGCTGGGCGTGAGGGCGGCAACGAAGCGGCCGGAGTCCGGCGACCGTGCCGGCGCTTGCGCGGCGGAGCGGGCCGCGATGAGCCGGGCGATCGAGCTGGCCGCCCTTGGCCTCGGCACCACCAGTCCCAACCCGGTGGTCGGCTGCGTGATCTTGGACCGGACCGGCGCGGTGGTCGGCGAGGGCTACCACGCCGCCGCCGGTGGACCACACGCCGAGGTGGTCGCCCTGGCCGGCGCGGGCGTCCGCGCCACCGGCGGCACTGCCGTGGTCACCCTGGAGCCCTGTCACCACACCGGCCGCACCGGCCCGTGCACCGCCGCGCTGCTCGCCGCCGGCATCGTCCGGGTCGTGTCCGCCGTGGCGGACCCGAACCCCGCCGCCACCGGGGGAGCCGCCGCTCTGCGGGCCGCCGGCGTCGACGTGGTCGGCGACGTGCACACCGCGGAGGCGGCCCGCGGCAACGAGGCGTGGCTGCTCGCCGTACGCGAAGGGCGTCCGTTCGTCACTTGGAAGTACGCCGCCTCGCTGGACGGCCAGGTGGCGGCCGCCGACGGCAGCTCACAGTGGATCACTTCAGCCGCCGCCCGGGCCGACGTGCACCGGCTCCGGGCACGCTCCGACGCCGTCATCGCCGGCGTCGGCACCGTGCTGGCCGATGACCCGGCGCTGACGGCCCGCCCGGACGGGACCACCCTCGACCGCCAGCCACTCCGGGTTGTGGTCGACAGCTGCGCCCGGACGCCGCTCACCGCGGGGGTCCTCGGCGGCTCCGCCCGGACGCTGGTCGCGGTCACTGCGGATGCGCCAGCGCAGCGGGTCGACGCCCTGCGCCGAACCACCGCCGAGGTCACCGTGCTCCCGCGCGCCGACGACGGCGTGGACCTGGCCGCCCTACTCGCCCAGCTCTACACCCGCGGCCTGCGCGGCGTCCTGCTCGAGGGCGGCCCCAGGCTGACCGGCTCGTTTCTGCGGCTTGGCGCGGTTGACCGCGTGATCGGTTACGTCGCGCCGGTCCTGCTCGGCAGCGGGCGCTGGCCGGCGCTGCGCGCAGCCCTGGGCGACTCGATCGACCAGGCGCCCCGACTGCGACTGGACGAGGTCGCCCGGATCGGACCAGACGTGCGGCTGACCGCGCGCCCCGCGACGGACAACCCCGCGACGGACAACCCCGCGACGGACAACCCCGCGACGGACAACCCCGCGACGGACAACCCCGCGACGGACAACGAGGAGAGCTGAGTGTTCACCGGCATCGTGGAGGAGCTCGGCGAGGTGGTCGCTGTCGAGGCCCAGGACGCGACCGCCCGGCTGACCGTGCGCGGCCCCACCGTCACGGCGGACGCGGAACTCGGTGACTCCATCGCGGTCAACGGGGTCTGCTTGACCGTCGCGGCCCGAGACGCCGCCGCGGCGACCTTCACCGCCGACGTGATGGCCGAGACGCTGGACCGCACCACCCTTGGCGCGCTGGCAGTCGGCGACCGGGTGAACCTGGAGCGGGCGGCGGCGCTGGCGAGCCGGCTGGGCGGTCACCTGGTCCAGGGCCACGTCGACGGCACCGGCACGATTCTGCGGCGCCGTACCGGCCCGCACTGGGACGTCGTCCGGGTGTCGATGCCGGCCGACCTGGCTCGGTACGTCGTGGCGAAGGGCTCCGTCACCGTGGACGGGGTCAGCCTGACCGTGGTGCAGGTGGGCCCGGACTGGTTCTCGGTCAGCCTGATCCCCACCACGCTGGAAGCCACCACGCTCGGCCGCAAGTCCGACGGCGAGCTGGTCAACTTGGAGGTCGACATCATCGCCAAGTACGTCGAACGCCTGCTGGCCCCTGGCCCGATGCCGACCGAGCCGGACCGGCCGTGACCACTGCCGATGCCGTCCCGGTGCCCGCGGCCCAGCCCGCGGCGGCCGACCCGGTCTTCGTCCCGATCGAGCAGGCGATCGCTGACATCGCTGCTGGCCAGATGGTCGTGGTCGTCGACGACGCGGACCGGGAGAACGAGGGCGACCTGATCTTCGCCGCCAGCAAGGCGACGTCCGAGCTGCTCGCCTTCCTCATCCACTACACCAGCGGGGTGGTCTGCGTGCCGATGGAGGGCCGCACGCTGGACCGGCTCCACCTGCCGCCGATGTACCCGCACAACAGCGAACGGATGGGCACCGCGTTCACCGTCAGCGTGGACGCGCGCGAGGGCGTCACCACCGGTATCTCGGCGGCAGACCGGGCGCGCACCATCCGGGTGCTGGTCGACTCCGCCACCGAGCCCTACGAGCTGTCCCGGCCGGGCCACGTGTTTCCGCTGCGGGCGCGCGAGGGCGGCGTGCTGACCCGGCCGGGCCACACCGAGGCCGCCGTCGACCTGGCCCGGCTGGCCGGCCTGCGCCCGGCCGGGGTGATCAGCGAGGTGGTCAACGACGACGGCACGATGGCCCGGCTGCCGCAGTTGGTCGACTTCTGCGCCGAGCACAACCTGACCCTGATCTCGATCGCCGACCTGATCGCCTACCGCCGGCGCTACGAGCTGCAGGTGGTCGCGGTTGCCCAGGCCCGGATCCCCACGGCGTACGGCGAGTTCCGCGCGGTCGGCTACCAGAGCACGCTGGACCGAACCGACCACGTCGCCCTAGTCCGCGGCGACATCGGCGACGGGGCGGACGTGCTGGTCCGGGTGCACTCCGAGTGCCTGACCGGCGACGTGTTCGGCTCGCTGCGCTGCGACTGCGGGCCGCAGCTGGACGCGGCGCTGGCGGCGGTGGCGGCGGAGGGCCGGGGCATCGTGCTCTACGTGCGCGGACACGAGGGCCGGGGCATCGGTCTGCTGCACAAGCTGCAGGCCTACCAGCTGCAGGACCGCGGGGCCGACACGGTCGACGCCAACCTCGACCTGGGGTTGGCCGCCGACGCCCGCGACTACGGCACCGGCGCGCAGATGCTGGCCGATCTCGGGGTGCGCACGATGCGGCTGTTGACCAACAACCCGGCCAAGCGGGCCGGCCTGGAGGGCTACGGGCTGGAGATCATCGGCCGGGTGCCGCTGCCGGTCAACGCTACCGCGGAGAACCTGCGCTACCTGCGGACCAAGCGCGACCGGATGGGCCATGACCTGCCCGGACTTGGGGCGTACGACGATGAGCTCACCGAGGCCAGCGCCGACGTGCTGCCGGCGCCGAGCGCGCCGCCGACCGTGCGGGTGGAGGCGCTGCCCGGCCTGGCGTCGGTCTACCCGGTGGACCGGCCGTCGTGAGCGGGGCTTCGTGAGCGGGACCGGCGCTCCGGACGCCGATGCGTTCGATGCCCGCGGGCTGCGGATCGCCGTGGTGGCGACCCGCTGGCACGAACGGATCACCGCTGCGCTGCTTGCCGGCGCGACCACCGCGGCGGCGGACTGCCGGGTGCGCGCCGACGACCTGACCATCGCCCGGGTGCCGGGTGTCTTCGAGCTGCCGGTGGCCGCCGCGGCGCTGGCCCGTACCCACCAGGCGGTGGTCTGCCTCGGCGTCGTGATCCGCGGCGGCACACCGCATTTCGACTACGTCTGCGGCGCGGTGAGCTCGGGTTGCACGCGGGTGGCGCTGGACACCGGCGTACCCATCGGTTTCGGCGTCTTGACCTGCGACACCGAGGATCAGGCGCTGGATCGGTGCGGGCTGCCCGAGTCCGGTGCGGACAAGGGTCGGGAGGCGCTGCTGGCCTCGGTCGAGACCGCCCTGCTGCTGCGCGGTCTGCGCGAAGGCACCCATCGCGGGGGTTGACAGATCGCCCGCGAACGAATCGTCGGCCGCGCCGTAGCCTGGTACCTGCATCACCCGGTCGCCGTGCCGCGGCCGCATCACCCGGTCGCCGCGCCGCGCGCTTACTCGCCGTACCGAAAGGCTGCCTGTGCTGTCCCTCGTCCTGCCCAAGGGCTCGCTGGAGCGCTCCACGCTTGAGCTGTTCGACGCCGCCGACCTCACGGTGCGGCGCGGCTCGGACCGCGACTACCACGCGGCGATCGACGACCCGCGGATCGACCGGGTGCGGTTCCTGCGACCGCAGGAGATCCCGACGTACGTCGAGCAGGGCCTGTTCGACCTCGGGCTGACCGGCCGGGACTGGATCGCCGAGACTGGCTCGACGGTGGAGAGCCTGTGCGAGCTGGAGTACTCCAAGGCGACGTCGAACCCGGTGCGGATCGTGCTCGCCGTACCGCGCGAGCACCCGGCCCAGTCCGGGCCCGAGCTGCCCGAAGGCATCCGGATTTCGACCGAGTACCCGGAGCTGACCCGCCGGTACTTCGACGGCATCGGCGTCAAGGCGGTGATCGTGCCCTCGGCCGGCGCCACCGAGGCCAAGGTGCCCGACATCGTGGACGCCATCATCGACGTGACCGAGACCGGCTCGAGCCTGCGCAAGCACGGGCTGAAGGTGCTGGAGACGCTGCTGACCAGCCGGACCGAGCTGATCGCCAACCCGGCGGCGTACGCCGATGCCGACAAGCGGGCCGCCATGCAGGACATCGCATTGTTGCTGCAGGGGGCGATCCGGGCGCGCGGCAACGTGCTGCTCAAGGTCAACGTGCCGAGCGCGCGGCTGCCCGCCGTGCTGGCCGTGCTGCCGGCCATGAGCTCGCCCAACGTCACTCAGCTCGCCGCCGGAGACATGCACGGCGTCGAGTCCGTGGTGCCCAAGCGCGGCGTCAACACCCTGATCCCGGCGCTGAAAGCGGCCGGCGGCCGCGACATCCTCGAGCTGCCGATCACGAAGATCGTGGAGTGACCGTGGCCCTGACCGGGGGTGTTGACGGTTCGGCCCAGGTCTGGGTGCCGCGGCGGCTGCGGCAGGTGTGCCGGTGGTCAGCGGTGGCGGTGCTGGTCCTCGTCGTCGTGCTTACCGTTGCGCTGCGGGCCAGTGCCGCGGGTAGCGTCTTCGGGTTCGGGGACCAGCTCTCACTGATCGCCCTGGGTGCCGTGATCGCCGCGGCGTTACTGTACGCCGGGCGGCCGCGGGTGGTGGCGGACGCGCGCACCGTGCGGGTGCGCAACATGCTGGGCACGGTGGAGCACCCGTGGTCGGGGGTGGTGGCAGTGCAGTTTGACGAGCACTCGTCCTGGCCGACGCTGGAACTGCCGGCGGATGCAAGCGTGGCGCTGCTGGGCATCCAGCGCAGTGACGGGCCGGCGGCGGACCGGGCTGTGGCCGAGCTGCGTCGCCTGCACGCCGCCGCCCGGACGGCGAACAGCCCGGCCGGTCGCTCGACCGGAAGGGCCTGAGATGACAACCCATGGCCACCTTGGCGCGGCGGATGAGCCGGCGAGCCCGACCGTCGTTGGCGGACGAGCCGCGTACGCCGGGGACGACGGGGCCGCGGCGGCCGAGCTGACCGCCGCGCTGGCCGACTGGCAGGACGCCGGCACGCCGGCGTCGACCGCCCGGGTGTACGCCGCGTTCGCCGGCGCCCGGGTCTTTGTTCCGGTCGCCGCCCGCCTCGGCGAGGCCGCACCCGACCCGGTCACCGGCCTGCTCGCCGAGAAGAGCAGCGAACTCGCGCTGGTGACGCCGGTGTCGGCGAGCGGTGCGACGGCGGTGGCCGCCTTCACCACGCCGGCGTCGATGGCGGCCTGGCGCGCCGACGTACGCCCGGTGCCGGTGTCCGGCCGGGACACTTGCGCGACCGCTGTGGCCGAGGGGCACGCCGCGGTCGTGGTCGATCTGGGAACTACAGCCTTTGTCGTCGATGGGGCCGCGCTGCAGGCACTCGCCGAAGGCCGCCAGCCCGATTCCCCGCGACCCGAGGTTCGGCTCTCCTCCGGGCTCCGGGTCGCGGCAACCGAGTCACCCGTCGGCGTCGTCGCTCGGCTCGCGGCGGTGCTGGGGAGCGAACCGGCCATTGAAGCGGCGTACCTCGTCGACGTCCGGTCCGACGAGGCGCCCCCTGCCCTGACCGCGGGACTCGTATTGGCGGGTGTGCCAGACGCCGACGCGCTAACCGCGCTGGCCGCTCGACTCGCTGCCCGACTGGCCGACGGGCTCGCCTACCGCACGGACCTCGACGTCGCGGTCTTCTCCGCGGCCGACGCAGCGGAGGCCGGGCGGATCACGGAACCGGTGTACGTCTCCGGCTGACGTAACTGCCGGGCATGCCGGGGACTCCGGGAAGGTGCTCAACCCGCCGGTGTAGCCGTGCTCAACGGAAACCCGCGCCACACACGGCATGTTCCCAGGACGCTTGCTCGCGATGGTGGATCCGCCCATCGCCCCCAGGGACAGATGTGGAACTGATCCAACATTCGTCGTAACGGGATCGCTCAGCGGGCCAGCACACCCGAGCGCTGGCGTCCGGACGCAGCTAGCATCCGGTCGCCTCGTCGGCGGGCCGGGATACGAGGTCGACCTTGCTGTCGAACGCGGTGGCGAGACCTTCGAAGATCCAAAGGTCCTCGGGGCGAACCGGCACGATGAAAGGCGCTCGAAGGCTGATCATCTCGATGAGATCGACGGCGCGGCCGCTGATGTGCGCCGCCCCGTCGACCGAACCATCCATACCGGCGCGCACGGTCACGCAGTCGTCGATGGTGATGACGATCGTGGCCGCGGGATCAGTCGCGTCCACGACCAGCGCCCCGCGCCGGGCTCGGTCGGCGGTCAAGGCGAAGGCGGGGCCAAGCGCGGCGACGTAGCGCAGGCATGCGAGGACTTCGTCGGGCTCCTCGGTTGCGCTGAGCCCAAGTGGCACCGCTATATCCCGTTCGTGGATCCACGCGTCCCACAGCGCGTGGTGTGCCACGGCCCGCACGGATAGGTGCCCTGGGGGTGCCTCGGCGGTCGCGCTCCAACTGTGGGCATCGAGACCGTCGACCGTGTCGGCGAGGGCCTGGTTCGTCTCAGCAAAGCGGGCCAGCACCTCGCCCGGCGCGTGGCCTCTGACCGCGTCCACCGCGTGCGCCGGCATCGCGACCGGATCGAACGTCGCGAGCAAGCGAGTCGGGTTGCCAGCGACGCCGGATCGGATCGACCGTGTCCAGAAGCGATTGACCTCGACGAGGTGGGACACGACATCCTTCACGCTCCACCCTGCGCACCGGGAGGAGTGAGCCCACTGTTCGTCGGTGAGCCGCGCCAACGTCGACTCCATGCGCCGGCGCTGGCGCAACAGCGACTCGCATTGGTCGAGCTGATCTCCGCCCACGGTGATGACCGGCCGATCGTCGTACCGAGGCGTGAGGAGCATTCGAAGACCCTACCTATCATCCGGAAGCGCGCTCGACGGCCTTGTGCAGATTGATCACCGTGCGCAACGCGGAGGCTCGACAGGTCCCTGCGACGTTGATGTCGCCCCCGGACGACGTGCCCAAGGCGGGTGAAGCGGCACCGAAGTCCCGTCTTCACCCGCCGTTGGCATCGGCAGTTCGGCGTGACGCCCCGAAATCGATGCCGTCGGCGGGTGAAGCGGCGCGGCAGCCCGCATGTCACCCGCCTGGCTGGCAATCAGTACCCGATCCTGGCTGTCGTGGTGTTGGATGCCGCCATGGTCGAGCATCCGCAGGACCAACGGCAGCTACCTCGGCCGGAGCGGGGGCAGGATCAGCGGCGTGATCTGC
>Ga0097691_1001476_pt1 | contig 17254 bp, 6 predicted proteins | sample NGESurdeep072012_8_FD_72858 | JGI IMG/M metagenome (GOLD analysis project Ga0097691, IMG submission 72858) | Arctic peat soil microbial communities from Barrow, Alaska - NGEE Surface sample 210-1 deep-072012 | ecosystem: Environmental > Terrestrial > Soil > Wetlands > Peat ... | reverse complement strand
GGGTTCGTTACGATAAAGGCAGAACAAAATATTGGGAAGTGGGCAATGAAGATTATGGTACCTGGCAGGCAGGTTATAAAATTGATATAAACAAAAACAAAGATGGTCAACCCGAAATAACCAATGGCGAATTGTATGGAAAAATATTCAAAGCCTTCAGCGATTCAATGCACATTGCTGCAAAGGAAATAGGTTCTGAAATTCATGTTGGTGCAACGATAATTGAGTTGTCAAAAAATAATATAACGGATAAAGAAGTTGACAGAAACTGGAACAGTGGCTTCTTCAAATCAGCAAAAAATAAGGCTGACTTTTTTATTATTCATAATTATTTCACTCTTTATGAAAAAGATTCAAAACCTGATGAAATCCTTGCTACTGCTACATCTGCTACCAATAAAATGATGCAGTACATGAAGGACATAACAGAACGGAACAACGTTTTATTGAAGCCTATAGCCTTAACCGAGTGGAACATTTTTGCCGAAGGCTCTAAACAACAAACATCTTATATCAATGGAATGCACGCTGCTATTGTGTTGGGCGAATTGGCAAAAAATAAATATGGTATGGCTTGCCGTTGGGATTTAGCCAATGGTTACGCCAATGGCAACGATCATGGCATGTTTAACAAAGGCGACGAACCCAACATGCCCAAATGGAGTGCAAGGCCTGTGTATTATTACATGTATTATTTTCAGAAATTTTTTGGTGATAAAATAATTACTGGTTCATCAAGTGATGAAAGTGTACTTGTGTATGCTTCTTCTTTCAGTGATGGAAAGAAAGGATTGGTACTGATTAATAAAGATACAAGTGATAAAACAATCAGTATCCATTTCAATCATCAAAAAAATAAAGGAAATTTTTATGGCTATACTTTAACGGGTGGAAACGACAATGGACTATTCTCTCAAAAAGTATTGATTAATGGTGTTGAGTCTTCTTTACCTGCGGGTGGTCCGGATGATTTTGAAAGTATAAAAGCATGGTCGTCATCTTTTGAAAACGACATGAAAATTACGTTGCCTGCAAGGGCTGTGCAATATATATTGATTGATAAATAATGCCTGTTTTGAATCAAAACAAATGAATATCAAAAGAAGTATCTGTAAATAATTAGAGTATGAAGTTGCTAAAAAAGAAACTGCAAATTGTTGTATTGATGATGTTGTTTACAGCAATAATTGCTAAGGCACAATCATTACCCGAAGGCAGGGAACATCTGTTAATGGATTTCGGATGGCGTTTTGCTTTTGGTCATCCTTACGATACCAAAAAAGATTTTAATAATGGAACTTCCTACTTTTCTTACTTCGCTAAAGCCGGCTATGGCGATGGTGCAGCAGCAGCCAGGTTCGATGACAAGGCATGGCGTAAATTAGACATGCCACATGATTGGGCGGTGGAACTGCCCTTTGACAGTAAAGCAAGCTTCAGTCATGGTTTCAAGGCGATTGGCAGAAACTTCCCTGAGGCAAGTGTGGGTTGGTACCGCAAATCATTCTCTATTCCATCCTCGGATCTTGGCCGCCGTATCAGTATTGCTTTTGATGGGGTCTTTCGTAATAGTATTGTTTGGGTAAATGGCCATTATCTCGGTACGGAACCGAGTGGTTATTTAGGTTTTGAATATGATATTACCGACTACCTTAATTACGGTGGCGAGAATGTGGTAGCCGTTCGTGTGGATGCCGCCATGGAAGAAGGTTGGTTCTATGAAGGCGCTGGTATTTATCGCCATATATGGCTCAATAAAACAAACCCTTTACATGTAAATACTGATGGCAGTTTTGTAACAACAAAGGTTGACAGTAACAATGCCGAAATCTCTGCTGGTACTACATTGCGAAACGATGCAAAGGCATCCGGAACATTTGATATTGTACAATCAGTAATAGATGCTGAAGGAAAAGTTCTTGCAAAAGAATCGCAAAACAATCTTACGCTGAAGCCTTTTGAAGTACAAGAATTTACAGCCAAAATCAAACTGCAGAATCCTAAGCTTTGGGACCTTGAAATACCTTATTTATATAAGCTTTTAACCACAGTAATGGAAGGTGATAAAGTAGTGGATACATACACGACAACCTTTGGTATCCGCACCATCAGGTTCGATGCGAACGAAGGTTTTTTTTTGAATGGAAAACACGTAAAGATAAAAGGAACCAACAATCACCAGGACCATGCAGGTGTGGGTACTGCAATGCCCGATGCCTTGCAGGATTATCGTATTGCTGCATTAAAGGCAATGGGCAGCAATGCTTATCGTTGTTCCCATAATCCGCCAACGCCTGAGTTGCTGGATGCCTGTGACAGGTTGGGAATGTTGGTGATTGATGAAACCCGTTTGATGGGCATTACCCAATATCATTTAGGAGAGTTAAAAAAAATGATGTTGCGTGACAGGAATCATCCTTCCATCATCAGTTGGAGTATAGGCAATGAAGAATGGGCTATAGAGAACAGTGTAGTGGGTGCAAGAATCGCATCTACCATGCAGGACTATGTAAAAACGCTTGATACCACAAGACCTGTTACAGTGGCTTTTAGTGGTGGCCTGAGCCTGGGTATTTCAACCACCATAGAGTTGATGGGATATAACTATGTTGCTAATAAAAATACGGACGAACATCATAAAAAATTTCCTGCGCAGCCCAGTTGGGGAACAGAGGAAGGCTCAACCGTAGCAACACGTGGTATTTATTTTGACGATAAAGAAAAGCACTTCCGGGCGGCATACGATGTACCCCAGCGCCCAACGGGTTCTTTGAGTATAGAGCAAGGCTGGAAGTATTATGCGGAGCGTCCTTATTTAGCAGGAATGTTTATTTGGACTGGCTTTGATTACCGCGGTGAGCCTACGCCTTTCGGCTGGCCTTCTATCGCTTCTTATTTTGGCATGATGGATCAATGCGGCTTTCCTAAAGATGATGTTTATTATCTCAGATCATGGTGGATGGATAGACCAACAGTGCATATTTTACCACACTGGAACTGGGCCGGAAAAGAAGGACAGGAAATAGATGTGTGGGCCTACAGCAATTGTGATGAGGTGGAATTATTTCTCAATAAAAAAAGCCTTGGCAAAAAGAAAATGCAACAGAATTCTCATTTGGAATGGAAAGTAATATACAAACCGGGAAAATTAGAAGCTATCGGTTATAAGAACGGCATTCAAACTGTAACAGATAAAGTGCAGACAACAAACGATGTATCTGCCATTCAGCTTAGTGCAAACCAAACAACTATTAAAGCGAATAAAGAGGACATATCTGTTATTACTGTTGAAGTAATTGATAAGGATAACCTGCATGTACCAACTGCTGATAATGAAATAACTTTTTCAGTTCAGGGCCCTGCCAAAATAATTGGCGTTGGTAATGGCGACCCTACTTCGCTGGAAGCGGATAAATATTTGCCTCGCATTGATGTTGTAAATATTGAAAACTTAAAAGAAAAACCGGTAGATGATATATTGAACCGGACCGAAACCATATATGATTATGATGATGCAAACTGGCAGCCCGCTTTTAAAGATGAGCGTACTCAAAAATACGGGGACACGGTAAAAGCATTAGTTTACCGGGGAAGATTTATGATGCCAGAATTAAAAGGAAATGAGACAATCACTTTGTTTTATAACAGTATTGGAAAACAACAATCCATTTACATCAATGGAAAAGAAATAGGATTGAATTTAGAAGAAAACCAGCATGGCAATGAATTTCAACTACAAGCTTCGCAACTTCGTAAAGGCCGCAATATCATTGCTATTGCAGCTACGCCATTGCTTAAAAAGCAATCGTGGGACAACATAAACACAAACCCCGGCCTTTTACAAATAGTTACCCCGTCTACTCCATGGAAAAGAAATTTATTCAATGGGTTGGCACAAGTAATTGTTCAGGCAACTGCAGATGAAGGAGACATTATCATTACGGCAGCATCCAATAAACTAAAGCCTGGGATGTTTAAAATTAAATCTGTAAAAGTTAATTTAAGGCCATCGGTATCAGAAAAATAAACCTTCAAAAAAATAAAAAATGAAATTTATACGGATTAAGTTGATGTTATGGTCTCTATTGTTCTCATTGGGATCAATGGCTCAAAAAAATAAAACTTACCAGTTATTATCTCCTGACGGAAACGTTGTTTTAAAGATCGAAGCGGGGAATAAATTGGAATGGTCTGTTATGTTTAAAACACAACCGGTGATATCCCCTTCTACCCTATCGTTACAATTGCAAACAGGTGAAGTGTTTGGTAACAAGGCTGCAATTATTTCAGCCAAAACTGAAAAAGTAAATACTACTATTGCCGCAATCAATTACAAAAAAGCAATCATCTCAAATGTGTACAATCAACTTTCTTTAAATTGTAAAGGTGATTATGGTATCATTTTCCGTGCTTATAATGACGGTGTTGCTTATCGGTTTTTTACTAAAATTAAAGGGCAGATAACCATAGTAAACGAAGAAGCTAACTTTAATTTCGACAAAGATTACAAATGCTTTATTCCTTTCGTAAGAGATTTACGGGGCACAGAACAATATATCCAGTCATTCGAAGCATTGTACAATGAAATCAATATTTCGCAATTTTCAAAAGATACCCTTGGTTTTTTACCGGTACTTATAGATTTGGGTAATCAAAAAAAAGTGGTATTGCTCGAAGCAGATCTCGAAGATTATCCCGGAATGTTTCTTACAGTAAACGCAGCAACAGATAAAGGTTTCAATGGAGTATATGCGCCTTATCCATTGGCTGAAACCCAGGGAGGTTACAGTAAGTTAAATACCATGGTTACAAAGAGGGCAGACTATATTGCCAAGGTAAATGGCATACGCAATTTCCCCTGGCGTGCAGTTGTGATCAGCGATAATGATGCATCCTTAGCCAATAACGATATGGTGCAAAAATTAGCTTCACCATCCCGTACAGCCGATGCATCATGGATAAAACCAGGCAAAGTAGCGTGGGATTGGTGGAACGACTGGAACATCAGCCATGTTGATTTTAATGCAGGCATTAATACAGAGACCTACAAATATTATATTGATTTTGCATCTGCCAACAAGTTAGAATATATAATAATGGATGAAGGGTGGAGCAATAATCTGGATTTAATGGATGTGTCCCCAAAAATTAATTTGAAGGAAATAATTGACTATGGCAAACAGAAAAATGTGGATGTTATCTTATGGGCAAGTTGGTATGCTGTTGACCAAAAAATGGAAGAAGCATTTTCTAAATATGCAGCGATGGGTGTAAAAGGCTTTAAGATAGATTTTATGGATAGGGACGATCAGAAAATGGTAACATCGTTATATGACATTGCCAAAAAAGCGTCAGATTATAAATTGATCATTGACTATCACGGCATGTTTAAGCCGACAGGTTTGCAAAGAACTTATCCCAATGTTGTAAATATTGAAGGAGTAAAAGGAATGGAAAATGTGAAGTGGACACCCAATGATGATGTGCCACGTTACGATGTTACCATACCCTTCATACGAATGGTTGCAGGCCCAATGGATTACACACCCGGTGCTATGCGTAATGCTACCAAAAGCGGTTTCAGACCAAACAACTCCATGCCAATGAGCCAGGGAACCCGTTGCCATCAATTGGCGATGTATGTGGTATTTGAAGCGCCATTGCAAATGTTGTCAGATAATCCTACTGCTTATATAAAAGAACAGGAATGCACCGATTTCATCGCGAAAGTTCCCACGGTTTTTGATGAAACGGTTGCATTAGCTGGAAGCGTTGGCGAGTATGTTGCAATAGCCAGAAAAAAAAATAATGTTTGGTATATAGGTGCCATGACCAACTGGACTGAAAGAGACCTTGAAATAGACTTTTCATTTTTAGGAAATGGAAATTATGAAGTAGCGATATTTAAAGACGGACTCAATGCAGATAAAGATGCTACTGACTATAAAAGGGAATCAATTAGGGTCACATCTGATCAAAAAATGAATATTCATCTTGCTTCTGGTGGAGGATGGGCTGCAAGAATTTATCCTGTTAAATAATAATTCTATGAAATTAATTGCCTTTGCATTCCAGTTGCACAGCCATTTTAAAAAAGCAGTTTTGCTGTTTTTTCTGATATCAGCCATATCTTCTCAAATGCAGGCACAGCTAACCTTTATTCAATATTTATCCGGCACTGATAAGGATCATACGGTACAATGGGATTTCATGTGCACCACTGGTCGAAACCGTGGTAAATGGTCAAAAATACCGGTGCCTTCCTGCTGGGAGATGCAAGGTTTTGGAACCTATAATTATTATGAGGATACACAAAATCCGGATGAACAGGGTTTATATAAATACAGTTTTAAAATAGCGCCACAACATAAAGGGAAAAAAGTATTTATTGTTTTTGATGCGTCTATGACCGATACAGAAGTTAAGATCAATGGCAAGTCAGCAGGGCCAACTCACCAGGGCGGTTTTTATCAATTCAAATATGATATTACTGATCTGGTGCAATTTGATAAAGCCAATTTACTTGAAGTAACGGTCAGCAAAAAATCAACCAATGCCTCCATAAACAGAGCAGAACGCAAAGCAGATTTCTGGTTGTTCGGCGGCATATTTCGTCCGGTATATTTGGAAATACTTCCCGCTACATCCATAGAAAGAGTGGCTATAGATGCAAAGGCAAATGGTGATTTTAATATGCAGGTGTTTAGTAATGCAAGCGCTAAACAAACAGTAGAAGCGCAGGTATATGATTTGAAGGGTAAAGCAGTTGATAAGCCCTTCCAATTATCATCAGGCGATAGTATGCTGCATCATCATTTTACCAACATTAAATTATGGAACCCGGAGCAGCCCAATCTATACAACGTAATAGTTTCTATTAAAGAAGGCACTAAAATTATTCATACTATTAAGCAACGTTTTGGTTTTCGCACAGCAGAATTGCGAGAGCAGGATGGCTTTTATATAAACGGAATGAAAATAATTTTTAAAGGTGTATGCCGCCACAGCGAATGGCCGGAAACCGGGCGGACACTCAGCCGCAAAATTCACTTGTTGGATATTGGATTGATGAAAGATATGAACATGAACGCTGTCCGTATGAGCCATTATCCACCCGACAAAGAATTTCTGGATTTGTGTGATAGCCTTGGTTTATTTGTGTTAGATGAACTCACCGGCTGGCAGGCAGCGTATGATACAACGGTAGGAAGAAAGCTGGTGAAAGAATTGGTGATACGTGACGTGAACCATCCATCCATAGTAATTTGGGATAATGGCAATGAAGGCGGCTGGAACCGTGCATTAGATGGAGACTATGCTTTGTACGATCCCCAAAAAAGGCACGTCATTCATCCCTGGGAAAGGTTCAATGGCACCAACACCAAGCATTACCCTGATTTTAAGTATGTACAAAATGAAGTAGCCAATGCCAAAGAAGTATTCTTTCCTACTGAGTTCATGCATGGCTTGTTTGATGGCGGTCATGGTGCAGCGCTGGAAGATTTTTGGAATGAGATGATGAAACATCCACATGCTGCGGGAGGATTTTTATGGTCGCTGCACGATGAAGGTGTGGTGCGTGCTGACAGGCACGACAGTATTGATGTTGCCGGCAATGCAGCGCCGGATGGCATTGTAGGTCCGCACCGTGAAAAGGAGGGAAGCTATTATACCATCAAAGAATTGTGGAGCCCTGTATATATTGATACTAAATCGGTTTCTCAAAATTTTAATGGCAAGATTGAAGTAGAAAACAGGTACTTATATACTAATCTTGATCAATGCAAATTTGAATGGAAGCTGCTTACATTTCCTAAAGCCGGTGAAAAAACAACCCGTCCAAAGCTGGTGCAAAAAGGTATAGCTACATCATCCTCAGTAGCACCCGGCCAAAAAGGTATGTTGAATATTCCTTTGCCAGCCAACAGCAATGCAGATGCTTTTTATCTTTCGGCGTTTGATGCAAAAGGTGATACCATTTGTACCTGGAGTTGGGCCATACATTCACCATCGGAAATTACAAAAGGAGCACTAAATGTTGCAAAACTTACTGCCGTTACCACTAAAGATAACGACCAATCCTTGGTGGTTTCCTGCGATGGTATTACCTATTATTTTGATAAGAAAACAGGCTTTCTTGAAAAAGTTTTTAATGGTAAAAAGGACATTTCACTGAATGGCGGTCCGGCGTTAGCAGGAAGTACACAAACGTTGAATGGCTTTAAACATTCCCGTCAGGGAGATGCTTATGTAGTAGAGCCATCTTACAAAGGCGACAGCCTGCAGGTGAAATGGATCTTTCAACCAGGCAAACTTTTAAAGCTGGAATACAGTTATATCACAAAAGATACCGCCGATTTTATGGGCATCACGTTCGACTATCCTGAAGAGAAAATAAATGGAATGAAGTGGATGGGCAGAGGGCCGTACCGGGTTTGGAAGAACCGGTTAAAAGGGCAACAGTTGGCCGTTTGGGAAAAAGCGTATAACAATACTATTACAGGACAAAATTGGAATTATCCTGAATTTAAAGGATGGCATTCGGAATTGTATTGGGTAAAGTTGCAGAATAAGGAAAGCGATTTTACAGTGTACACCAATCAGTCAAATATCTTCCTTCAAATGCTACAACCCGCAAAGCCAAAAGCAGCAGGCAACAACAATACAAGTCCGCCTTTCCCGCAAGGAAATATTGGTTTTATGCATGCCATTTCTGCTATAGGCACCAAGTTTCAACAGGCCGAAGTAATGGGGCCACAAAGCCAGAAGAATGTGCGGCAAGGCAGTGTGCCATTGACGGGTACTTTATATTTTGATTTCAGATAAGATGCAGTAAACCTATATGACCAGAACAATAAAAATAATCAGTGCAGTTTTTTTATCAGCAGGTATACTTGTTATGCCTGCATTTGCGCAAAAAGCAATTACTAAAATTTCATCTACACCATACAATTGGAAGAGCGTGCAAATTGTTGGCGGTGGTTTTGTTGACGGTATCATTTTTCATCCAAAAGCAAAAGGGGTTCGTTATTGCCGTACTGATATGGGTGGTGCTTATCGTTGGAATAATGCCACAAAAAGATGGGAGCCGCTTTTAGATTTTATCTCTTATGAAGACCGAAACCTCATGGGCGTTGAAAGCATTGCTGTTGATCCGAATGATCCCAACTTTGTTATTCTTGCCTGCGGCACTTATACAAATCCACGTGTGGGTAATGGTGCCATCCTTCGTTCTTTTGATCGTGGTAAAACCTTTCAGCGTACGGATGTTCCTTTCAAATTTGGCGGCAACGAAAACGGCCGCGGTAATGGTGAACGAATGGCTGTTGATCCTACTAACAGTAATATTATTTATCTAGGCACACGCTTGAATGGTTTATGGAAAAGTGCCGATAAAGGCAAAACCTGGAACCAGGTAAAAAGCTTTCCTGATATGACAGAAGCGGCACCACAAGTTGCAGGTGGTGATAGTGTACAACAACGAAGAGTCTGGTTTCAAAATAGAGGAAGCGGCGTTGTAGTAACCTTATTCGATGGCCACAATAATGCATCAAAAGAATTTTCTACTGTCTATGTGGCTGCCTCTTTAATGGATCGTGATAATTTTTTTAAAAGTGAAGATGGTGGCGCAACTTGGCAATCCGTTCCCGGGCAACCGACACAATATCGTCCTACACATGCTGTATTAGCTGCTGATGGTATGCTATATATAACGTATGGCGACAATCCCGGACCCGCAAGAATGACCAATGGCGCTGTGTGGAAGTTCAATACAGCTACCGGTGAGTGGACAGACATAACACCGGATAAACCAAATGCTGCAGAGAAAAGAGCGTTTGGTTATGTAGCGGTTTCCGTGGATGCGCAAAACCCGAAAAACCTTATTGTTAGTTCGTTCAACCGCTATTCAGTTGGTGGTGAAGAAATATTCAGAAGTACTAACGGCGGCAAAACATGGACGCCCATTTTCAAAACCGGCACCACTTTCGATAACACACTGGCGCCTTATGTAACCCGTACCGGTGTGCATTGGATGTTTGATATTGAGATTGATCCTTTCGACAGCAACCACGCCATGTTCACTACCGGTTATGGCGGCCATGAAACCTTTAACCTTACGGATGTTGATAAAGGTAAAAAGACCACCTGGTCGGTGATGGCAACCGGCATTGAAGAAACCGTAGCACTTGAATTATTAAGTCCGCCAAAAGGTGCTAACCTTATTACCGCTATTGGTGATTATGGTGGCTTTGTTCATTGGGGTCTGGATAAGCCTGCACCAGAAGGCAACTTTACCAATCCTCATTTTTTAAATACCGATGGTGTGGCTTGCGCCGAAAATAATCCTGAGGTGATTGTACGTGTCGGCGTGGCTTCGCACAATGTGCAGGGACAAAATATTGGTTATTCATTAAATGCCGGTAAGAGTTGGCAACCTGCAGCTACCATGCCTCAAACCAGCAGTCAGCATGGTCATATTGTTGTTTCCGCCGATGGCAAAACATGGATATGGACACCGCAAAGAAGCGCTGTTTATGTTACGCATGATAATGGCAGCACCTGGCAACAAGTCAAAGGTATTGCTGATAATTTAAGAGTGATCGCCGACAAAGTCAATCCCAAAAAGTTTTATGCACTTTCCTTAACGAAAGGAAAGCTATACACAAGTGCTGATGGCGGAAATACATTTACGGAACAAGCTTTAAATGATATTGTAACAATACCTAAAACAGGGACTGACCGTGGCGATAATCGTGGCGGGCAAGACAGGATATATGCTGTGCCAGTTAGGGAAGGAGATCTATGGCTTGCAGCTTTTGATGGTTTGTATCATTCCACAGATGGCGGCAAAATATTTTTAAAATTGAATGGAGTAGAAGAGATACATGGATTTGGTTTCGGTAAAGCAGCTCCCGGTTCTACCTATTCCGCTTTATATTTGATAGGAGTAGTTAATGGTGTACGAGGCATGTTTCGTTCAGATGATATTGCGCAAAAATGGGTGCGTATCAATGACGATCAGCATCAGTGGGGATTGGTGCTGCATATAACCGGCGATCCTAAAAAGTACGGACGGGTATATGTAGGAACGCATGGGCGTGGAATATTGTATGGTGATCCTGCAAAGTAAAAAAGGGGAAATGAAGTAAAGGCTGGATATGAAACGTAAAAGGGAAGGCCCGCTTCTAACGTTTCATGTTTAACTCAATACCGGTTAACAATAAAGTACCTATTTATAAACAAAACACTACCCCTTGTTATAGAAATAAGTTTATAATTTTAAATTATTTATTAATTACTAAAACGCTTGTTATGCCATCCAATTTTTTCAGAAGAATTCTAGTGATTGCTTTAGTTATGTGGAGCAATTGCCTGTCAGCACAAATGCAACCGCTCATCAACGAACCGGTTGATATTAGTCCTGAGTTTAGAAATTTTGCCAACACCTACTTTTTAGCGGATAGCCTTCAGGGCTTTAATACTTCTAATGTTTCGGGCACTATCAAATGGCAGCGCAACCGCTATTCACGCCGGATGGCTTTTGACAATGAACTGGCAGTTCTTAGTCCGGACAAAGGCGTTGTCTTTCCACAAGGCGAATATGCTGTCAATCCTGTTTTACCTTTTTCCATTCAGTTTGTTTCGCCACGTACCTTACGGCTTCGGGTAAAGACAGGTACGAATATGAAAGAGGAAAAAGACAGCTTAATGTTAGTGAAAGAACCTGCCACCGACAACTCCTGGAAGTATTCAAAAATTAAAGGCGGGCATCAATATACCAGTGCATTTGGATCGGTTACTATACTTGAATATCCCTGGCGCATTGAAGTAAGAGATGCAATCGGTAAGCTGCTCACATCAACCAATCATGCGGTAGACAATGAAGGCACGTACACACCTGTTGTTCCTTTTTCTTACATGCAACGATCAACCGATATGTCCAAAAGTTTTGCGGCTTCGTTCACTTTATCAGCAGGAGAAAAAATATTTGGTTGTGGTGAAAGCTTTTCAAGATTAGACAAACGCGGACAAAAGATTGTGCTATGGACGGATGATGCCAATGGCGTTCAAAATCCAACCATGTACAAACCTATTCCATTTTTTATGAGCAGCAATGGATACGGTATGTTCATGCACACTTCCACACCCATCACCTGCGACATTGGTGCATCCTTTAATGCGGTTAATACCATCATGATCGGTGATGATGAACTAGACCTTTTTATCTTCATTGGTTCACCAAAAGAAATATTAAATGAGTACACAACGCTTACCGGCAAGTCGCCCATGCCGCCACTTTGGAGCTTTGGCTTGTGGATGAGCCGGATTACGTATTCATCAGAAAAAGAAGTAAGAGACATATCCGCCAAGCTTCGCCAGAACAGGATACCCAGCGATGTTATCCATCTGGATGTGGGTTGGTTTGAAACCGATTGGAGAACCGATTATAAATTCTCAACCAGCCGTTTTACCGATGCGACAAAAATGATTGCTGACCTCAAAAATGTTGGTCATCGAATATCGCTGTGGCAGTTGCCTTACTTCGTTCCCAAGAACCGTTTGTACCCCGAAATTATAAACAAGGATTTGTATGTGCGGGATGCAAAAGGCAATTCACCTTATGAAGATGTGGTGCTTGATTTCTCTAACCCTGCTGCAGTGCAGTGGTACCAAAATCAGTTGGATACTTTGCTGCGTATGGGTGTAAGCGCCATCAAGGTTGACTTTGGCGAAGCTGCTCCGCCTTATGGTTTATATCACTCAGGCAAGACCGGTTTTTACGAGCATAATCTTTACCCGGTTCGCTACAACAAAGCTGTTGCAGACATCACCAAAAAAGTTACCGGCGATAATATCATCTGGGCAAGAAGTGCCTGGGCAGGCAGCCAGCGATATCCTGTGCATTGGGGCGGCGATGCAGAGAATACATCCAATGCCATGCTCGCAACTTTGCGGGGTGGCTTATCATTCGGTCTTTCCGGCTTCGCTTTCTGGAGCCATGATATCGGCGGCTTTGTACTGAAAACGCCAGAAGAACTTTATAGAAGATGGACGCCTTTTGGCTTTCTTTCCTCACATACCCGCAGCCACGGTACGCCACCAAAAGAGCCATGGGAATATAGCAAATCTTTTTTGGATGAATACCGCTTAAGCGATGAGATGAAATATAAGCTAATGCCTTATGTATATGCGCAGGCAAAGCAATGCAGTGAAAATGGATTGCCTATGGTAAGAGCTTTGTTTGTTGAATATCCTGATGATCCGGGTGCATGGCAAATAGAAGATGAATATCTGTTTGGATCGGATATTTTGGTAGCACCTTTCTTCCAGGACAGTGTGTATGAACGGGACGTTTACCTGCCCAAAGGAAAGTGGATCAACTACCAAAGCGGTGAAGTGTATAACAGCGGATGGAACCACATCAAAGGCGGAAAGATTGCAGCGGTGATACTGGTTCGTGATGGCGCTGCTATTCCACACATCAAACTTGCGCAGTCAACAAAAGACATGGATTGGAAGAATATCGAATGGGTGGTTTACAGCACCGGAAACGCTGCTGCCAAAGGCTTGGTTTGTCTTCCATCTGATAATGTGTTGCATGCCGTTTCTGTAGAGAACAACCGTCTTGCAAGCGATCCGTATAACGGAAGTGTAAAATGGAATATTCATCCTTATAAGAATAACAAATAAATTATGATGAAGATACTTTTAAGAATCTGTTCATTAATGTTGGTTGGAAGTATATTCTTTAATAACAACCTGCATGCGCAGTATCAGTATCCTTTTCAGAATCCAAAACTTGATGTAGAAAAGCGAATTGATAACATCATTTCTTTACTTACCCCCGATGAAAAAATAACCTGTCTTGGAACCAATCCAACGATACCAAGATTAGGGATAAAAGGGTCGGGACATATTGAAGGATTGCATGGCGTAGCTTTAGGAGGGCCGGGCAATTGGGGCCGAAGAAAGCTGGTAACGACAACCACTTTCCCGCAATCGTACGGCCTTGCCGAAACCTGGGATACGGCGTTGATAAGAAAGGTAGCTGCAACCGAAGCTTATGAAGCAAGGTACATTTTTCAAAGTGAAAAATATAAGACTGGCGCCTTAGTAGTAAGAGCTCCCAATGCAGATATTGGCCGTGATCCGCGTTGGGGAAGAACAGAAGAATGTTATGGAGAAGACGCATGGTTTAATGGCTGTATGGTACAAGCTTATGTAAAAGGACTGCAAGGGAACGATCCGAAATACTGGATGACAGCTTCCCTGATGAAACATTTTTTGGCCAACAGCAATGAAAATGACAGGGTTCGTTCCTCTTCGGATTTTGATGAACGTTTATTCCGTGAATATTATTCTCTTCCTTTCAGGATGGGTATAGAAGCCGGTTCCAGGGCTTATATGGCAGCTTACAATAAGTATAATGGCATACCCATGATGGTACATCCGGTTCTAAAAAATATAACCGTAAAAGAATGGGGACAAAATGGAATTATTTGTACCGACGGAGGTGCATTAGGCTTGCTTTGGAAAGAACATAAATATTATCCCGACAGTGCATGGGCCGCTGCCGCCGCCGTAAAAGCGGGCATCAACCAATTCCTCGACAGGCATACCAATCCAATCAAGAAAGCATTAAGCGATGGACTGATAAAGGAAAGTGATATAGATGAAGTAATTCGTGGCGACTTTAGGGTAATGATAAAACTTGGTCTTCTTGATCCACCTGGAATGGTCCCATATGCATCTATCAAAGATGGAGAAGAACCCTGGCTCGGTACAAAAAATAAAGAGTTGGTAAAAGAGGTAACACAAAAATCAATAGTACTGTTAAAGAATGAAAATAATTTCCTTCCGCTTGATAAAAATAAAATCAAATCTATTGTAGTGATAGGGCCTTATGCCAACCAGGTTTTATTGGATTGGTACAGTGGAACGCCACCTTATACCATTTCTTCATTGGAAGGCATAAAAAATAAATTAGGCAATAATGTTTCTGTACAATGGACTACAGGCAAAGATGCAGACAGTGTAAAAGCTTTGGCAGGTTCAGTGGATTATGTTATTATGGTTGTTGGCAACCATACCTGGTGTAACGCAGGATGGGAACAATGTCCTACACCCAGTGATGGTAAAGAAGCTGTTGACAGAAAAACGATTTATTTAGAACAGGAAGAATTGATCAAACAAGTATATCGCATCAATCCAAAAACAGTAGTAGTCTTAATAGCCAGTTTCCCTTATGCCATTACCTGGACGCAACATAATATTCCTGCCATCATTCATTTAACCCACAACAGCCAGGAAGAAGGTACTGCGTTAGCAGATGTTTTATTTGGCGATTATAATCCCGGTGGAAGATTGGTGCAAACGTGGCCACGATCCATGGATCAGCTTCCCCCAATGATGGATTACAATATCCGCAATGGAAGAACCTATATGTACTTCAAAGGCGAGCCTCTATATCCTTTTGGTTATGGTTTAAGTTATACAACCTTTGCATACTCGAACTTTAAACTCAATAGCAAAACGATCAAATCGAATGGAGAGGTAACCGTTAGTGTTGATATTACAAACACTGATAAAAGAGTTGGTGATGAAGTAGCGCAACTATACATTCAGCATTTACATTCTGTTGTTGATCGTCCGCATAAAGAATTGAAAGCTTTCAAGCGTATTACATTAAAACAAGGAGAAAAGAAAACTATTGAATTAAAATTTAAAGTAAACGATTTAAAATATTGGGATGAGAACTTGCATCGGTTTGTTTTAGAAGAAGACAAGATAAAACTAATGGTTGGTAGTTCTTCGGCTGATATTAAGTTTCAGGATGTAGTGGATGTGATCAAATAAAATGAAGACATTTTGATATTAAGAAATATGCGTTAGGGATTGCAGTGGAAAGCCCGGAACAAAGCGTTGGCATTTGTGCATTGGCGTAAGGACTTGGAACGGAAAGCCCGACCCGAAGGGGGAACGCCCAACTTTTTTTATAAATAATTCAAAAAAGGAAACTCATTAAAAATAAAATATGAAACACTCAATTTTTAAATTGGTATCATCACTTGCAATACTGTTTGCAATAACATCTAACTGCAAAATAATGGGACAGACATCACAAACTGATGCCGCTATTTACAAAAAGATTGATGAGCAAATAAAGCAAATGACACTTGAAGAAAAAGTGGGAATGATACATGCAAGTTCGTCTTTTACATCAGGCGGTGTTAAGCGTTTAAACATACCTGAGCTAACAATGAGCGATGGTCCGCATGGTGTTCGCATAGAGCAGGGCAGGCATTGGGATGCCGGTAATGTTCATGTAAATGATAGCGGTACATATCTTCCTACCGGTGTTTGTTTGGCATCAACGTGGAACCCGAAATTGGGTTATGCCTATGGTTCTGTCTTGGGTAGTGAGGCTAATGCCCGTGGCAAAGATGTTATTCTTGGTCCCGGAATCAATATCATTCGCACTCCATTGAACGGAAGAAATTTTGAGTATCAAAGTGAGGATCCATTTTTGGTTTCTAAAATGGTTGTTGGATATATAAGAGGTGTACAGGATCAGGGAATAGCGGCATGTGCCAAACATTATCTTGCCAATAACCAGGAAACAAAACGGGGAAGCATAAACGTTTTAATGAGCGAAAGAGCATTGCGTGAAATTTATTTGCCAGGATTTAAAGCTGCTGTTACAGAAGGTGGTGTGTATGCAGTGATGGGGGCGTATAATAAATTCAGAGGAGAATGGTGTACAGAAAATGATTATCTCGTAAATAAAATTTTAAAAAAAGAACTTGGTTTTAAGGGTGTATTAATGAGCGATTGGGGTGCAGTACATAATACTATGGAAGCTTTATGGTATGGAACGGATTTGGAAATGGGAACAGATTTAGGTGGTGTCAAATACAATAAATTTTTCCTGGGAGATACCGTAATTACCCTGGTAAAAAAAGGTATAGTAGATGAAAGGCTGATTGATGAAAAAGTAAAAAGAATATTGTATGTGATGTATAAGACACATAAGTTCGATAAAAGACCTGTGGGATCATTTAGTACAAAAGAACATTTTGCAACAGCAAAAAAAGTAGCAGATGAAGGCATCGTGTTATTAAAGAACAACAATAATATTCTTCCCCTGAATAAAAATGGAATTAAATCAATTGCATTGATTGGAGTGAACGCAGCAAGACTTCAATCGGAAGGTGGCGGAAGTTCGCAGGTGAGTACGAAGTATGAAATAACT
>Ga0097691_1001475_pt1 | contig 17267 bp, 15 predicted proteins | sample NGESurdeep072012_8_FD_72858 | JGI IMG/M metagenome (GOLD analysis project Ga0097691, IMG submission 72858) | Arctic peat soil microbial communities from Barrow, Alaska - NGEE Surface sample 210-1 deep-072012 | ecosystem: Environmental > Terrestrial > Soil > Wetlands > Peat ... | reverse complement strand
TCGCGCAGCGCCGTGACCGACACCACCGCCGGGAAGCGGCTGCCGTCCTTGCGGATGTAGGTCAGCTCGTAGATGTCCTCGATGCCGCGCGAGGCCTTGAACACCAATGCCTCGAAGCCCGGCGTAATCGGGGTTCCGAGCTCGACGCTGAGCGCTTTGGCGCGTGCAATCACTTCCTGCGGATCGGAAATGTCGGCCGGGGTGATCTTGTTGACCACATCGGCGGCCGCGTAGCCCAGCATGCGTTCGGCACCGACGTTGAAGATCTGAATGACGCCCTTGGCGTCGGTGGCGATACTCGAAAAGTTGGCGCTATTGAAAATCGCATTCTGTAAGGCCCCCGCTTTAAGCAGAGCCTCTTCGGCCTGCTTGCGCGCGGTATTATCGGTGCCGATCAACAGATAGCCGATGATGGCGCCTTGATCGTCGCGCAGCGCGGTGACCGACACGACCGCCGGAAAGCGGCTGCCGTCCTTGCGGATGTAGGTCAGCTCGTAAATGTCCTCGATGCCGCGTGAGGCCTTGAAAACTAATGCCTCGAAACCGGGTGTAATTGTGGTCGCGAGTTCGGCGCTCAAGGTAACAGCGCGAAATATCACCTCCTGAGGATCGGAGATGTCGGCGGGAGTAATCTTGTTGACCACATCGGCGGCCGCATACCCCAGCATGCGCTCGGCGCCGACATTGAATAATTGAATGACGCCCTTCTCGTCAGTGGCGATACTCGAAAAGTTGGCACTGTTGAGAATCGCGTTCTGTAAGGCCCCCGTCTTCAGGAGAGCCTCTTTACGTCGGACTTCGGTGACGATATCCAGCATACCGGTGGTGCGGCCGGGAACGGCCGGATCGTGGTCTTGCGCGGACCTATCCGAAGCTTTGTCGAGCTCATGAACTGGGGTTTTCATAGTCGAATCCCGCGTACTTGAAGGTGTACGCTGCAAATAGTCATAAACACCGAGGAACATAGCACGCTGATACTTTAGCCATCTGTTCAATAACGAACACACCAGCCACTGCGTCGTTTTGGCCGGTACTTCCAGATCCTCGGCGGCAATAGATTCGCTGATTTTGTGACTTGGTGAATTACCGGGAAGAATGCCCGGCCTGCTCTGGCCGGGCATTCTCTTTGGGTGCGACTCGGTATTTCGGACTGAAGGCGCCACCGGGACCAACAACCTTCAACAGAGTTCTTGCCGACTAACGCTTCACGGTCTTCTTCGGGGGCGGCGAGGAATCCTGCTTGAGCACCTTGGCGATATCCTGGGCGCGCTGGCGAATCCCTTCATTATCGTCCCGGGTGGAGCTGGAGGTGGAACCAATGTCCTGGTTCCAGAGCTTCTTCCCTGTTCTGTCCGTGAGGAACACGGTAACGCGCTTCACCGGCCGGCCGCCTTCGACGCGCGTAGTGATTATGCCGCTGAGCGTGGACTCGGCCTGTTGCTGGAAATCCACGACCTTGAACCCCACGCGCGCCAACTCGTATCCCAGTGCCAGCTTAAGCTGCTCCGCATCGTCACCCATGCCAAAGCTACCGACGTAGATATTCCCTGTCTTAACTGGGGGTCTAGTGGACTGGGCAAGCACCGTTGCCGTGAATAACAGGAGTAGCGCACAACCAGCCGTGACCGATCGCATACTTACATCTTGCTCTCTGCGGCCACGCCACTCAAGGACTAAAGAACGCCGATCACTCCCGGGCGCGGCTCGAATAACCGAGTTCACCTCTTTCCGCGGATGAAGTGGTTTAGCGGGCCCTTGCCCCGGCCAATCGGAACGGCGGAGGCGATGGCATCGGCGACATATTGCTTGGCCAGCCCTACTGCGTCCGTCAAACCCGACCCCAGTGCCAGCCGGCAGGCGAGCGCCGTGGCGAAGGCGCAACCTGTCCCGTGCGTCGAGCGGGATTCGATCCTCCGCCCCGGATACTCTCTTTCCATCTCGCCATAGCAGAGCAAATCCACCGGTTCGAGCAAGTGTCCACCGGTCACCACGACCGCCCGCGCCCCCAGTTCCTGGAGCCGTCCGGCGGCGGCCCGCATGCCGTCAAGGTCCTCGACTGGCATTCCGGCCAATACGGCGGCCTCGTCGATGTTGGGAGTGACGACGTCGGCCAGCGGTAGCAAACGGGTCTTCAGAACCTCGATGCCTGTCGGATCCAAAAGGCCGGCGCCGGACGAGGACTTCAGAATTGGGTCAAGCACAATATTCGGGAAAGCCGACGATTCAAGGAATCCAGCCACGGCGTCCGCCACCTCGGCAGAGCCCAGCATCCCGATCCTGACCGCTGCGATTTCGAAGTCCTTCGCCAGTTCGGCCAAGGTGTCGGCTACGGTTACCGCCCGCAACGGTTCCACTCGGCGTACCCCGGCGGTGGATTGGACGGTCAGGGCGGTAATGCAGGTAACCGCGTAGCAGCCGTGGGCGGCAGCGGTCTTGATGTCGGCGGTGACCCCCGCTCCCGAGGACGGGTCATACCCGGCAATACTGAGCACGATGGGAGTCGCGGACATCGGCGGCAGTGTAGCAGGGGCACAGGACTTGTCCAGCCGTCAGTAACTACCTGTGTATGCCGTCAGACATTATATTTACTTATGCACTAATACTTTATGGGTAATTGATGATTGCAGCCAACCGGAGGCCCATCCTAAACCGTCTAATAACAAGACGTTAGCCCGCGTCGGGTTTTGCCCCTATGCGGCCTAGGCTACGGGATGGAAAAGTCAAGTGAAAAGGTCAGCGACGGATTTCGGGGAATTGACTTTTCTGTTTTGTTTATATAGACTTACATGATTCGCACCTCGGAGGAGGGCGGACAGTAGGACCCGGGATCAAACTTCTAAGGTTCGGGCCAGACCAACGCCAAACAATCGAGGTTAGTGCATGCGACGATTTATCACTATCACGCTGGCGACCGCGTTCGCGATCCCCAGCCTGACGGCGCAAAACTGCCAAGCGGACCCTCCGACAAGGAACTCCCCGAAGAAGAACGCCATCGGCATTAAGGAAAAGAGTAAGAAGTTCTGGGAGCAGATCGGCAAGGCCTCCTGGTACGGCCCCCATTTCCAAGGTAAGGAAACCGCCAGCGGCGAAGCCTTCGATATGTACGACCTGACCGCCGCCCATCGCAACCTGCCGATGGGTAGCCTGGTCCGGGTGACGAACCTCGCCAATGGCAGCTATGTGACCGTCCGCATCAACGATCGCGGTCCGGTATACCGCTCGCGCATCATCGACTTGTCCTACAAAGCGGCGAAGGTTCTGGGTTTGAGCAGCGCAGGCGTTCAGTCAGTTCGGCTTGAAGTCCTCGCGAAGCCGGTCGAAATGGCTGTCCAATCCGGAGTACCGAGCCTGCCATAACCGGTCGTTCGGCCGATAATCCCCACCTCTCCGCAGGAGGCGTACAATCGCAGTCGCTATGGACGCGCGCGACCGGCTGATTGTGGCCCTTGATGTCCCCAACGCCGTCGAAGCCTGCAAGTTGGCGGGCCAGATTGGCGAGGCGGCCGGCACTTTCAAGGTAGGAAAGCAGCTTTTCACGGCCGAGGGGCCGCAGGTGGTTCGAGACCTGGTCGCCTCCTGCCGAAAAGTCTTTCTCGACCTCAAATTCCACGACATCCCCAATACGGTCGCCGGTGCTGTCGCCGCCGCCGCGCAACTCGGGGTCAGCATGCTGACCGTCCACGCCTCGGGCGGATCCAGGATGCTGAAAGCGGCGGTAGAAGCGGCGGGATCCGGGCCGATGGTATTGGCCGTAACGGTCCTGACCAGCCTGAACGATGCCGACATGGCGGAAATCGGAATCAGTGGCCGGGTTGGCGAGCAGGCGCTCCGCATGGCCGCGCTGGCTCGGAGCTGCGGGTGTCCGGGTATCGTGGTCTCTCCCAACGAGGCGGCTGAGATTCGCCGCGAACTCGGGACCGGGTTCGCCATCGTCACCCCGGGAATCCGTCCCGCTGGTAGCCAGGCTGGAGACCAGGCGCGCGTTGCAACCCCGGCTGACGCAATCCGAGCGGGAGCGACCTATTTGGTAGTCGGACGTCCGATTACCGGTGACAAAGACCCTGCCGCCGCCGCCCGTGCCGTACTGGCCGAAATCGACGAAGCCTGCCGCCAACCTGCGTCCGCCTCGTAACGCAGGCAGCTTGCCCTTACCAGCTCCCGAACTTCCCCACTCACCAATTCCCTTCTCCTCCGTCTAACTGCGGCAGAAGGGAGTTAGAGATGAAGCGGCAAAAAATAGTCGTACTCGGATTCATACTGGGGACGGTAGCGGCACTTGCCTTCAGCGTCAGCGCGTCGGCACAGCAGTTACGCGAGGAATTCCACCAGACCTACCCGCTCTCCGCCAACGGGACGGTATCGTTGAAGAACCTGAGCGGCGCCGTGCACATCTCCACCTGGAACCAGAACGCCGTCAAGGTGGACGCAATCAAGACCGCGCACACGCAGGAGCGCCTCCAGGAAGCGAAGATCGTGGTCGAGAACACGCCCGACCGCGTGGTGATTCGCACCAAGTATCCCGACCGCAACTGGGACAGCGATGATGACGACGACCATGACGGCCGCTCGCTGGCATCGGTCGAATACTCGCTCACTATTCCCGCGGGTGCGTCGCTCGACGAAGTGAAGCTCGTCAGCGGCGATGTGGATATCAACGGAGTCGGCGGCGAAGTGCACGTCTCATCCGTGAGCGGCAACGTGAATGCGCAAGGACTGCGCGGACGCGCGGAAATTTCCAGCGTCTCCGGCGACGTCAAGGTCACATTCAACCGCGCGGCCGCCAGGACCAAGCTGCACTCGGTAAGTGGCGACGTGATCGCCATTCTTCCTTCCGATGCCAGCGTCGAAGTGAGCGCCAATACCGTCAGCGGCGACATCAGCAACGAATTCGGCCTCGACGTGGAGCATGGAAAATACGTTGGCCATCACCTGACCGGTCGCATCGGCAACGGCGAAGGCAACCTCGAGCTGCACAGCGTCAGCGGCGAGATCAAAGTCCGCCGCGCGGCGCTCTAGAAGTCTCTCCTCCGTACAGTGACTTGGGGACAGCGGAAGCTGTCCCCGTTTTTTGAGCACACAAAAAGGGACGGCAGTTTCGCCGTCCCTGTTTTGTTACTCGACGCTCGGTCGAGTTTCCGCAGGGCTGGTTCACCGTGCGGAGTGCCCCTATCGCTTCTTACTGCGCCATGTCCTTGGGCGTGAGCAGGTGGTGTTCGACGTCATAGACGCCGAACACCTGCCGCGCGTGCATCACGGCCATGGTGCGGTCCACTTCGCTGTCCACCACGCCGTAGAGTCCAACGTGACCGTTGTTCACCACGATGCGGATGGGCGCCTGCGGATCCATGCCGTACCGGAATCCCGCCGAACTGCCGTAGACGGCCCGCACCAGCCGTACGCGCAGATCGTCGTCGAAGATCGAGGTCGGAGCGACTTTCACCTGGTCGATGACGTTCTTCACACCCTTGGTGTTGATGATGTCGTTCAACGCCTGCTGCTTGTCGTACGGGCTGTACGCTTCGCCGGCGATGGTGACGACGCCGTCTTTCACGCCAACCTCGAACGTGTTGAATACGTTCGTGAAACCCGCGCCTTCGTAGCGCAGCGTCTTCGCGATCTTCTCCTGCAACGCGGCGTCGGCAACCACAGGCGCATTCACCTCGAGCAGGTCGCGCACGCCGGCGACGTTGTCCGGCTTGCGCGCGGCCTTCTCCGCGGCGAGCTTCGCCTTGTAACTGTCAACCGTACCCTGGAGCGTGACCATCCCGTCCTGCACTGAGGAACGGACGTCGCGCAGCTCCGACTTCTTCTGCAATTGCTGAGCGACTCCTGACTGGATGGCGGTATCGCTGCGGCCGGCCGCGTTGCTGTCGGCAAAAGCCGTCACGCCAGTGGCGAGGACTGCGGTCAGCAGCGCCGCCCCGAACTTCTGAAGATTTTTCATACTCATTTCACCCCCACCTTTTTCAACATCTGTAAGATTTAACCGTTTGGTTAATTAGATGTTGCGGGCCCGGGCGAGATTCAGCAATCGAGAGTAACCACCCAGCAGGTGACCCCGCTGTATGCTTCTAAGCTTTAAGGACTTTACGATTGCTTAACATTCCTGAAGCCGACGCCATCGTGGTGGGATCGGGTCCCAACGGCGTGTCGGCGGCCATTCTGCTGGCCCGGGCCGGGTGCAGGGTCACCGTCGTCGAGGCGGCGTAACAGATTTCCAGCAGTACCTTGCTCATTACTTTATTTCCGGCGGTCCCGCGACCTTCAACTGCTGGTTCAGCGCCGGCAGGTCCGTCTTCCGGATATCCTCCCAGCGCGCCATCGCCGGGGCGACCGCTTTCCTGCGCTCGGTGATCGCGACCGCCTGAGGCTGTGTCGGCGCAACGTCGGCCTGCTGCAGTTGGTCCATCAGCGCGAGCAACGACGCGCGGACCTGGTTCAGCGACTCTGTCGGAGGCTGCTGTCCCTGCGGCGGAGGACCACCGCGGCGTCCTGCTTCGCGTCCGACCACCGCATCCAGCTTTTGCTGAAATGCCTTGATCGCGTCCGTTGCGAGTCCTGGTTGCGGCGCGTGCGACAACTGCTGGCGCCACGAACGTGACTGCTCAATCGCGCCGGTGATTGTCATCGCATCGTCGTAGAGCTGCTTCGACAATGTGAATTGTTGCTCAATTCCCGCCGCCGCTGTCGTGACGCGCGGATCGAGATTGACCTTCAGCGGCTGCACATACGATTTGCCGTTCGCGGTGAGCTTCACCATGTACTGCCCGGGCGCGACCCACGGCGACGTGGGCGCCGGTGCGGTGTTGTGCGCGACCGCGGAGATCGGATACTCCGCGCGCGCTCCCGGTACCGGCGGATAGTGCATGTCCCACAGGAAGCGATGCATGCCCGCTTCGGCGGACAGCGTCTGCGGCGGACGAGGCCAGTACTTCGGGATGGCCAGCATCGGATCCATCGGCTCCACCGGATCGGCGCTGGAGTACTTGCGTACCAACTTGCCGGCCAAGTCGGTGATCTCAATTGTCACCGGCCCCGACGCGTTCGACTGCAGCGCGTAGTCAATCATCGCGCCATCGGGTGGGTTCTCGCCGGCCGGAACCTCGGGCGGCAGCGGCGTGTCGCTATTAGTGTTCCAGCGCACGCGCATCGCGTCTTGCGGCTGGAAGAGAATGACGTCGCGTTCGCGGGATCCGCCGGTCGGAGAAAACGTCTGCGGGTTGACGTCAATCTGGTACAGCGGCGTGATGTTATCGAGGATCCAGAAGCCGCGGCCGTGCGTGCCCACCGCGAGGTCGTGGTTCTTGATAATGAGGTCGCGGATCGACGTCGCTGGCATGTTCAGGCGCAAGGACTGCCAGTGATCGCCGTCGTCAAACGTGACGTACACCTCGCGTTCCGTGCCCGCGAAGAGCAGCCCTTTGCGTTTCGGGTCCTCGCGCACCACGTTCACCGGCGCGATGGGCGGAATGCCATTCACGATCTCCGTCCAGGTCTTGCCGCCATCGTGCGTGCGCAAGATGTGCGGACGCATGTCGTCCAGCCGCAGCGTATTGATCGCCGCATAGGCCGTCTGGTTGTCAAAGTGACCGGCGTCAAGGATGGATACCTTCATCCACGGCGCAAGCGTCGGCGGCGTGACGTCGGTCCAATCCTTGCCGCCATCGCGCGTCACGTGAATGAGCCCATCGTCGGTGCCCGCCCAGATGAGGTTCACGTCGGCCGGAGAAAGCCCGAGCGCGTACACGACACCCCGTTGCGTCGGCTTGGCCTGCGGTGTATCGCGATATTTCCCCACCGACGCCGGCACGTCCCAGGTTTTGCGCGTCAGGTCCGGGCTGATCTGCGTCCACGTATTGCCGCCGTCCATCGTCTTCCAGATCGTGTTGCCCGCAAAGAACAGCGTCTTCTTGTCCGCCGGCGAAAATACCACTGGCTCGGTGCGCAGCATTCTGAAATCGGGCGACCGCACCGGTTTGGGCGAAATCAACTGCACCTGCGTCGTGCGCCGGTCATATTTCGTTACCTTGCCGCCATAGACGATGTCGGGATCGTAGGGATCGGGGGCAACGTAGCTGTACTCGTCGGCCGCCACCGGATGCCACTCGCGCATGGTGATCTCGCCGTCGTTGCCGCGGCTGGAGATGCACACCGACCCGCTCTCCTGCTGCCCGCTGCACAACCGGTAGGGGAATGCGTTGTCGGCCGTCACGTGGTACACCTGCGCCGTCGGCTGGTTGTACCAATCGCTCCACGACTGCCCGCCATTCACCGTGACCACCGCGCCCTGGTCGCTGCCGAGCAGGATGATGTCCGGATTGTTCGGATTGATCCAGATGTTCTGGTAATCGTCGCCGCCGGGTGCGCCGCGCAGCGCGTTCCAGGTTTTTCCGCCGTCGGTGGACTTCCAGCTCACCGTGCTGGTGATGTACACGACGTCAGGATTCTTTGGATCGACCTTCGGCACCGCCAGGTCGCCGCCGCCGATGCGGCCCGCAGGACGTGGATCGTCGGTGATCTTCGTCCAAGTCCCGCCTGCGTCTTCCGAGCGGTAGATGCCCACGCCCCGCAACGACGCCGCGGTGGCGTAAATGCGGTTCGGGTTCGACGGCGCGATTGCCAAGTTTGCCTGCACCACCTCCGGCAAGCCGCCCTTCAGTTGCTTCCACGTCGTGCCGCCGTCGGTGGACTTAAACACTCCGCCGCTAATGCCGGCGAAATCGCCGTTTTCCCATGCGCCCTCTCGCGCTTCCCACAGGCACGCATACACCGTATCCGGATGCGCGGGATCGATCTGCACGTCCGACCCGCCCGTGTTCTCGTCCTTGTACAGAACTTTTTGGAACGTCTGCCCGCCATCGGTCGAGCGAAAAATCCCGCGCTCTTCATTCGGCCCATACGGATGCCCGAGCACCGCGACGTAAAGCCGGTTCGCGTCATGAGGATCGACAGCGATCTGCGGAATCTGCTGTCCATCGCGCAGGCCGAGGTGCGTCCAGGTTTTCCCCGTGTCGGTGGATTTGTAGACGCCGTCGCCGACCGAAAGATCGGGCCGGTGCAGTCCTTCGCCGCTGCCGACATAAATAATGTTGGGATCGGAAAGCGCCACCGCGATCGAGCCGACCGAGCCGGTCGGCTGCTGGTCGAAGATCGGCGCCCAGGCGTGGCCGTAGTCGATCGACTTCCAAACCCCGCCGTTCACCTGCGCGAAATAAAACACGTTCGGCTGCGACGGCACTCCGGCCACGGCCTTCACGCGCCCGCCACGGAACGGACCCACGTTGCGCCAGCGCATTTCCTGGAACAGTTTGGGATTAACCTGCGCGCTTGCCGCTGCGGTCAGCAGAAGAAGGACTGCGAGGATTCGCCTTACGCTCACGCCACGCCTCCACGAAACCGAGGAGCATATCGCACGCGGAGGTTTCGCTCCAAACCCGTGCGCTGCTACACTCACGCACATGAAAGACAAGATTGTCGTTTACGAAAAGCCCACCTGAAGCACCTGCCGCCAGGTCAGGAGTCTCCTGGCCGACAAGAATGTCGAGTACGTGAATTACCTGGAGCACCCGCTCTCCGCAATTGAACTGAAGAAGATCCTGCGCGCTGGCGGATTGAAGCCGCAGGACGCGGTACGCACGAAAGAAGAGCAGTACAAGAAGCTGGTTGCCGGCAAGGACCTCTCCGACGACGAACTCATCCGCATCATGGCCGCCAACCCGGAACTCATCCAACGTCCGCTTGTGGTGCGCGGCAGGAAGGCCGTCCTCGCCCGCCCCGTCGAGCGATTGAAAGACTTGGGTATGTAGCAGCTCTCAACGAACTGTCATCCTGAGCGAGGACGCGTCCATAAGCGCCCTCTTTTGGCGCTTGCCGCGTCCGAGTCGAAGGACCCCTTGTTTATCGCACCTGAGATCCACTACTTGAAGAGGTCGAGCTGACCTTTTGTCTTGCGCGCCGGTTTGTCATCAAATACGCTCCGCCCGTCCAGTGACTTCGAGATTGCATGTTCGTGCTGGATCACGGCGTCAAAGTCCGCTTCCGGCTGCCGCTGCATTTGGACCGCTCGGACGAAGTCGTCGAGGCGTTTGAATCCATCGAGTTTTTCGCGGTCCCCGGCCTTGGCTTTGTCGAGCGCGCTCCGCAGCACGCCCAGCGTCTCGTCGTAGGTCTTGAGCGGCACCGGAAATGGGTGCCGGTCCTTGCCGCCGTGCGCGAACGAGAACCGCGCCGGATCACTGAAGCGCGTCGGCGTGCCGTGTACGACTTCAGCCACCAGCGCCAGCGACTGCAACGTGCGTGGACCCAGCTTCTCGAGCAGCAGCAACGACGCGAAATCGCTGAGTTGCCGTTCGTAAGCTGTCGCCAGCACCGCGCCCAGCCGCTTCAGGTCTATATTTTCCGCTCGAACATCGTGGTGCGCGGGCATGACCAGCTTTCGCGCTTCCGCCAGCGTTTTCTCCGGATTCGCAGCCGCGACCTCCAGCAGCGCGGTCTGTGCCGGACGCGCCCGCCCGTCCACCAGGTTCATGATCGTCCCCACGTTCTCCCCGACGATCCCGGTGTGCGGCTCGCAAACGAAATCGCGCACCGTCGCCGAATGCCAGTGATAGCGCCGCGCCATGCCGGTCGCGTCGTTCATCCCCTGCTGCACAATCGCCCATTCGCCGGTCTTGGTCAGGATGAAGTTATGCAGGTAGAGCTGAAATCCGTCGGCGATCGCGTTGTTGTCCACGCGGGCGGCCAGACGGCTTGCCCGGACCAGCGCATCGCCATCCGCACCCGTGCGTCCGGCAATCTCGCGCAGTTCATCGGGCGTTTTGCGCGAGTGCCTTCCGCGCCCACCGCAGATGTAGATTCCCAACTCGTGCGCTCGCGGATTGAGCCCGCGCTTCAGCGCGCCCATCACGCTCGTGGTGATCCCCGACGAGTGCCAATCCATCCCCATCACCGACCCGAGCGCCTGGAACCAGAACGGGTCGCTGAGCCTCGACAGCAAATCCGGCGCGCCGTAGTCCGCGATGACGGCTTCGGAGATCGCCGTTCCCAATCGCGTCATGCGCTCCGCGAGCCACTGCGGTACACGCCCGCCATGCAGCGGCAAATCGGCTGTTCCGGAGCGTTTCATTGCTTCTATTTTAATGGTTCCGTGCGATAAAGCTCGATGGTATGCCGCACGGTCGCGATCACGGCCAGCAGAATCATTCCCGCCGCGCCGATTGTCCCGCCGATGTCGAACAGCAGGAAATCGCGCCCGAACAGATGCGCGTACGGATGAAAATAGAGCGCGAGCGTCCCAACGATGAGCAATATGCGGATCTCCGTCGGCCCAAACAGTCCGTGCGACATGTGAAAGCGATCGACGGTGTACGTCGCCAGATAGGTTTCAATCGACAACACCAGGAAAGCGATCAGCATCGCCAGCGCGACCTGCCAGTGCAGATAGCCGGACGCGGCCAGTCCCAGCATCAGGAACGACGCACCGAACGTGTCCACCATGTGGTCGACGTAAAACCCGTACCGCGGTCGCTGCTGTTTGCGCACGCGCGCCAGCGTACCGTCCAGGCTGTCGCCCAGCCAGTTCAGCGCAATAAAGAAGATGACCGCAAACAGCGCGTAGCGGTTCCACCGTGCCAGCGCGTAAGAAACTCCCGCCAGCAACTGCGCGCCCAACCCCAGCAGCGTGAGATGGTCGGCGGTGACCGCTCGCGGCGTGCGTTCGGCCATCCAGATCAGCGCCGCCTTTTCCACGCCCGCCGTCAACGCTTCCTGCACACGCGTTGCAGAATTGAACTCCCTCACCGCCGCCAAGCTATTCATGATCGCCTCCTGAACTGGAAATATCTGTCATCCTGAGCGACCGCCGCGAATGGTTTTCTCGCGCCCCGTTCTTGGGGGCATCGCGGCGGGAGTCGAAGGACCCCTTGTTATCCTTTACTGCTTTCCTTGTTGCCTCCATCGTGAACGTCAGCGACTCCCGCGGAATGTTCGTCACAAACGGCCCCACCAGCCAGCCCAGTCCCGTGGGAATATCGCGCGTCAGCGAAACGGCCTCACACTGCACCATCACGCCGCCGCCAACCTCGACAAACCGCCAATAGGTGTACAGCCGCCACAGGAACCCGTGGTCTCCGCCGACCTCCTCAATCTTCGTGCTATGCGACGTGCTGAACCAGTGCTGCGCATCCAGACTCCCATAGTGCACGTCGTATTCGGTGTCGAGCACCACCGTCACCACTTTGTGTTTGCGCAGCCGCATGAAGATGCGGAAGTCATCGCCGGCGCGCGAGATCAGGCGCGACCCCTGCACCTCCGGCTGGTAGTGCCGCGCCAGTTGGTCGTAATCCTGCACCAGCGCCAGTACCTGCGGGATCGTCGCTCCCGGCAGGAACGCCGTCCCGACCCAATCGTGGACCAGCCCGCCCGGAACTTCCTCCGGCGTCTGCCCGACTTTCTCGATCAGCACCTCGCCCCGCCGGAGCCTTGACTCCGCCTGCTGACGCTCCGCGCCGTCCAGCGAGTTAATGCGCAGAAACGAGCTGGTGGACCCTTGTTCCGCCTGGATCCGCGCCTCCGCCGCCGCCACATACCGGTCGAATGCGCGCACCGTTTCCGACTTCGGCTGCGCCATCGCCGGCACTCCGATTGCGATCAAAAGTACGGCGCTCAATCTCGCTCTCATGCGTCGCAGGATGCCGCATCCCATCCCGCATGCCAATGCACCGCGCATGAAACGCCGCTCAAGCGCGCCTCATCCCGTAAGCGACTCGCAATCAGTGATTTGTAGGGTGGGGTCATTCCAGAAATACCCCGTGGCCCGGCAACCCAACGGTCCAGGCGTACGCTCGCGGCGATGCGCGCTTCGGATTTGCCGGCCTGCCTGCTTGTAATGACCATCGGAAGACGACAGAACTTTTGTCGTAATTGGGCGCAACCTGCACTTATGGTTACGTGTTCGTTTCGCCGCGAATATCACGATTTCCTTGTGATAAACTCGCGTTTCGCGCTCGCTTAAAACCGCAATTCAGGCGGGAATTCCGTGTCTTTCCGGCAGGGCACGAATCTGGGTCAGCGCGCCATTTTTCAAATCCGTCCACGCGAGGATTGATTGGTTCCGTTCCTGGATCTCAAGGCGCAGTACCACAGCATCAAGGGCGAGATTGACGATGCCGTCCTGGCTGTTCTCGAGAGCACCCAATACGTGCTCGGCCCCTACGTCGCCGACTTCGAGAAGGAGTTCGCGAAATACAGTGGCGCTGCCGAGGGGATCGCGGTGAACTCCGGCACTAGCGCGCTGCACCTGGCGCTACTCGCCGCCGGCATCGGTGAAGGCGATGAGGTCATCACCACGCCTTTCACCTTCGTCGCCACCATTGCCGCCATTGATTATGCCCGCGCCCGCGCCGTTCTCGTCGATATTGATCCCGCCTCCTTCAACATCGATCCCGCAAAGATCGAGCGTGCCATCACCCCGCGCACCAAGGCGATCATTCCGGTCCACCTCTACGGCCAGCCTGCCGACATGGACCCGATCCTGGAAATCGCGCGCCGTCACAAGCTGATCGTGATCGAAGACGCCGCTCAGGCCCACGGCGCCGAGTACAAGGGCCGCCGCGTGGGCAGCATCGGCGACATGGCCTGCTTCAGCTTCTATCCCGGCAAGAACCTCGGCGCGTACGGCGAAGGCGGACTGGTTTCCACCAGCAACGCGGAATACACCCGCAAGCTGCGCATGCTCCGCGATTGGGGCGCGGAGCGCAAGTACCACCACGTGATAAAGGGTTACAACTACCGCATGGAAGGCTTGCAGGGCGCGATCCTCGGCGTGAAGTTGCGCCACCTTGAGCAGTGGACCGAGGCCCGCCGCCGCAACGCCAGACGCTACCTCGAACTGCTGGCCGGCTCCGGTGTGCAGACGCCCGCTGAGATGCCGTACGCTCGCCACGTCTGGCACGTCTTTACTATCCGCACCGCCGAGCGCGATCGCATGCAGACGGAGTTGAATGCGGTGGGGATCGCGACCGGGATTCATTACCCGATTCCCGTGCACATGCAGCCCGCCTACGCCGACCTCGGATACAAAGCGGGCGACTTCCCCAACGCCGAAACTGTCGCCCGCGAAGTCCTGTCCCTGCCCCTGTTCCCCGAGATGACGGACGCCCAGATATCTGAAGTCGTATCGGCAGTACGGGCGTACGCGGCTCGCGAAGCGTCCGCAGCGGAGGCGCGCCGATGAGTTCCCGACCGGGGAAAGCGCGCTCCGTCAGCGCCGTGCACGCGCGCGCTGAAGTTCCGCCCGATCCCGCCTGCGTCAAGGCTTTTGCCGACGACCTGCGCGCGAAGTACGGACGCGATCAACTGCTCGATATCTACGCGCGTTTCTCCAGCGGCGATTCCGAATTCGACTTCCAGATGCGCCGCGTGCTCTGGCATGCAATGGCCAAGCGAGTCGGCGACGGCCTGAAGGTCGGACCCGGCGTTGGGTTCAAGCACATCGAGACCTTCGAGATAGGCGCCGGCGTGTTCATCGGTGCGCAAGCTTATGTTCAAGGCCGTTTCGACGGACGCTGCGTCATCGGCGACCGCGTCTGGATCGGCCCGCAAAGTTACTTCGACGCGCGCGACCTCGTGCTGGAAGAGTGCGTGGGTTGGGGCCCCGGAGCGAAAGTTCTGGGCTCAGCGCATACTGGCCTTCCCGCCGATGTGCCGATTATCGAGACCGACCTGGAGATCAAGCCGGTGCGCATTTGCGCCTGGGCTGACATCGGAACGAACGCTGTAATTCTGCCCGGCGTGACGGTTGGGAAGGGAGCGATCGTGGGCGCCGGAGCGGTGGTTCCCGAAGACGTGGCGCCGTTCTCGATTGTCGCCGGTGTGCCGGCACGATTCCTGCGCTGGAGGGAGGGGCATGAGCCGCATGGACGCTGAACCGAACCAGGCGCCCGTGCTCTCACTGGTGACGCCTGCTTTCCGCGAGCAGCAGAATCTTCCTGTGCTTTACCAGCGGATTTGCAACGCTCTCGGCTCCGAGCTGAACTGGGAATGGCTCGTGGTGGACGACCATTCGCCGGACGCGACTTTCGACGTGATTCGCCAACTCGCTGCCAGCGATCCGCGCGTGCGCGGCATTCGGCTGGCACGGAATTCCGGGTCTCACATCGCGATCTCCTGCGCGCTTCATCATGTACGCGGCGAATGCGCGGTGGTGCTCGCCTCCGACTTGCAGGACCCGCCCGAGGCCGTTCCCGATCTACTGGCGCGGTGGCGCGAAGGCTCGCAAGTGGTCTGGGCGGTGCGGGCACGCCGCGAAGGTGAAAGTGCGGGGACCATCGGATTCTCCCGGCTTTACTACTTCATTATGCGGCGGCTCTCCGGCATGAAAGAAATGCCCGCTACGGGCGCGGACTTCTTCCTCATTGACCGCCGTGTCATCGACGCCTATCGCGAATTCGGCGAGAGCAACGCCAGCGTCTTCGCCCTCCTGACGTGGATGGGCTTCCGCCAGTCGCAAATCACCTACGACAAGCAAGCGCGCCTGCACGGCAAGTCCGGCTGGACGCTGGCCAAGAAGCTGAAGCTCGTCGTGGACTCAATCACCTCGTTCAGTTACGCGCCCATCCGGCTGATGACGTACGTCGGCTTCGCCGTCGCGCTGGTCGGATTTCTTTACGCCGCCTTCGTGGTCTGGAACGCCTTTCGCGGCGTCGCCGTGCAGGGCTGGAGTTCGCTGATGGTGGTGCTGCTCGTCGTCGGCGGACTGCAGATGCTGATGCTCGGCGTTCTGGGTGAATACCTGTGGCGTGCGCTGGAGGAATCGCGCGGGCGTCCGCGCTACATCATCGAGGACGTTGCCGGGGCACTCGCTCCTTCCACCCATCGCACCGCCGCCGTTGCAGGCCGTAGCCATGACCCGGCGTAAGGTTTTCGTTTTCGTCGCTGGGCCGGTGGTAAGCGCGCTGTTCCTGTGGATCGCGCTGCGCAATGCCAACCTCGCCCAGTCGTGGGAAACGCTACGCCGCTTTGATCCACGATTGCTCGTGTTGCCGGTTGCGATCGTCGCGGTCAACTTCCTGTTTCGCACGTGGCGCTGGCGGCTCATTTTTCCTGCCGCCTGCCGGCCGCGTTTCTGGCCGGCGTTTCGCGCGCTTACCATCAGTTTTGCCGCCAACAACCTGCTGCCCGGGCGCGCCGGCGACTTGGGCCGCTGTGTCCTGATTGCCGGAAAGGTGTCCGTCGCCGAGAGCACCGTGGCCGCCGGAACGGTTGTGGTCGAGAAATTGCTCGACGGACTCGCGCTGCTCGCGGTGGTCGCTTACGCATTGCGCGTGCTCGTTTCGGAGGGATGGCTGCGCCATCTCGCGATCCTGGGCGCAATCGCGTTTGGTGTCGCCTTTGCCTTCCTGCTCGTGCTGCGCTGGCGCTCCGCGTGGATTACCGGGCTCCTTCATCGCGCCGCCGCCCGCAGGAGTCTTCCGGGTGCAGCGAAACTCGCGGGACTCGTAGACTCCTTCGCCCACGGCATTACGGCCGTAACTTCGCCGTCCACGCTCCTCGTGTTGTTCCTGCAGACGGCGGCCATCTGGGCGACGGAGGCGGCGCTGTTTTACGCCTTCGGCCGCAGCCTGGGTATTTCGCTTTCGGCCGGTGGCTCGTTGATTGCCGCCGCCATACTCGGCCTCGGCTTGATGATCCCCGCCGCGCCCGGCGCCATTGGTACCTACGAATTTTTTGGCAGCGCCGCTCTTCGTTTGGTCGGCGTGGCGCCCGCTCCGGCCCTTGCGCTCACCTTGCTTCTGCACGCGTGGGTGCTCATCTTCAACACCGGCGTCGGACTGGCCGCGATGGCTGCCGGCGGTATCGGTTTTTCGGCGTTTTCTGCGGCTCAGCCCAAACCGGTGGCAGGCGCGGCGCGCTCCGGCGGCGTAATATCATCATGAATACTTCACCATCCGGCATGTCCCGGAGCAGCAGTCAGGATCACTGTGCATTCATTACGAGATAAACGTATTTTGATTACCGGCGGCGCCGGCTTGATGGGCTCGCACATTGCCGAGCAGGCCGCTCGCAAGGGCACGAAAGAAATCGTGGTCCTGGACAACTTCGTACGCGGGCGGCGCGAGAACCTGTCCGACGCGATGGCGAATGGGAGGGTGACGGTCGTGAACGGCGACGTCAGTGACCGCGCGCTGCTCCGCGACGTGATGGAAGGCATCGACTTCGTCTTCCACCAGGCGGCAATCCGCATCACGCAGTGCGCCGAAGATCCGCGC
>Ga0097691_1001474_pt1 | contig 17269 bp, 14 predicted proteins | sample NGESurdeep072012_8_FD_72858 | JGI IMG/M metagenome (GOLD analysis project Ga0097691, IMG submission 72858) | Arctic peat soil microbial communities from Barrow, Alaska - NGEE Surface sample 210-1 deep-072012 | ecosystem: Environmental > Terrestrial > Soil > Wetlands > Peat ... | reverse complement strand
TGAATCGCCGCGGACCACTAGCGGCGTGGCGTCTATTTCATCCACCATCGCTCAACGCAACAAGGCCGCTGCGGCCAAAGAGGATTCTGACCGAAGCCGATGACGGTGGATCGATCATCTCAACGATCCTCCGGGACAAGCGCCAACCCTTCCGGCACCGTCAAAGGTGATCGACCGGTGATCGCTGTCCTGGCGGACCAGTGGGAGCCGAAGAGCGAGGAGGGTTGGGCAACCCGTCAGGTGGCGGGCGCCCTGGCGTGCTCGGCTGACGTCCATGTGATCACGCCCCAGGGCATCGTGCCCTCCCAACGCGTCGACAGCGTGTTCACTCTGCACGAAACGGCAACACCAAGCTCACCGACGGCCGCCGTACGTCGAGAACTCCTCATCGAAGCCATTTCGGATACCGGCTGGAGCGCCACCGGGCGGCTCCTGCCCGAATACGGACGCTTGCTCGACCGGGATCTGCTCGATTGTTGGAGCGCCTCCTCGGACATTCTCGCCGGACTTCGTCCCGACATCGTGGTCATCGCCGGTCATCAACACCTTGGGGCACTCGATGCTGTCGATCGAGTTGCTCCTGACGTACCCATTGTGCTGCTCGCTCTCGGTTCCGATCTGAACAGCTTGGCCTTCCCTCACTTTGACCGAATCTTCGATCGCTCCCAGGCCGTGCTCGCCATCACCGAGACCGAACGGCTCGCCATCGTCGAACATCATGGCGGCGCCGACCGGGTCCACCGCATCGGAGCCCCTCTGGCCGCCAATCCGAGCGCTCTCAACGAACCGAATACCTGGGTCGGAACGACCGACTATGTCTTTGTCATCTCGAGCACCAAGACTCACGCAAACGAGGAAGCTGTCGCACTCGCCCGGTTGATCCGACTGCGCTTCCCCGAGAACCCCGTGGGGATTTCTGCCACCGACGCCTTCAGTGTGTGGCATCAGGGGCGGGTGGGCGAGGGATGGCCGGTTGAGCGATCCAGTGATCTCACCCGGCTCATGGCATGGGCACGGGTCGTCATCGATCTCCGGCCCGGCCCCCTGTTCGGCCGGCGTTGCGTCGACTCCCTTCTGTACGGCACGCCGATCATCGTCCCGGGAAACTCACGGGCACGAGAGCACGCAGAACTGGGCCGGGGAGGGCTGTGGTTCGACACGCCCGGCGAACTCGCCTGGTGTGTCGAGGCAATGCTTGATCCTGAGGTCCGCGCCACCTTCAGTGCTCAAGGCAAGGCATACGCCGAAGACGCGTTCGGGTCGACGGACGGGTATATCGAACGGGTGCTGGTTGCCACCGGGAAGGCCTGCTCCGACGTTGGGGAGATCGGCATGGGCGGTCAGATCGGCATTCCCGGCGTTGGCGGCATTGGTGCCGGCGTTGGCGGCATTGGTGCCGGCGGCGCAACCAGCCTCCCCATCACTGCCTGAGTATCTCGGCCGCGGTGTGGCGTGCCGCTCACTCCTCCAAGAGGACGGCGACCATGCCGTCGAGAATGTCGGCTTCCGATACCAGACACTCATCAATCTTGAAGCGTTTCATCACGATGTTCAGGATCATGGCCCCACCGACGATGATGTCTTCCCGACCTCGTACCATGCCGGCACGGGCCAACCGGGCAGCACGGTCCTCGGAGGCGAGGGTCCGATACCACCAGGACACTTGGTCAGCGGTCAGTACCGAGTGGTGCACCAGATCTCGGTCGTAGGTCACCATCTGTTGCTGCAACGACGAGAGCGTGGTGACCGTGCCCGCCAACCCGACCAAACGATGAGGCGCCAAAAACCGGGGATGGGCGTCGATGGCCACTTCCAACGTGCCGGCCACCATGGCTTCGGCCGCGGCCAACTCCTCTGGGAGCGGCGGGTCCGACTTCAGAAAGCGCTCGGACACCCTGACACAACCAATCTGCAGGGACACCGCCTCCAAATCGGGATCACCGGGTCCCGACCCTGCCACCAACTCGGTCGATCCTCCCCCGATATCGACCACCAGAAACGGTCCGTCATCGGGATCGAGGTCTGCCACCGCTCCGGTCATCGAAAGAGACCCTTCATCTCTTCCTGTCAGCAATTCGGGTGACACGCCGGACGCTTCGGTGGCGGCCGCGAAAAACACGGACCCATTGGATGCATCGCGAGCGGCCGACGTGGCCACCAGACGTGCCCGCACCACCCCCAAGCGATCCATGTCCTGTCGGAATGCCGACAGGACCGCCACGCAGCGGTCAATGGCAACTTCCGACAGCAAGCCGGTGGCATCTACCCCTTCTCCCAGGCGGGTGATGCGCATCAATCGCTCGAGCGTCCGCCCGTGCTCGTCAACGACCAGCAAACGGGTCGAATTGGTGCCACAGTCGATCGCCGCCACCGGTCCATTCGAGTCCATGGGACCTTGCTACCACCCCTCAGGAGGGGTGGAGTCCGATGCGCACTGCTGTCCACTCCCCAACCGGGTCGTCGGCCCCCGTCAGCCACCAGGCCAGATGAGCGTGGAGGCATTTCACCCCTTGCCTGGTGCCACCGACACCCCCGGACGGCCGCGGTCCCTGGTGGTCCTTGGATATCAGAGTGTCGCGTTCCGCCGCGTAGCGGGCATGGGCATCGGCCACTCGTTCCTCGGGAATAGCCGCCTCGGCCTCCCGGACTCCACCGGACGACTCAATTCTGCTGACGGCCTCGCGCAGCGCCGGGTCCACCAGCCAGTACCGGGTGGGCATGGGAGTCCCATCGTGAAGGAACGGAGCATTGGCGATGACCGCCGGCACGCCATTCTCGGCACGGACCACCACGTCAAAGGCGCCAGCCGGTGGTCGGCCCAACAGTTCGGTTACCAGGGCGTCATCGTCGATGCTCGGGCTCAGGTCGTCTCGGGAAGTCTCATTTCGGGCAGTCTCATTTCGGGCAGTCTCATTTCGGGCAGTCTCATTTCGGGCAGTTTCGTCGGGCCCCGGACCGACCGGGTCGCCCGGTGACATCGAACTCACTTCCAGAATTCAACAGTGGTGGTGACCCGATGCCAGAATCCCCCGGCGCTGGCTCCGCCGGGCGTTCCGACCGACGATCCCGCCCGTTGAGCGGTCGGCGTCGAGCCCGAACCACCACTCGACGACGCCGAGCTTCCCGAACTTCCGGTGGTCCCGGCCTGAGGGAGACCGGGGTCGGGCGACATGTTCGGCGCATCAGCCGGAGCAACCAGGGGTTGGTTTCCGGGATCTCCCGCCGGGGCACCACCGGCGGCGGTAGCGGTACGTCCTGTGGGCGGCAACACGTTGAACAGTGCCTGGCCCGGGAAGACCAACTGATAGTCCTGGCGGGCAAACCGTTCGATCTCTGCCGGCGAAGTCAGCTGCTTCTGTTGTTGGGTCAGAAGTTGGTTCTGGTGTTGCAGCCTCTGCAACTGTGTACTTGTCGATGCCAACTGCCCGTGTTGCCTCAGCAGAGCCGCCGCCGGAAAGCTGGTTCCCATCACAACAAGAGCGATCACGGCCGCAATGGCCACCGGCAGACGACGACTGTTGGCGCGAGGCCGCGCACTGGCATTCCTTGGCCGAGGCGACGCCGCCTGTCGCTTGGGCGCGGACTGACGCGAGGCTGCGGTCTGTCGCTTGTTGGCCGCGGGTCGGGGGCGCGCCACCGGGCGTCTGGCCGCCGCAGACTTGGTGGGCCTCGCCGAGCTGCTCTTCGCCCGCCCCGAAGCCGCCGCCTTCGAGCCGCGGGTCGCGGTCACCGAGGGCTTCTTCGCCCGGGCGTAGGCACGGCTGCTCACCGAGAAGAACCCCGCGATGCCAACGCATCGGCCCCGCGGAATGCGGCCGACTCGCCCAGCATCTCTTCGATCCGGAGTAGTTGGTTGTACTTCGCCACCCGGTCGGACCGTGCCGGAGCCCCGGTCTTGATCTGCCCACAATTGGTGGCCACGGCCAGGTCGGCGATGGTGGTGTCCTCGGTTTCACCCGACCGATGTGACATCACGCACGCGTAAGCGGATCGATTGGCCAGCGACATCGTCCCGAGGGTCTCCGTCAACGAGCCGATCTGATTGAACTTGATCAGCACCGCATTGGCGATGCCGGCGTCGATACCCCGTCGCATTCGCTCCTCGTTGGTGACGAAGATGTCGTCGCCGACCAATTGGATGCGATCTCCCACCGCGGAAGTCAGCGCCGCCCACCCGTCCCAGTCGTCTTCGGCCATGCCGTCTTCGAGCGACACAATGGGATACCGACCGACCAGATCCACCCAGTACGCCACCATCTCGTCGGGTGACAACGTGCGGCCTTCGCCAGCCAAGACGTAGGCACCGTCGCGATAAAACTCACTGGTGGCCGGGTCCATGGCGATGGCGACGTCGGTACCGGGGGCGCGCCCCGTCGATTCGATGGCCTGCACCAACACCTGCACCGCTTCTTCGTTCGAACCGAGGTTCGGAGCGAATCCCCCTTCGTCACCTACTGCGGTGGACAGCCCGCGCTTCTTCAACACCCCGGCCAGCGCGTGATACGTCTCGACTCCCCACCGGAGAGCCTCGGAGAACGAGGCAGCTCCCACCGGCATGATCATGAACTCCTGAAAGTCAATGGAGTTGTCAGCGTGGACGCCCCCATTGACAACGTTCATCATCGGGACCGGCAGAACGTGGGCGTCAGAGCCACCCACATAGCGGAAGAGAGGCAGCCCAAGCTCATCGGCAGCGGCTTTGGCCGTCGCCAGCGACACCCCGACGATGGCGTTGGCTCCCAGTCGAGCCTTGTTCGGAGTCCCGTCAGCGTCGATCAGGGCCAGGTCGACCCCCCGCTGGTCGAGGGCGTCGGCGCCCTCGAGAATGGCGGCGATCTCACCGTTCACATTGGCCACGGCCCGCTCCACGCCTTTGCCGCCGTAACGGTCGCCACCGTCACGCAGTTCGACAGCCTCGAACGTCCCGGTCGACGCCCCCGAAGGCACGATGGCGCGTCCCACCGCCCCCGAATCGAGGAGGACTTCGACCTCAACCGTGGGATTGCCCCGGGAGTCGAGAACCTCCCGACCGATGACCTGTTCGATGATGCTCACTGTGCCCTGTTGCTCCTGTTGCTGGTGTGGGAAAAGTTATCACTCAAACCCTTCTGGACCAGGGAATTCATTCAAAGGTGAAAGATATGAAATGCGCCAGACTCCATCCTCTGGCAACGACGGGACTAGCCGAGGGCTTCAACCGATGCCCGAAACGCTGCCGCTTTCGCTCGCAGCGCACTCTCGGGATCGACACCCAATGCTCGGGCCACATTGACCAACGAGAAGAGAAGGTCGCCGATTTTGTCATCGTCGGTGGTCCCTGAAGGCGGCACAGGCCCCGAAAGACCCGTCCTGCCGGCTGCCCCAGCCATCCCAGCCGCGCCGCCGGCCACCACAGTCATCCCGATGGCCAGATGGCTCGCCTCGTCGTCCAGTCCGGGAAGCTTCATTCCCACCGCCACCCCCTTGCGCTGCAACTTTGTCGCCAGGGCCAAGGCAGGAAGGGCAGCCGGAATGCCTTCGGTCACGCTCTTCCGGTTCTTCTCCGCCTTCTTCGACGTCTCCCAGTTAGCCGCGACCTGATCAGCCGTAGCGGCGTTGACGCCGCCGAACACGTGTGGATGGCGGGCGACGAGCTTGTCGTGCACACCTCGAGCCACATCGGCCAAGGTGAACCGACCGGACTCAGCCGCCAGCGTGGAGTGGAAGTAGACCTGGAAGAGCAGGTCGCCGAGCTCCTCTTCGAGGTGGGCCACGGCTCGCTCCTCGGTCTCGGCACTGACCACTCCCGCTCCCACTCCCGCTCCCCCCCCACCGTCATCGGGGTTCAGCATCCGATCGACAGTCGCCAGATCGTCGATCGCCTCCAGCACTTCGTATGACTCCTCCAACAGGTGCCGTGCCAGGGAACCGTGTGTCTGCTCTCGATCCCAGGGGCAGCGCTCCCGGAGGGTGTGGGCCAACTCGTCGAGGCGGACCAACTCGGAAGCCACCGGAGCAGCCAGGGTGGGGATCCACAACGACGTCAGGTGGTCGGGATCAAACGTGCGGTCGAGTTCGTCCCACGCCACCTCTACCACCTGTTCGTCATCGAGGCCCAGGTGGTAGAGCACGGTCACCAGCGCCCCTGACGGCAACTCAGCCGACAGTTTGATCTCAGACAGGATCGCCCGGGACCAACACTGGGCGACCAACAGGGGACCCCGTTCACCCGCCGCCGAGGAGGCGAACGACTCGGCGTCGACAATCCGGACTCCGGTGGTCACGGGATCGACCCCGAGCCGGGTAAACGCCACATCGAGGAACGAGAGGGCCGGGTGCACGACCACCGTCACCTCGCCCGAGACCACCGCGGCGTCTTCTCGGAGCAGACTGACGGTTCGCTCGGCCACCACCGGCGAGCCGGGAACTGCATAGACCACCGTTTCACTGCGATGTGCCGCAGCCACCAGGTCGGCCACGATCGCCCGGTAGACATCGTCAAAGGTGAATTCCGACTCATAGCGATCGTCAAACGACGTCGCATCGGGAAATGCGGCTGCGGCCGGATGCCGGGTGGTCCGCAGATAGACGGTATCGGCCCCGTTGATCAGCTTCAGGGTTTCCGCGGTGATCAGCTCGGGCCCGGCCGGGCCGAGGCCGACCACGTCAATGCGCCGGATAGGTGCGGACCCCGATGTCGCGACTGGGATGGCGTCGGTCACAATTACGACTCCGGATCGAGGAGATCAGTTGCCACTACTGGAGGTGGTCGGTGTGCTGACGGACCCGGTGGCGGGCGTCACGCTCGGCCCCAGACCACCCGACCGACTGTTCACCGTGAGCGGGGTCTGCGGTTGACCGGATACTGCGGCTAACAGGTACTGGGCCGGCGGTGCCACCGGTGCCACCACTCCTTGCCCCTTCCATGTCCCGTACTGAGGATCGATCGACACGTTGGAGTGTCGCGCGTACGTCTGAATCTCCTTGGCGATCCGATTGCCATTGGTGGCCGTCTGCAGCAATTGCTGGATCACGTCCGATCGGACGTCGGACAGAGACGCCACCCGTTGGCTGGTGATTTCGTAGATCTCCCATGCCCCGCTGCGCGTATCCTGGATCGGCCCGATCGGTGAGCCCACTGGCGCCGACTGGACTTGTAACGCCTGTTCCACCTGGGACTGGGTGAACGAACATCCGAGGGTCCCACCGCTTGACGCCGTCTGGGTGTCGAGGGAGTGCGCCTTGGCCACATCGCTGAACGAGGTTCCGGCATTGATCTGGGCGGCGTACTGGTTGGCGTGGTCCTGGGAGTCGGTCACGATCCAGCTAACGCAATCGGCGGTGAAGAGCCCCCGATTGGCGGCGTAGTAGCTCGAGATGGCCGCGTCCGAAATATCGGCGCGGTCGGCCAGCAACTTCTCGTCGACGGCATTGTTGGCAATGAGCGCATTGCGGATGGTCGCCGGAAGTGCTGCCATGACCTGATCCCCGGTGAGCGGCTGACCACTCGCCGCCACACAGTAGGAACCGGTGCCGGATTGGATCGCCTGTTGGGCAGCGGCGCTGATCTCCCCATTGAGGGTGGCCACGAAGTTCTGTTGGGCCGTCTTCAGGTCGGAAGCCGAGGCGTTCAGACCCTTCGATGCCGCCAACTGGAACGCCAACTCGTTCCCCACCGAGTTCTCGAGGATGGAGTCGGTGAACGCCATGTCGTAGGTGCCCGGACCCCCGGTGCCCTGAGTCTGGAACTGGGTGGTCTGCCCGGTCTCGGCCGTGAGCAGACAGTGGCCCACCTGGGTGGAGTTGAACGAGCGGAGTTGATCGTTGAGAGCACTCACCGAGATGGTCGCTCCGTTGATGGTGGCGGCCGGAGGCGTCACGTTGCACGCAGTCGTCAGTAACCCTGCAACCAGCACGATGATGGACAAGGTGAGGAGGCGCTTCACGGCGGCGATGCTACCGGCTCGTGGCCAGCGCAGGAATATCGGCCGGGGAACCACCGGCACTGTCGCCCTCCACCGGAGGGGTCGGCGGGGGAATCAGCTCACCCAGGAGGTTGGCCACCACCGGGGCATAGTCGGTGCCGGAGGCCGGCGGCGACAACGGAGCCAGCAGGCGATGGAAGTCGGCCTGGTACGTCGCCCCCGGCGCCAGCCGTCTCAGGCGCACCTCGGCCGACGCCGGAAGGGTCAATGGGGACAATTTGACCGATGCCCGCCCCGCCCCGGCTCCACCCCGTCCGCCCGTTCTTCCCGTTCCGCCCATGCCCCGCGGCAGCGTGACGGTGAGCTCGGTGATTCCCAGACGAAGGCACTCCACCCGGAGCCGGGCCACGTCGAGCAGCGCGGCGGCCGGTGCGGGCAACTGACCGAATCGGTCCTCCCACTCGGTGGCCACGTCGGCGATCTCCGCCGCGGTGCGGAGGCCGGTGATCCGACGGTACGCCTCGAGCCGGACATCCTCGGCCTCGACATAGCTGGGAGGAAGGTGGGCGGCATCGGGCAGGTCGATCTTGAGGTCCACCGGTTGCGGCCGGGCCTCCCCTTTCAATTCGGCCACCGCCTCGGACACCATCTGGACGTACAGGTCGTAGCCGATGGCAGCGATGTGACCGGTCTGATCCCGGCCGAGCAGGTTCCCCGCCCCCCGGATCTGCAGGTCCCGCAGGGCAATTTTGAATCCCGAGCCCAACTCGGTGTGGTCGCCGATGGTGCGCAACCTCTCGTAGGCCTGTTCGGACAGCACCTTGTCCCGGGGATGGAAGAGATAGGCGTAGGCACGGCTTCCGGCCCGACCGACCCGACCCCGGAGCTGGTGCAACTGGCCGAGCCCCAACAGATCGGCCCGATCCACCACCAGGGTGTTCACGTTGGGCATGTCGATCCCCGACTCGATGATGGTGGTGCACACCAGCACGTCGTAGGCGCCTTCCCAAAAATCGAGCACAACCTGCTCCAGTGAGCCCTCGTCCATCTGGCCGTGGGCAACGGCCACCCGCGCTTCGGGTGCCATTCGCCGAACCCGGTCGGCCACCGCGTCGATATCTTGCACCCGGTTGTGCACGTAGAAGACCTGGCCCTCGCGGAGGAGCTCGCGTCGGATGGCTTCGGAGGCAGCCCCTTCCTCGTACTCGCCCACGTGGGTGAGAATCGGGCGACGGGCAGCCGGGGGAGTGTTGACCATCGACAGGTCGCGAATGCCAGTCAACGCCATCTCCAGGGTGCGGGGAATCGGGCTGGCGGTGAGGGTGAGCACATCCACCCCGTCGGACATCGCCTTGATCGCCTCCTTGTGGGAGACCCCGAACCGCTGCTCCTCGTCCACGACCAGCAGGCCGAGTTTCTTGAAAGAGACGTCGCCCCCCAGCAGGCGGTGGGTCCCCACCACCACGTCCACCGAGCCGTCAGCCAGCCCGGCGAGCACCGCTCGGGCCTGGGCATTGGTCAAAAAGCGGCTGAGCAATTCCACCTTGATGGGGAACTGCGCGTAGCGGTCGGTGAAGGTCTGGACATGCTGGCTGGCCAGCAGGGTGGTCGGCACCAGGATGGCGGACTGGAAGCCGTCCTGGGCCGCCTTGAAGACCGCCCGGATGGCCACCTCGGTCTTGCCGAAGCCCACGTCGCCGCAGACCAACCGGTCCATGGGCTGAGGGCGCTCCATGTCGGCCTTCACGTCTTCGATGGCCCGGAGTTGGTCGGTGGTCTCGATGAACGGGAACAGGGACTCCAACTCCGCCTGCCACGGCGTGTCGGGCCCGAAGGCATGGCCTTCCACCTCGAGCCGCCGGCGGTAGAGGGCCACCAACTCCTCGGCGATCTCGTGGACCGCAGCCCGCGCCTTGGAACGGGCCTTCTGCCACTCCGACCCGCCCAGGCGGCTCACCTTCGGTGATTCTCCACCGGCATAGGGCGTCAGCAGCTCGATCTGGTCGGTGGGGAGGTAGAGCTTGTCCGCTCCCCGGTATTCGAGCAGGAGGTAGTCGCGGGTCGCACCTCCCATCGACCTGGTCACCATGCCCCCGTACCTGGCCACCCCGTGCTGGCGATGAACCACGAAACTGCCGGGGGCCAGGTCATCGAAGAACCCGTCCACGGGACGGGCCCGGGTCCGGGCCTGGCGGTGGGGACGGCGGCGGCCGGTGACATCGGACTCGGCGAGAACGGCCACCTTGGCTCCGGGCAGCACAAAACCGCTGTCCACCGAGGCGACCACGATGCGGGCGCCGGGGGCGGCCAGATCCGGGCCGTCACCGGGCGGCACCACCGGGACGGTGAGTCCCTCCTCGGCCAAGATTCCGGCCAGCCGTTCGGCGCCACCCAACGTTGAAGAGCACAACACCACCGAATAGCCGGCCAGGGTCAGGGCAGATACCTGGCTCGCCAACTTGGCCCCATCACCGAGAATCGGCTCCCATCCCCGGCTTTCCACCGCGGGGATATCCGGACCCTCGGCTGAAGGCACCAACGAGATCACCGCCGCTGAGGTCGAGGTCAGCAGCCGGTCATAGGGGACGTGCAGACGCGGCGTGGCGGTCGCCGCGTCGTGGGGCGTCTCCCCATCAGCATCGCCAGCATCGGCGCCATCGGCCCTCAGGCCCCATGTGGACGCCAATGCGTCGGCCAGTGCCGACTCCTCGTCGAGCAGCTCACCGGCCCGGTCCCGGACCCGGCGAGGTTCGACCATCACCACCACGGCGTCGTCGCCGAGCAGGTCGGTGATCAGTTCGTCACCGTCCGACAGCCACGGTAACCACGATTCCATCCCGTCGAAGAGCTCACCTTCGGCGATCCGCTCCCATTGGTGCCGTCCCCACGGGGCCGATCCCACCAGTCCGGCCGCGGCCCGCCGCATCGCCTCGTCGGAGATCAACTCGCGGCAGCTGAACAGCTCCACCGATGTCAGATCATCCATGGACCGTTGGTCGGCAACGTCGAACCGGGTCAGGCGGTCCACCTCGTCGCCCCACAGGTCGATGCGGATGGGATCGTCAGCGGTGGACGGGAAGACGTCGACGATCCCACCCCGCACCGCCAGCTCGCCACGGTGCTCCACCAATGACTCGCGCCGGTAGCCCATGCCCACCAGCTGCACCACCAGGTCATCCACCGAGACCCGGTCGCCGTGGGAGATGACGACGGGTCGGGCCGCGGTCCTCCAGGGGCCGAGGCGCTGCAGTACCGCCTTGATCGGCGCCACCACCACCTGGGGCCGTTGGGCGGCGGAGCCTCCTCCCAGCTTCCACAGCAGTCGCAACCGACGGCCCATGGTCGATACATCGGGACTCACCCGCTCGAAGGGAAGCGTCTCCCAGGCCGGAAAGACGTCAATACCACCGGGCCCGTCAATGCCACCGGGCCCGTCGGGTCCACCCTGATCGGTCAGCGCCTCCAGGTCATGGGCCAGCTGGTCAGCCGCCACGCCGGTGGGGGTGACAACCAGCACCGGTCGCCGACTCCCCAATCGGATCAACCCGGCCAGAACGAATGCCTGAGCCGGTGTGGCTACCGCCAAGGTGGCCGTGGACGCGCCGATGACCCGCGTCAAGGCGGGTTCGTTGCGAAGCAGTGGGGGGAGCGAGCGGAGGCTCACACGTTCAGGGTACCGGGATTGGCAGAGTTCTCTGCATCCTCAGCGGTGCCGAGGCTCCCAGCGGAACTTTCGGAGGGCGAAGACCAATGCCCCCACCGCCCAGATCAACATGATGAGAATGTCGCGGACCTGCAACCCCGAACCAGGGCCGTACTCAAACGCGCCCACCAGTCCCTTCACCAGGTGTCGTACCGGGAAGAAGGTGGCGATCTCGGACAACACCGACTCGTTGTTGATCGGGTAGAAGACCCCGGAGATGAACACGACGGGAAAGAAGGTTCCGTTGATCACCGCCGGGGCGGCCTCACCGTTGGGGACAATGACCGTCACGGCCAGGCCCAGGGCGCAGAACGTCAGGACACCTACCAACAGGGTGATCACCGCGGCTGCCAGATGGTAGGGAAAGTGCAGGTTGTACCCGACCATCCCGATCCCAACCACCAACAAGCTGATGAAGACCACATTGATGATGACACTGCCGATGATCCCGGCGACGTAGGAGCCGATGGAAATCGGGGTACCTCGCATCCGCTTCAACACTCCGGAGTCCCGGCGGATACAGAGGGTGATCCCGAGGTTGGTATAACAAGCGGAGACCAGCCCAAAGACCAGCATGGCCACCACCAGGTACTGGTTATACCGGAGGGAAGAGTTGGCGATCTTCTCGCTTCCGGCCCCGGTCCCCACCACCAGTAAAAACACCACCGGAAACATGAAGGTGAACACCGCCGCCACCGGGTTTCGCCAATACGCCTTCTGTTCGTAGCGAACCTGGTCCTTGGCAATCAGGAGGTCGTTCATTCTTCCAGCTCTTCCAGCTCTTCCAGCTCTTCCAACTCGTCCACTCCACCGGTGAGCGACAGATAGACATCCTCGAGTGAGGGCCGCTTCACCGTCAGGTGCTCGAGCGCCTCGCCGCGGGCCACCGCCCAACCGGTGAGGTCATGAAGAAAGGTTGTGGCGTCCGGGAGGCTGAATTCGACCGCGTGGTGACGGACCCGCGGGCAGATGCCGAGAGGGGTGGGCAGATCGTCCACCGTGACCCCGGACGGCAATGTGAATCTGACGGTCGTTTGTCCCCGGTCACGCCCGCCGAGGGTGTCCGGCGGGCCCGACGCCACAACCTTCCCAGCCACGATGACCGTGACCGAATTGGCGAGGGCCTGGGCCTCGTCCATGTAGTGGGTAGTGAGCACCACTGTGCGGCCTTCGGCACAGAGCCCGCGGACCAGGTCCCAGGATTCGCGTCGGGCCGACGGGTCGAATCCGGTGGTGGGCTCGTCGAGAAAGATGAGCTCAGGATCCCCGACCAGGGCCAGGCCCAGATCGAGCCGACGCTGCTGGCCTCCCGAGAGCGTCTTGATCCTTGCTCCTCGCTTGGCCTCCAGACCCACCAGATTGACCACCTCACCCACCGGTCGAGGGTTCGGATAGAGGCCGGCGCGCTGGGTGATCGCCTCGGTCACGGTGAGAAAGGGGTCCACCGCACAGGCTTGGAGAACAATGCCGATCTTCGCTCGTAGCTCCCGGTCCCGGTGGGAGGGATCGGCTCCCAGCACCGATATTTCACCTCCATCCCGATCGTGAAAGCCCTCGAGAATCTCGACCGTGGTGGTCTTTCCGGCTCCGTTGGGTCCGAGCAAGGCCAGAACCTCACCGCGTCGGACCTCAAAATCAATACCCCGTACCGCCTCAAAATTTCCATACGACTTGGTCAGTCCTTTGACCGAAATCACAATGTCGGGGTCATTTGCCACGAAAGACGATCCTACCGCCTGGGCGCTGCATTTTCAGGGCGGGGTCAGGGCATATTCAGTGGTGACGCAAGGAGGAATACGTTCAATTTGAGGACACGGGGCCCAGCGCTTCCGGGCACCGTCAGGGAGCGGTGTTCACCCGGTTCATCGCCACCTCGATGCCCTCGGACAGCACTGCCTCTACCGCCTCGGCGGCCTCGGTCACCGCCACGGCCAGAAGGTCCCTCTCGGCCGCTCCGGGCCGCTTGAGCACAAAGTCAGCGCCCGATTGGCGACCCGGGGGCTTGCCGATACCGATGCGAACCCGAAGGTAGTCATTGGTCTTCAGATGGTTGTCGATCGACTTGAGCCCGTTGTGGCCGGCATTTCCGCCACCTGCCTTGAGTTTCACCCGGGCGGGGGGGAGGTCGAGGTCGTCATGGACGACGATCAGCTGAGTGGCGACGGCGTCGGGCGCCACACCGGCCCGCCGCACCAACTCGGTGACGGCCAACCCCGACTCGTTCATGTAGGTCGACGGGATGGCCAACAGCACCCGTCGGCCACCGATGTGCACCACACACGCCTGTGAGTGAAGTCCCTTTTCCGGCCGGAGTCGGCCGCCGTGGCGCCCTGCCAGGAGCGTGACGGTGTCAGACCCCACATTGTGACGGGTGGCCTCGAACTCGGGACCCGGGTTACCCAGGCCCACCACCAACAGCTCAGCGGGAGAGCCGGTCCGGGGACCCAGACGGGTTGTCCCTTTGCGGCTGCGGAGCAGGATTTACTCCTCGGTGGGCTCGGCGGAGCCAGCCGCTGCACCAGCACCGACACCGGCGTCGCCGGCGGCTTCCGCGGTCAACGCTGCCTCGGCCGCTTCTTCCTCCGCGGTGACCTGGACCCTCGGAGGTTGTCCTGCCACCACCGTGGCACCAGGATCGGTCTCGACCTCCACTCCGGCGGGAATGACGATGTCGGACACGTGGAGCGAAGCACCGATGATCAGATCAGTAATGTCGATGTCCACCGACGGGGGGATATCGGCCGGCTTGGCCTTCACGGCCAGGGTGAAGAGCTGCTGGTCCACGATGCCGTCACCGTGCTGAATCTCAATGGCCTCGCCCACCAGGTTGATGGTCACTTCTGCGGCGATGACCTCATCACGGCGCACAATGAGAAAGTCGACATGGGAGACAACGTTCTTCACCGGGTGCCGCTGGATGTCGCGGGCCAGGGTCAGGAGGTTCTTTCCCTCGAGTTCGAGAGAGAGGAGGGTGTTGAGGCCGGCCTCACCGGACATGGCAATGCGGAAGTCGCGAGCGACGATGGCAACCGGTACCGGGTCAGTACCGTGGCCGTACACGACACCCGGGATCTTCCCCTCGGCCCGTAGGCGGCGCGTGGCGCTCGTACCAATATGGCGACCGGCCTCGGCGACAAGCGTGATCTCGGGCATGCGGGAACTCCTCAGGTGGTGCTGGCGATGGGTGCTGGCGATGGGATGCGGGAAGCGGGCGGTGGCCGGGTGTAAAGCGACAGTGAATGCCGGTGGCGTGGGACCGCTGCTAACGACCCGCCATGATAGACGTCGGACGGGCCGGCGAGCCAACGCGCCCCATTCTGTCCATCCCGGGCTGGTCAGTGAGGATCTCTGCAGGTCGGAGTTCAGGATGCCGAATTGGTGCCGACCGGGATGTCAATCCACGAGAGGGAGGCGGCATTGTGCTGGACCGAATAGATCCCACCCAACAACAGGGGCCCCTCGGTGGTGTTGGGCATTAGATGGGGCAGATCACCGGTGCCGAGGACCAGCCGCAGGCTATGGCCGGGTTTCAGCGTGGCGAATACCGGTCGGATCTCGATGTCGAACCGAGTGACCAGGCCCGGGGTGACCGGCTTCTCCGATGCCTGGGTGAAGGGATAGTAGGGTAAAACGGTTCCGGCACCTCCGGCCGCATTCGAGGCGCCGGGCCAGAGCCCACTTCGGGTGGTGTCCAGCGTGCGCATCGAACCGATCAACGCTCCCCCGCTCAGCGAGGTGGCAGTGCCGTTCGGCGCTACATCCTCGAGATTGGCGACCCACATGGTCTCCGGCGTGATGGACGTGGCTTGCACGGTGAGACCGATCGGGCCGGCAATGGTGACCGGGCTAGGGACCGGTGCGGTGGTGTAGGTGAGTTCAGTCGGCGCCGGCCACGGGCTCGGCCCCGTGTCACCGCAGTCCGACGAAGGGATGACTCCTGCACTCCACTGCTGGGTCGATCGGTCGCAGGGATTCGACAGGTGGGTGAACAACAGCGTGTCCGACCCCCCTTCCGCGTTGGGTGCCGTGGTGGTGAGTCGGCTGTTCGGTCCCAGATAGAACCGTTGCGGGCTGGTGCTCTCCACCGGGTAGTCAGTGGCGTTGAAGGTACCGCCGGTCGGCTCGATGACGTGGAGAGGCGTTGTGGTAGCGACGATCCCGGTGTTCTCGCCCTTCAACCATTGGTCGAACCACTGCAGTTGCAATAATTCGAGGTTGATACCCGAGCCCTCGTCGCCGTGATCCCACGGGCCGAACAACAATTGGTAGTCGGGTGAGACGGCCTGGTCTGGCGCCATCGGGGCGAACTGCGAGTGTCCCGTCGCCAGGTTCTGCAGTTCGCTGTACAGCTGGGGCTCGCCTCGTTGGAATACGTCGTATTCACCGCCGACGAGATACATCGCCACGTTGTTCTTGACGATCTGGGGAAGCACGCCTTCGGGGGCCCGTTGCTGCCACCACGACCCGTCGAAGCGCGAGGACCGTTTGCAAGCACGTCGATGAGTATCTGTCCCTCGAACGGAAAGAGGTCGAGGCCATGTTCGATGGACAGGGCCAGTGCATCGGCCGGCTTCGACGACTGCTCTTCCAACGACGTGAGGGTCCGGGGACCGGCATAGCCGACGATGAGACCAAGCGATGACTCCATGTTGACGAGCCCACCGCTTACGAAGAGGTCACGATACGGATCGACCGAGGCGGCCACCGGGAAGATCGCCTTCAGGGGCGAGTTCGGTCCGACTGCGGCGGCGGCGAACAGTTGGTCGATGGCCATGTAGGAGATCCCGACCATTCCGACCTTCCTGTCGGAGTTCGGCCGGTTGGCTGCCCAGTTGATGACCTGCACGCTATCGGCGGCCTCGGCCGGACCGAAGAGCTGCGACTGACCGGTCGATCCACCGGTACCGGCCACATCGACCGAGACGCCGATGTAGCCGCGCTCGACCAGATACGGATCGATGGGATCCTCGAATGACTTGCCATACGGGGTTTCGCTGAGAAGCACCGGGAACCCGCCGGATCTCGCCGGTGGGTTGGCAGGTTTCCCGGTTGCGAGATCAGTCGGCACGTGGAACGACGCGCTCAAGACAGTTCCGTCGGTCTTGGGGATCAGCTCGCTCTTGGTGATAGCCATTCCGTAGGTAGCGGCTTCCGGCGTCCATGTGGAAGAGGTGGACCCGGGGTTGGGGTCGTGGAACCGCTCGTACCGGCGGCGGACGGGATGCCCGGGATGGACGGAGTAGCCGAACCTGACCCGGTCGCCGCATCGGAGGGGCCGGCCACCGCGCCGACGGTCCCGTTGGTGGTCGTGGAAATCGGGGTGGTAACGATCGGGAGCAAAGCGTTGGCGGGGTGGAACTCCACCGAGGTGATGGCCAGCGCACCCAGGCACCCAGGCACAGGGTGCAAACGATCGCGGCCAGAAGGATTCGCATCCTCCGATTGCATAGTGCCGGGCTATCTGTGTCCACAAGTGTTCGTAGATCCATGTGAGATGTTTCCGTGGTGATTGTCGCCCTCAGGGTGGCCACCCCGGGCATGCCCGTCACACCTCTTTGAAATGATGCAGGTATGAGTTCGACCGCAGTGAGGGTGAGCGATGTAGAGGCCGAAGTTGCATCCGGCGGAGCGGACGCTGGCGGAGCGGACGGCGACGGAGCGG
>Ga0097691_1001472_pt1 | contig 17276 bp, 13 predicted proteins | sample NGESurdeep072012_8_FD_72858 | JGI IMG/M metagenome (GOLD analysis project Ga0097691, IMG submission 72858) | Arctic peat soil microbial communities from Barrow, Alaska - NGEE Surface sample 210-1 deep-072012 | ecosystem: Environmental > Terrestrial > Soil > Wetlands > Peat ... | reverse complement strand
GATCCCGGCCGCGATGCCGAGCATTCTGTCCGGGCTGCAGCTCGGCATGGGTGTTACTATAATCCTGATCGTGGCGGCTGAGATGATCGGCGGTTCGAGCCAGAGCGGGATGGGGTACCTCCTCATCAACTCGGGGCAGGTGATGGAGACCGAGAAGGTTTTTGCAAGCCTCGTGGTGCTTGCGGTGATGGGGGCCGTTATCATCAAATTGCAGCAATGGGGCGATCGCAAGATCGCGCCATGGGTTGCGCATGACGACCGCTAAGGCGGTGAGGAGGATAAAATGGGCAGGATGACAAAGCGTTTCATGTCGCTGGCTGTGGCCTTGGGAGTCACGCTCGCTCTCGTCGCAACAGATGTGGCCGGTGCCGCGGATAAGATTCGCGTCGGTGAGGGACCTTTCATCACCGGCGGCGCGTTCTACATTGCGCGCGACAAGGGTTATTTTGCCAAGGTCGGTATTGAAGTCGAAACCAAGCCATTCATCGATGGCGCACTGGCTGTTCCTGCGATGGTCGCCGGCGAACTCGATATGACGTTCATGACGCCGAACGCCAGCCTGTTCAACAGCATCGCCAAAGGCGCGCCGCTGGTCGTCATCCTCGATCGCGGCCACAACAAGAAGGGCTTCGCTTACACGCTGGTCAACGTCACCCAGGCGCTGAGCGACCAGGGCATCAAATCGATGGCCGACTTCGCCAAGCTCAAAGGCAAAAAGATCGGCGTCGGTGCGCTCGGCAGCATCAATCAATACAACATGGCGCAAGCGCTGCTGAAGGTGGGCCTCGATCCCGCCAAGGATGTGCAATGGGTCGTCAACGTCTCGCAGCCCGACCTGATGAAGATGCTGGGAACCGGGCAGGTCGACGCGACCGATCTGGCTTGGCAGTTTGGTGTGTTCGCGCAGCAGAACAAGTGGGGGCCGATCGTCGCCACCGGCGACCAGATGGTGCCCAATGCGGCCATCGGCATGTTCGTGGTGCGTAAGGATTTCCTGGAAAAGAACCGCGACGCGGTGGTGCGCTTCGCCATGGCCTATCTGCATGCGGCGAAGGAATTCAACGCCGCCGCGCAGGCACCGGACAAACACATAGACGTCGTGGAATTGTTGGCCAAGAACACGGCGCTCAACAAGCCCGAACTGGTCAAGGGCATCGCGCCCCACTGGTCTTACATCAACGAGGACGGCATGCCGCTTGTCGACTCGATCATGGAGATGCAGGATTTCTGGAGCGGCAAGTACTTCAACTTTGTCGAGAAGAAGGTGACGAAGGCGCAACTCTTCGATCTTAACGTCGCTAAGGAGGCCCAGGCGCGCCTGGCGAAGGACAAGCCTTTCGGGAATTGAGTCTTTACTTCTCCCTCCCTCGCGGGAGGGTGGGAAGGGGGTGCCGGTAGTGGGGCTAGCTCCCGGCGAGCTTCGCTCGCCGACCTCCCGCAAGCGGGGGGTTCAGGCAAATGTTTGCGCTGTTTACCGCGGCGTCTTTGATTTGCGCGGCACTGGCGGTTTTAACTTGCTCGCCATCGCACCCTTGATCGCACCGCCCCACTTCTTTTCGATCTCCTGCGCCTCATCCTGCGTCAGCGCCGAGGTCGGCGGGAACTTGTCTATCCAGCCGAACGGCCGGCAGGCTTCGATGATAGCCTTGGAGTGCGAGGTGATCCCGGCGGCCTTGGTCTCCGCCGGGATGCGCGGATCGAGGGCCGAACTCCAGGCGTTGCGCACGATGTCGATCTGCTCGGCGGGCTCGCAGCGCGTCGTCACCGCCCACATCACGTCGGCGAGGTTCGACGGATCGACGTCGTCGTCCACCACCACGACCAGCCGTCCCATGTAGCTGTTGGCGGCCGCGATCAGGCCGGCGCGTTTGGCGTGGCCGGCGTAGCGCTGCCGGATCGCTACCACGGTCATGAGTTGCGCCACGTGCTGCCACACGCCGACCACGTCGGTGACGCCGGCCATCTCCAGATTGCTCCAGATGCCGGCGGCGCGGAACGGCAGGCCGAAGTGAAAGCGCGGCGGCTTCATCGGCGGCGAGCCGAGCAGGATCGGATCGTTGCGGTGGTGGATGGCCTTCACTTCCATCACCGGGCACGGCCGCTTGTCGGCCGCGTAATAGCCGGTGAACTCGCCGAACGGTCCTTCGGGTAGCGTCATCTTGCTTGCCGGCAGCAATTCGCCTTCGAGGATGATCTCGGCCTGCGCCGGCACCGGCAGGCCGGTGAGCGGTCCGTTGAGCACTTCGATCGGCGCGCCCTTGATCGCGCCCGCGAAGTCGTATTCCGACTGCCCTTCGGGAAGATATTCGAAACCGGCGATAAATAATGCCGGGTCCGGGCCGTTAACCACGGCGACCGGGCAGGCTTTGCCTCGATCCCAGTATTTCCGCGCGATGATCGCGCCGTGCCGGCCCTGATGATCGAACTGGATCGTCACTTTGGTCCGGTCGTGAACCTGGATGCGATAGATCGACGCGTTGATCCAGTCGCTGTCCGGATCGCGCATGACGACCAGGGAGCCCGAGCCGATGAACGGACCGCCGTCCTTGCGGTGCCAATGGGGCGCCGGCAGCGTTGCGAGATCGATCTTTCTTCGCCTGAACGAGTTCTCAAGAAACGGCGCGTCTTTTACTCGTGTTGGCGGCTGCAGGATCAGCTTTTGCCGCTTTTGCATCCAAGCTTTGAGCGCATCGAGCGGCGCGAGTCGGGGATCGAGGCCCAGCGCAAGTGCGGCGCGCTGCGGCGTGGTGGTGGCATTGGTGAAGACGCGAAAGCCGGGCTTCAGACCCTTTATACGGTCGAACAGCAGGGCCGGGCACTCGGGCGTTCCGGCCGCCACCTCGGTGATGCCGCCGAGTTCGAAATGCGGGTCCGCGCCGTCGATGCGTCGAAGCGCTCCCAGGCCCTCCACCTGCTTGATGAAGCCGCGCAAATCCTTGTAGATCACAACACCCACCCCGCGATTTCAAAAGCGCGCAAGAAGCATATTCGAACACAGGAAGAAACGCATGCGCTACAACGATGACGTTCGGAGAATGGCAAACAGCGAGATTGGGGCAAAATCCTTTTCCGGTTCACAGCCAAGTGTCTTGAAGAGAGCGTTGTTGGCCGCGAGTGGACCGGAGGTGCTCATCACTAGTGGATTGGCCTGGCCTATAACATTCGCTGGCACCCGGTCAGGCTCTGGTGATGGAGCCGCGATGTATTAGCGGTTAATGCGGCAAAGCAGCTGCTTGGTTTCTGATTGCCCACGAGGCGATCCCGATTTGCCACGGCGGCAGATTGCGTTTGTTCACGATGTCACTTCCTGATTAGCGCTAGCGCCTTTTCGCGCGGGCCTTCGTCTACCAGCGTCTTGATGTCGGCCACCTCGGCAAGATTTCCGGTTTTGATCAAGAGGTTCTGCATCCACGTCAATTTTTCAAACGGGATTGGCATGACCGGGTCAATCGCCGAATATTTCTTGACCTCGTCGAAGATATATTGGGGACGTATATCGTCCGGCTTGCTGCCGGTAATCTCGTGTGTCAGCGTCACAACGTTGGCTTGGTTGTCGAGCGCGAAGCGCCACGCCGCCATCTCGGCGGCAAGAAACTTCGCGAGATCGTCGCCCCGCGTGGCGATAGTCTTGGCACTGGTCATGGTGCAGAAACGCAGATAGTTCGGCACCACGTCATGCGCATGCACCAGCAGCTTGACACCCAACTTCTCGGCGATCGGCACGAACTCGGTTGACGCCCCCGCTGCATCAACGATGCCCGCCGACACCGCCTTGATGCGGTCGGTGTCGCTGCCCATGGCGCTAAACCGTACCTCAGAGAACGGGATGTTGTATTTTTCGAGCACGGCGCGCGCCAGAAGATCAGGCAAGGCACCGGGCGAGGAAATCGCAATCGACTTGCCCCTCAGATCCATCGCGTTTTTCACATCGGGCTTGGAATAGATGCCGTATGTTAAGATTTGCCAGTAGCAACCGGTGATCTTGATGTCGCCGCCGCGTGTGCCGGCGAGCAGCGGGCCGCCCGGGCTGCCCTCGTAGCTGTCAAGTTCGCCGGCGAGTAGCGCGCGGAGCGCCAACGCGTCGCCCTTGAACTGCATCATCTTGATCTTCAAGCCCAGTTTTTCCGCAAAGCCGCCGTTGGCCGCCATGAAGACGAAGCCGGCATCGCTCTTGGCTTCTACCACGCCGTGACGCCAAGGTTTGGTTTCCTGCGCGTTCGACGCGACCGCAGTGAAGATCGTGAATAGCAACATCGCGGCGTGAATACTTGCACGGCGACGGCGTATGTTTATCCTAGATTTCTTATCCATTCTGTTGCCCTGACCACGGACCGCGATTTCAAGTTGCCGTATTTTGATTTTGAAATATTACTCGATGCGTCGCTACTCGTCACGTACAATTGGCTGATTCATCGCGACATCGCCACGCCGCTGTCCTGCAGTTTCCGTGTCGAGCATGAAATAATCGCTCTGCGTCGCCAACCGCGCCTGGCGTTCAAAATCTGCGGGCCAATAACCGAGATCATAGCCGTACCACGGCGATTCCGGCTTGAGTGCCGGCAGACCGAGGCGCTCCCATATGGCTCTTGCGTTTTCCATGAACTCACGCTTGGGCAATGCGACAGGCGCGAAAGTGCCCTTGAGCGTCGCGTTGATAAGCACCGCCGCGCTTTCACCATGGTCGCGGGGGCCCCGCGGCCCGTGACCGGGATCCTTGTGTTCGAGCACCTTGAGATCGTGCTGCGGCTGGCAGCGATAGGACATGGCCCAGAATAACGCATCGGCGTTCTCCGGATCGATATCCTCGTCGATGGCGATGATCCACTTGCCGGCAAACCGATGCAACGTCGATGCGCCATAGAGCGCGCGCCAGATTTCCGTCTCCGGTGTACCGCGCTCAAACTGAATGGCGATGACGGCATAGAGGCTGGTTAGCGGCTCGTGCATCGCCACGCGCTTGACGCCGCGTATAGCCAGTGCCGATTTCAGGTGATTAAGGAACACCGGCTCCATCGCGACGCGCCGGATGACGCTCGACTCGCTCGGCGTCACCTGGCTGATGAATGAAGTCAGGATCGGATGCCGCCGGCGAGTGATCGCCGTCACATCCATGAATGCGTTGTATTCCTGCAAGTTCACATAGCCATGCGACTCGCCGAATGGCGCCTCCGGCTCCAGCAGCTCGGTACTGATGAAACCTTCGATGACGATCTCCGACTCGGCCGGAACCAGCAGATCGACCGTCTTGCAACGTACGACATTGATCGGCTCGCCCGCCAGAGCGCCGGCGACCGCGACCTCGTCGAGGTGCTCCGGCATCTTCTGCACGGCGGCGTAGGACACCACCGGCGGGCAACCGACCACGACGGCGCACGGCATCGGCTCCCCGCGTGCCTTGTATTTGAGCCAATGCGCGTAGATGCCGGCCCGCAGTTCCACCGAGGGATTCATGCCGAGCCGGCGCGGCGCCTTCAACTGGCCGCGATAATTGCCAACATTCTGGATACCGGTGTCTGGATCCTTGGTGATGTAGTGACCGGCCGAGAGATAGGGCGCATTATCCCAGCCCGGCGTCGAGATCGGCACGGGCAAGCCGTCCAGCGCGTTGCCATCCTGGTCAAGATCGGCGCCGGCGATCACCACGTCATGGCATGGTGCATGCTCGACAATGCGCGGCGCGATCGGATTGGCGATTGCTGCGACCCAGATCCGGCCGATGTCTTCCAACGGCTTGCCGAAGCCGAGTTGATAGACCGCGCGGTTGGCAGCGAGCCCCGCGACCAGCACGGAAATGTCAAAACGACGGCCCTTTGAATCGGTCGGGTGGGTGAACAGGAACGCCTTGCGCTCCGGCTCGGGAATGCCGCCGCGATATTGCCAGCGCACCAGCGGATGCATCTCGGTGTCTTTGTTGATCGCCTCATCAACCACCACCAGCAGACCCTCGCGGGCCAGCGCCAGCACATGCTCGTGCAGGTCGGGATAGCCGCGTGGATTGGTTGGTGTGGCGTCGCGAAAGCGCGCGAGCGAGGCAGACAGCGGTGCGATCGGCTCAGCCATGGGGGTCTCCCAGTTCCTGCATCAGCCATGCCGCGACCGCAAAAGTCTCGGTATCGTCGCCTTCGAAGCCGGTCACCTGCAACCCAAGCGGCAATTTCTGTTCGTGCAGCAGCGGCAGCGAGATCGCGGGCACGCCGAGCAGCGAGAACGGTACGACGAACGCCGGATCGCCGGTCGAGCCGAGGCCGATGGGCGCGGCGCCCGGCGCCGCCAGCGTCACGCACGCATCGCATTGTGCCACCAGCGCGGCGTAGACACCGCGCACCCGCGCGCGCTCCACCAAAGCGGTGCGATAATCGTCAATCGTCATCGCTTCGGCCTGCTCCAGCCGGTCGAGCATGGCGCGGCTCAGCTTGGCGGCATCACGGTCGCGATAGGTGTTGAGCGGCCAGCGCGATTCCCAGGCAATGATCCCAGTCGACAGCGGCCTTGCCGCAATGATGGCGACTTCCAGCGCCGCGACCGCCGCATTGGAATGGCGAGTCAGAATCTCGATGCCCGCGCGTTTAAGCCGCGCGACGACATCCTGCAGCTCGGCCTGCGCCGCCGGCGAGGCCACACCCCAGCCGGCGGTTTCCAACACCGCCAGCCGGCGCGGCTTTACAGCGGCCGGCGGCTGCGCTGGGCCGACAAGGCCGGGCCACCCGGGATCGCCACCGGCGCGGATCGCGGTCTCGCGCGCGACCTGCCAGGTATCGTGAAGGGTTGCCCCGAGCACGCCGGTGCAGCTTTGGCTCAGGTAATCGTAACTGCCGCCGCGGTTGATCGCACCGAGACTCGGCTTGAAACCGAAGCAGCCACAGAAGCTGGCCGGCCGCACGATCGAGCCGATCACCTGGGTACCGAGCGCGGCGCTGACGAGGCCGGCCGCGACCGCCGCAGCCGAACCGCTGCTGGAACCGCCCGGTGTGCGCGTCGGATCCCACGGGTTGCGGGTGCCACGCGGTTCGGTTGCAGCGAATTCGGTGGTCACGGTCTTGCCCAGGATGACGGCGCCTGCTTCGCGCAATGCCGCAACAGACGCCGCATCGCGCCCTGACCGCCAGCCGACAAACAGCGGCGAACCCATCTCGGTTGGCATGTCGGCGGTCTCTATGATGTCCTTGATGCCGACCGGCATGCCGTCGATTGCCGATAGTGGCTTGCCGGCGCGCCAGCGTACGCTTGAGCGGTCCGCCGCCGCCCGGGCGCCGTCGAGATTGATATGGACGAAGGCGCCGATGGCTGGCTCCCAGGCTGCAACAGCGTCGAGGCAGCGTTCGAGGAAGGCACGCGGTGCATCATCCCCGGAGGCAAAACGTACCGCTGCGTTAAGAAACGGCGCTGGCCGCGGCGTGCGCGAAAGCTCCATTATGGTATTTCCATCGTAACTGTGTTTCGGCGGCGGGGTCACTTCTTCGGCGCCCATGGAATCAAGATATTAGCAGGTGATCCGAGCAATTTGAGTTTGTTTCGAGAGAACATTCAGTCAAACAAAACTTGAGCCAGCAAAGCCTTGTGCGCGTGGGGGATTTGGATTCGCCGAATGGCAGGTTACGGAACACAGCAGTGGGCGATGCGCGGCACCCGTCCCGGCTTGGTGAAAGCCAGGCAAAAAGCCAGGTCAGGTCAAGCAATGCTTTTTCCAGACTTTGATCCAGGTCATAAGGGAATTGCCAAGTGAAGCATTTGCCGGCGCAGCGATTTAATCGGCCTTTCTGCGCGGATATTTGCGGAAGATCAAAACGAAATAGCCCGCCTTGCCGTTCAATTCGCTTATAGTCGCTCCCGATGTCCGGTCGGCGACAACGACCGTGGCGCATGTCTGCTTATCTGCTTTCCTGGCTTCCGTTGGCGGTAAAATTGACGTTGACGGCGGGAATCGTCGTCACCGCCTCGGTGATTGCAGAGCGCGTCGGCGCTCTCGCCGGAGCGCTGGTCGCCACCCTGCCGGTCACGATTTGGCCAGCCTATGTGTTCCTCTCGCTCGATCATGACGCCGCCTATATCGCGGAGGCCGCCCTGAGCGGCCTAGTGATCAATGCCGCCACCGGTTTGTTTCTGTTGATCTACGCCACGCTTGCGCAAAAGCGCGGGCTCTTCGTCAGCCTCACCCTCTCCGTTGGATGCTGGATTTCTCTCGCGGTGATTGCACGGTCAATCGGATGGACGCTGGCGAGCGCCAGTCTACTAAACCTGATCGTCTATCCCGCGTGCCTGTGGCTTAGCAGCGCCATGCGCACGGCCGACATGCCGCGGCTGAGACATGCATGGTACGACTTGCCGATGCGTACGTTTCTCGTCTGCGCATTGATGGCCGCGATCCTTGAGGCCAGCAATTGGGCGGGGCCGGTCCTGACCGGCGTCCTTGCCGTCTATCCGATCTCAAGCACAAGTCTGATTCTGATCCTGCAGCCGCGGATCGGCGGCCGCGCAGCCGGCGCGGTGATAGCGAACAGCTTGTGGAGCTTGTTCGGGATCAGCTTCAGTCTCGCTGCACTCTACCTTTCAGTCGTGCCATTCGGCACGGCATTATCGCTCGCCGCGGCCCTAGCTATTCCTGTGGTTTGGAACCTGATCGTTTGGGTAGTTCACCGGCGTGCCGTTTTCACTGTGAATTGAGTGGACGGGCCGCGATTCCTGCAGATGTGGAATCCCCCAACGGCACGCATTTTTTGCCTCGCGAATTGATCCAAATCAGCACCGCTCTCGCCGGATGTGAGCATCACTATACAAGTCATTGGATATCCTCCACGCTCAAGGACACGGGATGAATTGTACAGAGGGGGCAAATTGAAGCCCGCCCCATTCGACTATGCCAAGCCGAACTCGGTTGAAGAGGTCTTCGACCTGCTTGACCGCTATGGCGACGACGCGCGTCTACTCGCCGGCGGGCAAAGTCTGCTTCCCAGTCTCAACATGCGCCTGTCGGCGCCCGCAATTCTGATCGACATCACCGGGCAGCACGCGTTGCGCGGCATCGTCATCGGCGACGGAGTGTTACGGATCGGCGCGCTCACCACTTATGCGGAGGTCAAGGCCTCGGTGGAGGTTGCACGTGCCGCACCGATGCTCAGCCAGGCAATACCCTGGATTGCCCACCCCGCCATCCGCAACCGTGGGACCGTTGGCGGCAGCCTCGCCCATGCCGATCCGGCGGCGGAACTGCCGGCCTGCATGCTCGCGCTCGATGCCCAACTGGAAATCGCGGCCAAGAGCGGCCGCCGCAGGGTCGCGGCCGCCGACTTCTTCCGTGGCCTCTTCGAGACCGACCTCAAGCCGGGCGAGATGCTGACGGCGATCGAGGTGCCAGTGATACGGGCCAATTATCGCTCTGGTTTTTCCGAATTCTCGCGGCGTAGCGGCGATTTCGCCATGTCCGGCTTGGCGGCCCATGCGCGGTTTGACGGCGAGGTGCTCAGCGACGTGCGGCTCGCCTATTGCGGCGTGGATACCCGGCCGGTCCGTGCCCGGATCGCCGAGCGGGTCCTCGAGGGCCGGCCCTTCGGCAGTGCGGCGCTGGCCGAGGCCAAGGCCGCGCTGGCCAAGGATTTGGATCCGCCCGATGACCTCCAGGCGACGGGGCAAATGAAACTCCATTTGTCGCAGGTGCTGGCGGGGCGGGTGCTGACGACGATGGGAAGGGCTGCCGGCGGATGATCGCAGATCGGGAAATTACGTTGACCGTCAACGGTGAGCGGGTGACCCAACGGGTCGAGCCGCGTCAAAACCTGGTTGATTTCCTTCGTGAAAAACTTGGCCTGACCGGATCGCATGTGGGGTGCGAGCACGGCGTCTGCGGCGCCTGCACGATCCGCCTGAACGGGTTGCTGGTGCGTGGCTGCCTGACACTCGCGGTCCAGGCCGACGGCGCTGAGGTCCAGACCATCGAGGGTATCTCCGACAGCGGCGAAATCGCAGTGCTGCAGGCGGCGTTTCTCGAACGCAATGCCTTGCAGTGTGGCTTCTGCACGCCCGCAATGCTTTTGACCGCAGCAGAACTGCTTAAGGAAAATCCGTCCCCGAGCCGCGAGGAGATTCGCCAATATCTCTCCGGTAATTACTGCCGGTGCACCGGTTACCAGTCGATCGTCGATGCGATCGAGGACGTCGCCGGCACGATGGCAGGCGGTTCGTCATGAGCGGGGCGAAGGACATGCCGCTGTCGATCCAGGATTTGCCGAACTCCTATATCGGGCGCAGCGTGCCACGCCCGAATGCGCGCCGCCTGATGGAAGGCCGCGGCACCTATGTCGACGACATCCAATTACCGCGCTTGGTGCATGTCGCCTTCCTGCGCAGTCCCTATGCCCATGCGGCGATCGGATCGATCGACGTGTCGGCGGCGCAGCGGAGTCCCGGCGTGGTGCGCGTTGTCACCGGCACCGAGATGGCGAAGCACTGCACACCCTGGGTCGGCGTGTTGACCCACCTGAAGGGCCTGAAATCGGCGCCACAATACGCGCTGGCGATGGACCGCGCGCGCTGGCAGGGCGAGCCTGTGGTTGCCGTTGTCGCGCAGACCCGCGCCCAGGCCGAGGATGCGGTGGCACTGGTCGAGGTTGCGTTCGAAGAACTGGTCCCCGTCGTCGACATGGAGACCGCGCTCGACCCCGCAACTCCGGTGATCCACCCAGATCTCGGCGACAACTTGGCGTTCGAGCGTCGGGTCGAGGCGGGCGACGTGGATGCGGCCTTCGCGACGGCGGCTGTCGTGGTCGAGGAAACCTTCCATTTCGGCCGCCATACCGGCGTTACGCTTGAGCCGCGTATCACGCTAGCCGACTACAACGCGGGCGATGGCAAGCTCACCGTCTACATGTCCAGCCAGGCGCCGCACATGACGAAGCACATCCTGGCGGAGCATCTTGGCCTTGACGAGGACGACGTGCGCGTCGTCTGCACCGATGTCGGCGGGTCGTTCGGCATCAAGATTCATACCTATCCGGACGAAATGTCTGCTGCCGCGCTCAGCATCATGCTGAAGCGGCCGGTCAAGTTCCTCGCCGACCGGCTGGAATCCTTCGTCTCCGACATCCATGCCCGCGACCACCAGGTCAGGGCGCGCCTAGCAGTGAACCGTGAGAACCGCATAACCGCCATCGAGATCGACGATCTAACCGGCATCGGCCCCTATTCGGTCTATCCGCGCACCAGCGGGGTTGAGGCCAACCAGGTCGTGAACCTGACCGGGGGGGCCTACGATTTTGCCAACTACCGGGCGCACTGCCGCGTCGTGTTCCAGAACAAGAATGTGATGAGCCAGTACCGCGCGGTCGGCCACCCGATCGCGTTTAGCGTGACCGAGGGGCTGGTCGATGCGGCAGCCAGCAAGTTGGGCATGGACCCGGCAGAATTTCGCCGTCGCAATCTGATCGCCGATGACGCCTATCCCTATACTGCCGCGAGCGGTCTCCGATTTGAGAAGTTGTCGCACCAGCAGAGCCTCGCGAAGATACTCGCGATGATGGATTATCACGGGTTGCGGCGCGAACAGGCGGCGCTTCGCAAGACCGGAGTTTATCGCGGTATCGGGCTCGCTGCGATGATCGAGGTGACCAATCCCAGCGCGGCCTTCTACGGCGTTGGCGGGGCGCATATCGCCGCGCAGGACGGCTGCACCATTCGTATGGATCCGACCGGCGGGATCACCTGTGCAACTGGCGTCACCGAGCAGGGCCAGGGCACCGAGACGATGGTCGCGCAGATCGCGGCGAGCGCCGTCGGCGTGCCGATTGGGAAAGTCCGCGTCGTCACCGGCGACACCGACACCACGCCCTACGGCGGCGGTACGTGGGCGTCGCGCGGTACCGGTATCGCCGGCGAGGCAACGCTGCAGGCCGGGCGGGCGCTGCGCGCGAATATTCTGGAGGTCGCGGGGGCGCTGTTGCAGTCGGCCCCGGCAGGCCTGGATATCCGAAACAGCGTGGTAGTCGACGCCGGCACTGGAGCCGAGCGCATGACGCTCTCCGATCTGGGCAAGACCGTGTATTTCCGTGGCAACGAGTTGCCGGATGGAGTCAGGCCAGAATTGGTGGCGACACGCCATTACGCGCCGCGCGCCTATCCCTTCGCCTTCACCAACGGCATCCAGGCTTGCTGGCTCGAGGTCGATGTCGAGACCGGCTTCGTCAAACTGCTCAAATACTGGGTGGTCGAGGATTGTGGCACCGTCGTCAATCCGCGCCTGGTCGACGAGCAGATCCGCGGCGGCGTAGTCCAGGGCATCGGGGCGGCGCTGTATGAGCACTGCATCTACGACGATCAGGGCCAAATGCTGAACGCCAGTATGGCGGATTACCTGGTACCAATGGCGGCGGAAATGCCGGATATCGAGATCGGCCATGTCGCAACGCCGACCGCAGAATCGGTGCTCGGCGCCAAGGGTGCGGGCGAGGCGGGGACGGCCGGCGCGCCGGCGGCGGTGGCCAACGCGATCAACGATGCGATTGGCGTCCTGGGGGCGAAGGTGACCGCGATCCCGGCGACCCCGCAGCGAATTCTGCAAGCCTTGGAAAAAATTGATAAGGTGTAATGACTTCTCTGCTCCGGCCCGGACCGGGGGAATATGGGAAGCTTTTGGGAGGCTATCATGAACAGGCTGAGCGGACATAACCACAGCGGTAAAGCTGGGACATCCCGGCGTAGTGTGCTGAAGACTGCGGCGGCGGGCGTCGCGGTAGCGACGGTGTCGCCGTTCATGTTCAACATCGCGCGGGCCGCGTCCGACCCTGTTAGGATCGGCTTGCCCGTCCCATTGACCGGGCCCTATGGGTCGGAGGCGCGCGAGCAGGGGCGCTGTGCCCAGATCGCCGTCGACGAGTTCAACGCGGCGGGTGGCCTCAACGGCCGCATGGCCGAACTGCTGGTTCGCGACGACAAGCTGAATCCTGGCGAGGCGGCAACTCGCACGCAGGAACTGATCGAGAAGGATAAGGTGCAGTTCGTGTGCGGTTCGTTGTCGGCCTCGGTGCAGCTTGCCGTGAACGAGGTCTGTAAGGCGCGCGGCGTGATATACATGTCGATCAGCCAATCGGACCAGATCAACGAAGTCAAAGACTTCTCGAAATACACCTTCCACGAGGCGATGAACCCGCACATGACGACGGGGCCGGTCGGCCGCTACGTGTTTCCGAAGCATGGCAAGAGAATCGCCTTCCTGATCGCCGACTATGCCTTCGGGCACGAACTGACGAGTGGCCTCAAGCGCGAAGGCAAGCAGCACGGCATCGAGGTTGTCGCCGAGGTCAAGCATCCGATCGCGTCCAAGGATTTTTCGGCCTTCCTGCCGCAGATCCAGGCCGCGAAGCCGGATGTGCTCTTCCTATGCAACTTCGGTTATGACCAGTTGAATTCGATCAAGCAGGCGATCGAGTTTGGCTTCAAAAACACCATGCGGCTCGTCGTCCCGGTGCTGCTGTACACCCAGCGCCTAGTCGGTGGTGCGGCTTATGACGGCGTGATCGGCGGCACGAACTACTACTGGGAGCTTGAGAACAGCATTCCGTCGGCCAAGGCGTTCAACGATACCTATCGCAAGCAGAACAACGGCAGTCCGCCGTCCGATTACGGCGCATATGGCTATACGGGTGTCGGCGCATTGTTGGCTGCCACGAAGGCCGCTGGCAGCACCGACGCTGACAAGGTCATCGCGGCGCTCGAGAGCCTGAAGTACGACAAGTACAAAGGCGTGCAGTATTTCCGCAAATGCGACCATCAGTCGGTGCAGTCAGTGTACATCATCGAGTCCAAGGCGCAGGCCGAGGTCAAGAACACATACGACGTATTCAAGATCGTGCACAGCGAACCGGCCGGCGAGGGTATTTTGCGGACGTGCAGCGAACTGGGTTTTTGACCTCGGTCCTGTAAGTGTTCAGCCGCCCCGGTCAGGATCGGGCGGGGCGGGCTCTCTTCTGCTAAAGATAACGCTAGAGCATGTTCCGTTCCGTTGGAATCGGAACATGCTCCAGTTTTTTTGCGTTTCGAATTCGGCGGCGAACCGCTTCACGCTTCGCCGAAAAATGCTCTAGCGTAGGGAACCGATTTTGGCCGTTTTCGACATTCCGTTGCAGCTATGGGCGCTGCAGATTTTCACCGGCCTCGCGCTGGGTTCGGTGCTGGTTCTTCTCGCCGTCGGCCTGTCACTGATCTTCGGCATGCTGGCGGTCGTGAACTTCGCGCATGGCGCCTTCTACACGGTCGGCGCCTATGCGGGCGTATTCGTCTTCGGCCTCACCGGCAATTTCTGGCTGGGCCTGGTGGCGGTGCCGCTGATCGTGGGCACCATCGGGCTGGCGGTCGAACGGGTGTTGATCCGGCCGCTCTATGGCCGTGGCATCGACTATCCGCTGCTGCTGACCTTCGGCCTGTCCTACGTGTTCGTCGACGTCATCAAGATGATTTTCGGCAAGGTCGGCCTGCCGCTCAGCGCGCCCGTCGTACTGCAGGGTGCGGTCAATATCGGCATCGGATATTTTCCGCTCTACCGGCTGTTCTTGATCGGCGCGATGGCGGTGATCGTCACCGGGCTGTGGCTGTTCCTGGAGAAGACGTCCTACGGCCTGGTCATCCGGGCCGGAGCGCGGGATTCCGAGATTGTCCGCGTGCTTGGCATCGACATTTCGCGCGTCTGGATGGTGGTGTTCGGAATCGGCACCGGGGCGGCGGGTATCGCCGGTTACCTGTCTGCGCCGCTGCAAAGCGTAATTCCAGAGATGGGAATCCCAGTACTGGTCCAGGCTTTCGTGGTGACCGTGGTCGGCGGCATGGGCTCGCTGGCCGGCGCGGTGGTCGCCGGTCTGCTGGTCGGCGTAGTGACCAGCATCACTGTGATGATCGCGCCGCAATTGGCGGATGCCGCGATGTTCGGACTGATGGCGGTGGTCCTGCTGTTGCGCCCGCAGGGCTTGTTCGGTCGCCGCGGTCTGATGGAATGAGGTGGCCATGAGTGACACCGGCATCAGGGTTTTCCGAAAATGGCTGACAAATACGATCCACGGCGTTGCTCGCCATCGTGTGGCCGCGGCCATCGCAACCTTGGTGCTGCTGCCCTGGGTCGCGCCCTATGAGGCTCTGTCCGTCAATATCCTGCTGTTCGGCCTTTACGCCGTCGGCTTCAACCTGGTCTTCGGCTATACCGGCATGCTGTCCTTCGGACATGCGGCCTTTTTCGGGGTCGGGGCCTATGCCTGCGGCATCGCGGTCGCGACATTCAATGTCAACTGGTTGCTCGCGATCCCGCTGGGCACAATCGTTGCCGGCTTCGTCGCGATGATCATCGGTGCGCTAGCGATCCGCACCCGCGGCATCTATTTCGCGATGGTGACGCTCGCGCTGGCTCAGTGCGTCTATTACATCCTCTACCAGTGGCGCGATCTGACCGGCGGCGAGGATGGCCTGCGCGGCGTCAGCGTGCAGGCGGTCAATATCCTCGGTCTTAAGCTGAACCTGCTCAACCCAATGACGAAGTACTACGTGATGCTGGTCTTTGTCGCGCTGGCGTTGTGGATTTTCTCGCGCATCCTCGAATCCCCCTTCGGCGCGGTGCTGGAGGCGATCCGCGAGAACGAGAACCGGGCGCGCGCCTGTGGTTACGACACGCTGCGCACCAAGTGGCTTGCCTTCGTTCTGTCGGGAATGTTCTGCGGTCTCGCTGGGGCGCTCTATGCGATCCACCTGTCGATCGTGCCGATCGAGACCGCGCATTACATCATGTCGGGCCAGGCGGTGATGATGTCGCTTCTTGGCGGCATGGGCACCTTCTTCGGCCCGTTCATCGGCGCGGCGGCCTTCCTATTGCTGGAGGATGTGCTGACGCTGTGGACCGAATACTGGCAGTTTTTCGTCGGCGCGCTGTTCGTGTTCTTCGTGCTGTTCTTTCCGCGCGGCATCTGGGGCTCGCTGTTGCACTGGGTGGGACGGTGAAGGGGGCGGCGATGAGCGGCAACGCTATCCTCGGCGAGACGGTCCTCAGTGCCCATCGCGTTGGCATGAAATTCGACGGGTTCCGCGCGCTCGCCAATGTCACACTCGATATCCGCAAGGGCGACCTGACCGCGATCATCGGGCCGAACGGTGCCGGCAAGAGCACCTTCTTCAATATCCTATCCGGCGCCTTCCCACCCAGCGAGGGGCGCATCGTCTTCGAGGGATGCGATATCACCGGCCGGCGCCAGCACGAATTCGCCCGCATGGGCATTGCTAAGTCGTTTCAGATCACCAACGTTTTTCCGCAACTGACGGCGGCGGAGAATGTGCGCATCGCAGTCCAGGCGATGAAAACCCGTTACGACATTTGGACGCCGCGCCGCCGCCTGACCGAATTCGCTGTGAAGGCGGCCGAGTTGCTAAATCTCGTCGGGCTGCACCGGCACCGCGAGCGCCACGCGGAGAATTTGGCGCATGGCGAGCAGCGCGCGCTGGAGATTGCGATGGCGCTGGCTAGCGACCCGCGCTTACTGCTGCTCGACGAGCCGACCGCGGGGATGAGCCCAGAAGAGACCATGACGATGATAGGCCTCATTACCAAACTGGCCGAGGACCGCACCGTGGTGCTGGTCGAACACAAGATGAAACTGGTTATGGGGATCAGCGATCGGATCATCGTGTTGCATCACGGCGAGTTGCTAGCCGACGGCGCGCCCGACGACATCCGCGCCAATGACGAGGTGCGACGCGTCTATCTTGGGCAGGGGAGCTAATCGCATGTTGACGCTTTCCGGCCTGAACGCCTGGTATCAGCGCAGCCACGTCCTGCAGGGGGTCAACCTGGATGTACGCGAGGGCGAGATCGTCTCGTTGATAGGCCGCAATGGCGCCGGTAAGAGTACGACGCTGAAGACGATCATGGGGCTGATCGCTAAGCGCACTGGCAGTGTCACGTTCCGCGGCGAGGAGATCCTCAGCAAAGCCACACACATCCGCTTCCACCGCGGGCTCGGCTACGTGCCGGAGGACCGGCGCGTCGTTTCCGGCTTGACGGTGCGCGAGAACCTGCGCCTCGGCCTGGTCGCCGCGCCCAACCGTACCCGCGAGGCAGAGGCGATCGACCGCATCGCCGAGACCTTCCCGCGATTGAAAGAGCGCCTTGACCAGATCGGCGAGACGCTATCGGGCGGTGAACAGCAGATGCTGGCGATCGCCCGCGCCATGGTCTCCAAGCCCGCGCTGATCATGCTTGACGAACCCTCCGAGGGCATCATGCCGGTGCTGGTCGACGAAATGTTCGAGCTATTTGC